>Ga0070680_100001378_pt1 | contig 17575 bp, 14 predicted proteins | sample KBSC73BmetaG_FD_64672 | JGI IMG/M metagenome (GOLD analysis project Ga0070680, IMG submission 64672) | Corn rhizosphere microbial communities from Kellogg Biological Station, Michigan, USA - KBS C7-3B metaG | ecosystem: Host-associated > Plants > Roots > Rhizosphere | place: USA: Michigan...
CCCTGTTGCATCTTGGTCTGCAGTTTTTCGAAGGCGGTCATCAACTGCTCACGCTTGACGGGCTTGAGGGCATAACCGACAGCGCCGAGGCTCATGGCTTCCTGGCTGAAGTCGGCGACCGAGACCACGTGCACCGGAATGTGGCGCGTGCCCGGATTGCGCTTCAGGGCATTGAGCACTTCAAGACCGGAACGGTCGGGCAGATTCATGTCCAGAATGATCGCATGCACTTTGAAACGGTGTGCGGCGGCGAGAGCATCGGAGGCCAGCTGCGTCGCAACACACTTGAAACCCAACTCCCGCGCGAGATCGCGCAGGATGGCCGCGAACCGCGCATCGTCCTCTACGATGAGAATGACGCGAGAGTCGGCCATGAGGTTCGAGCGATCGTCCTCGATCTGCGACGGACCAAGGTCCGGGGCGGGAGCGGGAGCCGACGCCATCCCCGGCATAGGAACGATCCCCGCCGCCGGCGGTTCGGGTCGCAACAGCCCGGGTGAGGCTATGACCCCCGTTTGAGCCGATCGCTCCACGGCGGTTGGGCCGACATACCGCAAGGGCAGCTTCAGAGTAAAGATGCTCCCCTTGCCAGGCTCGCTCTGCAAGGTGACATCGCCACCCAACAGCCGGGCGAGGTCCCGCGAAATCGACAACCCGAGTCCGGTCCCGCCGTACTTGCGATGGGTGCTGCCATCCGCCTGCCGGAAGGCCTCGAAGATAACCTCCTGTTGCTCCGGCGGAATGCCGATGCCGCTGTCCTGCACGGCGAAAGCGACCTGGCCGTCGGGCGTTGCCGAGATGCGCAAGGAAATGGCGCCGCGCTCGGTGAACTTGCAAGCATTGGATAGCAGATTCTTGAGGATCTGGCCGAGCCGCTGGGGATCGGTTTCGATCCGCTCGGGCGCCCCCGGATCCACCGTGGCGGTAAACGCCAGGCCGCGCTCGCGTGCCTGCTGCTCGAAGTTGCGGGACAGCATCTCGGCGGTCCGCGCGATCGTGACCGACTCAGGTTGGATTTCGACCTTGCCCGCCTCGATCTTCGAGAGGTCGAGGATGTCATTGATGAGCGCGAGCAGGTCGTTGCCGGCCGCAAAGATCGTCTGCGCGAACCTCACCTGCTCCTCGTTGAGGTTTCCGGGCTTGTTGTCCGCGAGGAGCTTGGCGAGGATGAGCGATGAGTTGAGCGGCGTGCGCAACTCGTGACTCATGTTGGCGAGGAATTCCGACTTGTACTGATTGGAGCGGCCGAGCTCCGCGGCGCGCTCGCTCAAGCCCGCCTGGGCGCGCTGCAGCTCATCCCGCTGGCTCTCCAGGATGCTGGCCTGCTCCTCGAGTTGGGTGTTGGTCTGCTCGAGCTCCGCCTGCTGCGACTCCAGGCGCGCTTGCGATTCCTTGAGCACCTGGCCCTGCTCGGCGAGCTCCTCGTTGGCGACGCGGAGCTCTTCCTGCTGGGTCTGCAGCTCCTCGGACTGGCGTTGAGTCTCTTCGAGCAACTCCTCGAGCCGGGTCCGGTCCTTCGAGGAACGCACGGCGATACCGATCGACTCCTGCACACGGCGCAGGAATTCCAGGTCCGATGGAACCAGCGGGCGGAAAAAACCCAACTCGATGATCGCCTGCACCACGCCGCTGTCGCTTGCCGGGGTAATCACCAGGCGACTCGGCTTTCCCTGCGCCAACGATGAGGCCACCGGGAGATAGTCGGCCGGAACGTCCTCGACGGTGATCGTCCGCCTTTCCTTCAGCGCTTGACCTGCGAGCCCCTCGCCGGGGCGCAGCACCTCGACCCCCTCGTTCTGGCCCGGAGTCAGCGCGAAGCCGGCAAAGCGCCGCAGCCGGCCACCCGGCTCATTGAGATAGATCGCGCCGACCTGGGCATCGAGGTATCGCGCCAGGAAATTGAGGACGTTCTCCCCGAGTACATCCAGGCGTTGCTCGCCCTGTGTCCGCTCAGCAAGGCCGCTCTGGCCCGCCTGCAACCAGGCCTCGGTCTGTTGGGTGAGAAAATCACGCGATGTCAGGAGCCCGGCGACAATGATCAGGACGAACAGTATCGCCGAGCCGCCACCGGTGATCGCGATTGTGATCTCGCTCGCTTGCCGCTCCTGCTCTCTGCGAGCAGCGAGCACCGCGCGGTCCTGCTCGAGAAACTGCTCGATGACGTCGCGAACGCGATCCATCGTCAGTTTGCCACGATCTGTCAACACGAAATCCACCGCGCCCTGGCGATCCCCGGCGCGCTGCAGCTCGATGGCCTTTTGCAGCTCCGTCAGCCTGTCCTGCGCATACCGATCGACCTGGATCAACAGCTCCTGCTGCCGGGGACTGGACATCGTGAGGCGCCGCAACTCCTGCAATTGGGCGGGAATGGCCCCCCGCGCGGTGTTGTAGGGCTCGAGATAGCTTTCGCGCTCCGTCAGCAGAAAGCCCCGCTGGCCGGTCTCGGCATCCTTCAGACTCGAGAGCAATCCGTCGATCCGCTGAATGACCTCCAGCGTGTGCGCGGTGAGCGCGGAGGTTTCCGCCTCGTTCTCGAGCGATCGGTAACCGAAGAACGCAATCAGCAGCACCGTCACGATCGCGGCGGCAAAACCTGCGAACGTCCTGGGAGGCAGCGCGGGACCGAAACGGTTTATCCGGCGTTGGGTGAAGGGCGCTGCGGGGGTTTCGCTCATGATGATGTCAGCGTCGTCGGTTGTTCTTGCCTCTGCGGCTGGGCTTGGCCTCGGGATGCGGCTTGACACGGCGCTCCCTGACATAGGGATTGCGATCGGTCCGATATTCGATCACGACGGGAGTCGCGAACAGGTCATACTTCTTGCGATAAACATTCGCCAGGTAACGCGTGTAGGCATCGGGCACGGAGTCCGTCTGGTTGCCATGAATGACGATGCGCGGCGGATTCCTGCCTCCCTGGTGCGCGTAACGCAACTTGATCCGGCGACCGTGTATGAGCGGCGGCTGATGTACGGTCAGTGCATGCTCCAGAGTGCGAGTCAGCTCGCGCGTCGGCATCTCCCGCATCGACGCCTCGTAGGCACGCACGACCGACTGCACAACATCACCGACTCCAGTACCGTGTCGAGCGGAGATGAAGTGTAGCGGAGCGAACGGCACGAAATCGAGCTTGAGGGCGAGTTGCCGGTGGATGGTCTCGCGCTGCTCGAGCGGAATGCCGTCCCACTTGTTGATTGCGATGATGAGCGCCCGGCCACGCTCGAGCGCGAGCCCCAACACGCTGGCATCCTGCTCGGCGATCGTGTCATGAGCATCGAGCACCATCACGACGACATGGGCTTCATCTATCGCCTGCAGTGTCTTGGCAACGCTCGCGCGCTCTATGACGCCTTCGACTTTCGAGCGGCGTCTTACCCCAGCCGTATCGATGAGCACAAAGTCGCGCTCGTCGCGGTGGAAAGGAACGAGGATGCTGTCACGCGTCGTTCCGGGTACGTCGCTCGCTATGACGCGCTCCTGCCCGAGAAGCCTGTTGACGAGCGTCGACTTGCCAACATTCGGACGTCCTATGATGGCGATCCGGATGGCGCCCGCATCGGATTCTTCCGCCACGGGCTGCGCCTCGAGGCCGGCGAGCACGTGCTCCATCAGATCCTCGCAGCCCTGCCCATGCGCCGCCGAGATCAGAAGCGGCTCACCCATTCCCAGTGAATGGAAGTCTCCTCCCACCAGGTCCAGATCGAGCCCTTCCCCTTTGTTCAAGGCGAGGGTGACTGGCTTGCCCGAGCGCCGCAGCTCCCGCAACACGAAATGATCGGCCGGGGTGAGTCCCTCACGGACATCAGCGAGAAAGATCAGCCGGTCCGCTTCCTCCACGGCACGCTCGGTCTGCTGCCGCATCTGTGTCTCGATGCCGGTGGGATTCTCGACGAGACCGCCGGTGTCGATGACGACGTACGGAATCGGACCCAATCGACCAAAGCCGTATTGGCGGTCGCGGGTGAGTCCGGCGATATCCGCGACGATGGCGTCGCGGGTACCGGTCAGAACGTTGAATAGCGTCGACTTGCCGACGTTAGGGCGGCCCACGAGGGCGATGACGGGCAGCATCCCACCCCCCGGCTGTTGGTTTTATTGCGGATTAACGGGCGGCGTCGTGGCCGGTTCCGTTGGCGTGGTTGCCGGAGGCGCGCCGGCCGGCGCGGTCTCTTCCGGAACCTTGCGCGGTCCCGCCATCGTACTTCCGATCGGGGTCGTGCGATATGCGTTGATTTTGCCAGCGTCGTTTATGACGATCACCATGTTGCCCGAGACCACGGGCGCGTTGCTCACGCGGACCTTGCCGGTGCGCGCGCGAGCGGCGAGCCCTCCGGTCGCCTTGTCGAACCAGTGGACGTAACCTCTGTAGTCGGCGGCCACTACCGCATTGTCCGTGACCGCGACCCCGGAGAGCCCGCGGTGCAAAAGCGCTTTCTGTCGCCAGATCTCCGCGCCCGTGCGAGGTCTCATCGCGACGACTTCTCCGTCCGCCATGGCGATATACAACGCATCGTCGTCGAGCGCTATACCACGATAGCTGGAAGCGTCGCGTTGCCACCAGACCTGGCCGTTATCCAGCGCAAGTCGGGCAACACGACCCTGGAAACTGACGGTAAACACATCCTGTCCGAGGACGCGCGGAGTCGAATCGACATCGACGAGACGCTCGAGCTCAGTACGACCGTGAGGAGCCTGTACGGTAGCTTCCCACTGTACCGAACCGTCCATATTGTTGACGGCTATGACCTTGCCGTTGTCGAACCCACACAACGTGAAGTCGCCGGCGATAACCGGCCGCGAGGTACCTCGAAGCGACAGGCGGGGCACCTGCTGCTCCTGTGACCACAGCTCGTGACCGTCCTTCGGCGAGAGCGCGCGTAGTTTCCCGTCAACCGTACGTACCGCGACCGCGCGGTCCGAAATTGCAGGAGCCGCGAGAACTTCGCCGTTCAGACGCACTCGCCAACGCACCTTGCCCGTATCGGCGTCGAGAGCAATCACCTCACCCTCGCTCGTCCCCACAGCGACGAGGCCGCTTCCCGCGGCAGGGCCACCGGAAAATGGTGTCTTCTTCAGACGCGTCCGCCAATCGACATGCCCCGTGGCGACATCGAACGCGATGACCTCACCCTTATAGCCCGCTGCATAAACGCGCTTGCCTTCGAGTGCAAGACTCAATCCGAGGCGCAACACCTTGGCTCCCTTGTCGGGCACAGAAGCGCTCCAGACGTGATCGACCTTGAGTGTCTGGCGGAAAGATGTCAGCTCCGCGGGCTTGTCGATCGATTTGTCTTTCGAGCAGGCCGCTATCAGGAGCGCCAGGGCCAGGAGGGTCCAGCGTTGCAGGAGGTATCGCATTGTTACTTGGTAGCCTGGGTTTGGGCGGTCGGGGTCTTTGCCGCCGCGGCGGGCACGGGCGCGGCCTCTGCCACGAGATCCGAGATTTTCAGGTCCAGGAGCGAGTTGCCTCCGCCGCCGCCTGGGTCCATGGTCTTTGCCACGCGGTATTCGGACAAGGCGCCTCCCTTGTCGCCCTTTGCGAGATCCGCATCACCACGGACCTCGTGGAATTGCGCCGCAAAGGCGCCCGGATCCACGCCATTGAGGGTCGCGAGCGCATCGTCGGGCTTTTGCTGCGAAATCTGGACCCGCGCCAGGCGAAGACGCGCCAGGAGAGCGAGCTGCTTATCCTTGGAGTGCTGGCTCACGGCCTCCAATACGGACGCAGCCTTGTCGAGGCGGTTGCTCTCTACGTAGACGCGGGCGAAAGCCAGCCGCGCCTGGTCGATATAAGGGGTCGAGGAGTAATCGCGCTCGAGCTCACCGAGCAGGGTCAACGCGCCCGACTCGTCGTTTCGCCCCAGATCGGTGACCAGCTGCTCGTACTTGCCGCTGGCTTCACCGTTCACTTTGTCGATGTGAGCGTTCCACCACTGGTAACCGCCGATGCCGGCCCCACCGACGGCAACGCCGGCGATGATCCAGAGGCCGTTCTCGCGGAACCAGGTCTTAACCGCTTCCCACTGTTCTTTTTCCGACAGGTAATCGTCCAAGGAAAACTCTCCTCATGCGCTGCGCGCAACTGTCTCCTGCAGATTCGCGCAGACGCTCTTTATCCCCCAACACGGTCCAAGGCAGCCGTCACGCCGGCCGCCAGCTCGGCGATCGGGCACTCGGTCTGACCGGCTTCCTGCCGCAAAGGTTTCACTCCGACCGCGTCCCGAGCCAGCTCGTCGTCGCCGACAATGAGAGCGAGCGCCGCCCCACTGCGATCGGCACGGCGGAATTGCGTCTTGAAATTGCCCCCGCCCAGATTCAGCTCGAACCGCAGGTTCGGCAACTGGTCCCGCAGGCGCTCCACAATAGCCGGCCCGGCCGCGGCCGCCCGGACGCCACTGACGACCACGTAAACGTCCGAAGGCGCCGGTGCCGGCGCCCCTTTCGCCTGCACAAGCAGCTCGACGGCGCGCTCCACCCCCATCGCGAAGCCGACGCCAGGCGTCGGGTCCCCTCCCAATTGGGCGATGAGGCCGTCGTAACGGCCGCCGGAGCATACGGCATCCTGGGCCCCGAGGGCGTCAGTAATCCACTCGAAGACCGTCCGAGTGTAGTAGTCGAGGCCACGGACGAGGCGCGGGTTCACCACGTAGGGCACGCCGATGTCCTGCAAAGAATTACAGAGCGTATCGAAATGCTCGCGGGACTCGGAGTCGAGGTAATCGGACAGTACCGGCGCCGCGGCGACCAATTCCTGCATATCCGGATTCTTACTGTCGAGAATACGTAGCGGATTGCCCTCGAGGCGCCTCTTGCTGTCGGCATCGAGCCGGGCCTCGTGCGCCCGGAAATACTCGACCAGCTTCGCCCGATAGACGCGGCGCGACTCGGGCGTGCCGAGGGAATTGACATTGAGCTTGACACGCTCGATCCCAAGCCGGCGCCACAGGCGCGCCGTCATGGCTATCAGCTCTGCGTCAGCATCGGGGCCGGTGAATCCGATCGCCTCGACATTGACCTGGTAGAACTGACGATAACGGCCTTTCTGGGGCTTCTCGTGCCGGAACATCGGGCCGATGGTCCATAGCTTGTGACGCGCACCACGCAACATGCCGTTTGAAATCATTGCGCGCATCACCCCGGCGGTCGCTTCGGGCCGGAGTGTGAGGCTCTCGCCACCCTGGTCGGTGAAGGTGTACATCTCCTTCTCGACCACGTCGGTGAACTCGCCGATAGCGCGCTTGAAAAGCGAGGTGCTTTCCACGACAGGCGTACGGATCTCGGCGAATCCATACTCCGTGAGGAGTTTGCGGACCGTGTCCTCGAGGTATTGCCAGGCGCCGATCTGCTCGGGCAACACGTCATTCATTCCGCGGACTGGCTGTATCTGCTCTACCAACTCAATTTCCCTCTGCGGCGGGGACGGCGCGCCCATGCGCATTGATAACGAAACGTACGCTTCCATCGGGCATGACCGCCGACGGAATGGCCGCCGGGCGGCCGTTGTATTCGAGCGCGACACCCGAGGCATTACCCAGGACCACGCGCATGGGCACGGGACCCTTCACCGTGTGCGCCGACGATGCGGCGCCCACGTCATAAAAAAGACGTTCGCCAGAGGCGTCATAAACCTCGGCCCAGCTGTCGGAAGAGAATTTGAGCGTGAGCTGGCCGTTCCTGGCCCGGGTTGGCGGCGGAGCCGTCGGGGAGGCGCCGGCTGCCGTGGATCCGGTAACCGCCTTCGCGACCGGCGGAGTAGGCGCCGCCGTGTTAGTGGACACCGGAGAGGTCTTGGCAACCTTTCCACTCGCCGATCCTGCCTGACCTCCCGCCGTGTGTTGATTTCGCTGCGACCCTTGCGGGGCTGCGGCCTGACTTCCAACACTCACCGGAGAGGATGCTTCCGCACCTGCAGCCTCTGGCCCACTTACCGTGCCTTCCCCGCTCTGCGCGGTTTCCTGAACCACCGTCGGCAGCGGCTTTTCACTCGGCGCGCTGACCAGCCACCACAGTGCGCCAATTGCCGCGATGGCCACCAGTGCAACCACCGCCGGCCCGGCAAGTTTGGTCACGTCGGTGTCCGGCTGCACCCGGGATATACGTGTTAGATCCGGCTGTACCGGCGCGGCGCGCGTGGCCGCCACATAAAGCTCCTGGAGCTCCGCGGGCTGCTCGCCGATGAGCTCGGCGTAGTGCCGCATATGTCCTTTGACATACACGGCAGCGCCGAGCGCCGCGAAGTTCTCCACCTCGAGCGACTCGAGAATGCGCGGGTCGACGTGCATCTTCTCCGCGGCCTGCAGGATCGTCAGTCCCTTTTTCTCGCGCGCAGCCTTGAGCCGCGTGCCGATACCGGCGCGTAGATCGCCGCCTGCTTCCGCAGCCATGGGAGTCAGCCTGGGTTGTGTTCGAGATCGGCCAGCGCTTTCGCCTGGGCCGAGCTCGGGAAATCGAGACGCAGCTTACGGGAATAGAGTGCAGCCGCGACCCGATCGTTCTGCGCGCGCGCGACGCGCACACCGAGGAACAGCAGATCCGGTGTCTCTTCAAAGGAGCTCAGGTAACTGTCGACCTGTGCGCGGGCGTCGGACAGATTGCCTTGCTGGAACTGGAGATCACCGAGCTGGTACGCCGCTTCCGCGAAATTCGGGCGGATCGACAGCGCCTGCTTGAAATTCCTGATTGCCTCGGGATTACGCTTTGCCGAGCGCAAGCAGACACCCGCGTTGGTAAAGGCCACCCACGGGGTGCGATACAGGGCATTGCGCGCCACTGCCTCGAAACGCTTCACGCCGTCGGTGGCGCGTCCGGCCTGGCACAGGTATACCGCATAGTTGTTGTTGACATCCGGGTCGTTTGGAGCAAGGCGCAGCGCCTCCTTGAACTCCTTGTCCGCCTGCGCGGGCTCACCCATGCGGTCGAACAGCATGGCGCGGGCGCTGTGCACCTGCGGATTCTCCGGATTCTGCTGCAACGCACGATCGAGCTTGTCCTTCGCCAGCGGAATATCGCCCTGGCGCAGGTAGGAGATCCCGAGCTGAGTGTTGTACGTGGACGCGTCCGCCTGCTTCTTCTCCGCTTCCTTGTGGCTCGCGCACCCGGAAAGAGCCAGGAGTGCGCAAGCTGCGGCGAACCCCGACACAAAATTTGTTTTCCGTCCGCTCATTGCTGAACCGCCACCCCGAAGAGTTTGTTACCGAGACGCACGGTCGTGCGGTCAATCACCTTGCCCGCGAGCTGTCCGCAGGCCGCGTCGATGTCATCACCGCGAGTGCGGCGGATCGTCGCCAGAACGCCGCGCTGGATCAGCTCATCGCGAAACTTCAGTATCGCCGGCTGCGGCGAGCGCTTGTAGCGCGTCCCGGGAAACGGGTTGAAAGGAATGAGATTCACCTTGGCCGGATGGCCCTTGAGGAGAGCGGCAAGCGCACGCGCCTGCGCCGGGGAATCGTTCACACCATCCAACATGACGTACTCGAACGTCACGCTGCGTCCGTTCTGCTCGTCGATGTAGTGCCAACAGGCCTCGAGGAGCTCGGCGATGGGGTGTTTGCGGTTGATGGGTACCAGCTCGCTGCGCAGCTCGTCATCCGGCGCATGCAGCGAGACGGCCAGCGCCACGTTGGTTTCCTCGGCGAGCTTGTAGATCTGCGGCACGAGGCCGGAGGTGGACAGCGTCACCCGCCGTCTCGAAAGGTCGAAGCCGTAGTCGTCCATGAGGATCCGCACCGCCGGCACGACGTTGCGGAAATTCGCGAGCGGCTCGCCCATGCCCATGAGCACGACATTGGTGACGATGCGATCGCCGCCCGCCTCGAAACCCAGCTCCTTCTTCGCGAGCCACACCTGGCCGACGATCTCGGCTGTGGTGAGGTTGCGGTTGAATCCCTGTTGGGCCGTGGAGCAGAAAGAGCAATCGAGCATGCAGCCAACCTGCGACGAGATGCACAGGGTGCCGCGCTCCTTCTCGGGAATGAACACCATCTCGAACGCCTGCGACGAGTCGGCGCTCAACTTCCACTTACGGGTGCCGTCGGACGAGTGTTGCATCGTCACGATATCCGGCGTGCGGATTTCCGCGCACTCCGACAGTTGCGCGCGGAAATCCTTCGCCAGGTCCGTCATGTTGACGATCGAGCCTTCACCGCGCTTGTAGACCCAGTTCATGAGCTGTCGCGCGCGGAAAGGCTTGCTGCCGAGATCCGCCACGAACGTCTCGAGCGCAGCACGGGGCAAGCCCAAGAGGTTGGTTTTGGCGGATGATGTCATGACGGCGGCGCGGCGATCAGCCGCGCGAGTGCAACTCCGTCGTGCGGAAGAAATACGCGATCTCGACAGCGGCGGTCTCGGGGGCGTCCGAGCCGTGAACGACGTTCTGCTCGATGCTCAGCGCGAAGTCCGCGCGGATCGTTCCGGGGGCGGCCTTCTTGGGATCCGTGGCGCCCATGATCTCCCGATACCGGGCGATCGCGTTGTCGCCTTCGAGCACCTGCACGATGACGGGACCCGAGGTCATGTACTTCACGAGATCCTTGAAAAAGGGACGCTCGCGGTGCACGGCATAGAAGCCTTCGGCCTCACGCTGCGACAGGTGCAGCATGCGGGCCGCAATAATGGACAGATTGGCCTTCTCCAGGCGGCGATAGACCTCGCCGATGAGATTGCGGCCGACGCCGTCCGGCTTGACGATGGACAGGGTGCGCTCGAGCGCCATTTCGCTGTGACCTTCTTTACTGAAAGGAATGGGACGAGTGGCCGGTGGGATCCGGCACCTCAGCTCACCAGTTTACCTTGGAGCGAGCATCCGCGGCAATTTGAATAACGGCGGAAGTGCTGATTTCTCAAGGGTTTTTGTCGACGGACGCGCCCCGGTCCGCGGACGCCGGCCGCGCGGGGAGACCACCCTGGGAGGGACTCTCCTTCGGGTACGTTCTGTCGCTAGACCGAGAAGCTCTCCCCGCAGCCGCACTCGCCCTTCACGTTCGGGTTGCGGAAGCGGAAAGCCTCGTTCAGTCCCTGCTTGATGAAATCCACGATCGTACCGTCGAGCATGCCGAGGCTGCTCGGATCGACAAAGACCTTCACGCCCCGATCCTCGAACATCACATCCCCCGGAGAGGCCTCGTCGGCGTAGTTGATGACGTACGCAAACCCTGAGCACCCCGTCTTACGGACGCCGAGCTTCAGACCGACGCCATGTCCTCGGGCGGACAGGAAGGTTTTGACACGATTCGCAGCGGATTCAGTCAGTGAAATTGCCATGGATAACTATATTAGGTCTGCGCCCGACTTTCCTGGGGGTCGAAGCGAACCCACCTGAGGGCCTTTAAACCACCTTTGCCGCTCGTGAGCGCGCTGGGCGCGCGATATGAGCTTGAACCTCGCGCCAGCAGGGCTCAAAGCCACTTCCACAAGCTTCCATTCTACCCGCTGTGTTCCAAGCGCCCTAGACCGAGGAGCTATGAGCCTCTCCCGGCCAGCGCGCAAAACAGGCCAGCAACGCATCTTCCACCACCAGCAGACGGCCAAGCCTCTCGACCGGAACGCCCAGGGTTTCAGCCCATCCGGCAGGATTCCCGGGGACACCTTCGCCCCGTCGCCGGCCCGCGAGCCGGTCGGTCAGCCACTGCGCCACATTCAGAGTATGGGGGCAACCATACGCCTTAAAACGTGCGGATTTCACAATGTCACCTGCGATACTGAGGTGGAAACGCACCCAGGTGTCCTGGCCGGGCCCGCCGGCTTCGCCGGTGAGCACTCCCGTTTCCCCGCTCGAGCGGCTCGCGGCTCCCTCGGCTGGGGCGACCGCTTTCGGGTCGTCCCCCGATGCCTCCGAGGCCGGGGAAAGGTCGCGCAACCGCGTGACTTCTCTCCGTACGGCTTCTATTGCGGAGTCCACGTCTTCCGTGGTCGTAAAGCGCCCGAGGCTAAAGCGCAGCGAGCTTTGCGCGAGTTGTGAATCCCGCCCCAGCGAGCGGAGCACGTACGACGGCTCCTCGGAAGCTGAGTTACAGGCCGAGCCGGTCGAGACCGCCAGCTCCGTCAGCGAGGTCACCAGACTCTCACCTTCGACCCCCTCGAACGAAACGTTGAGGATCCCGGGCACTCGCGGCGCACCAGCACCGTTCAGGTAGGTGCCACCGAGACCCGCCAATCCCGTCCACAACCGCTCGCGCAAAGCGGTCTGGCGCTCCTTTTCGGCGTCCAAGCACGACCTGACCAGGTCACATGCGGCACCGAGCCCCACAATCTGATGCGTGGGCAGCGTGCCCGGCCGAAGCCCCCTTTCCTGTCCGCCGCCGAACAACAGTGGTTTCAGCAGCGGCCTCGAGGCGCGACGCACATAAAGTGCTCCTGCGCCCTTGGGCCCATAGATTTTGTGCGCGGTCAGCGCAACGAAATCAACGGTCAACGTACGCACGTCAATCGGTATCTTTCCAACCGCCTGCGCAGCGTCCGTGTGAAACGCGACACCACGCTCACGGCACAGGCCACCAAGTGCACCAACGTCCTCGATCACACCAATCTCGTTATTCACGTGCATCACTGAAACGAGGACAGTGTCAGTACGTAACGCCGCTCGTAAGGCTTCTATGTCCACGATCCCCTGCCGATCCGGCGTGAGGTATGTAACGGAAAATCCCTCGCGCTCCAGACGCTTGAAAGGATCGAGTACGGCCTTGTGCTCGATGCGTGTCGTGATGACGTGTCGACCACGATCCGCGTTCGAGCGGGCCACTCCCAGAATTGCGAGATTGTTAGACTCAGTGGCTCCGGACGTGAAGGTGATCTCGTCAGGCTCCGCCCCTATCAACGCAGCTACTTGTGCGCGCGCAGTCTCGATACGTGCGGCGGCACGATGGCCAAAAACGTGTGTCGCCGACGATGCATTACCGAAGTCGCCGGCGGTAGTCAGACAAGCTGACATCACCGCTGCGACGGCAGGATCGACTGGCGTAGTTGCTGCGTAGTCGAGATATATGGGGTCGGTTGGCCCACCCATCAGCCAGATGCCCCTTGCGTCGGCGTCGCCTGTACGCCGGCCCCCGCGTGGCGCCGCCTGTTTTGTACAGCGGTCAGAATACCGCGCACGATATTGACCTCGTTCTTATCGAGCTCCGCCCGCTGCATAAAACGCCTGATACGGGACATGAGGTTGGTTCCACTCTGTGTGCGGTCGCGAAAATCAATCTCTTCGAGCACCTGGGCAAGATGTGCGTACATCCGTTCCATGTCTTCCGGCGCGGCCATTGGCGCGGCGCCGGGAGCCGTTTCAACCTTTACGCCCCTCGCTCGAAAGATCTCGTATGTCACGAGCTGCACGGCCATCGCGAGGTTCAGGGACAGATACGCCTCGTTTGCCGGGATGCGAATGAGAACATGCGCCGGCTCCAGGTCCTCATTACGCAGCCCAGTGCGCTCGGCTCCGAACAGCACGGCAGCGGGCGACCGCTGCGACTCAACCACCAGCCGCTCGGCAGCATGCCGAACGTCAGCCACCCGGAAGTATTGATCACGATCCCGTGAAGTCGTTGCCGCCACGAAACCGCAGCCGGCGAGCGCCTCGCGCACGGAGTCCACTACCCCAGCCTTCGCCAATACGTCGTCGGCGCCGGACGCGCGCGCGGTCGCCTCGCTATGGGGAAATTGCTTGGGTTTTACGAGCACCAGCTGCTCGAGGGCCATGTTTTTCATCGCCCTCGCCACGGCGCCGATGTTGCCGGGATGGGAGGGCTCGACGAGCACGATGCGAATGTCGGTGGAGATCATCTGATACGCTTCTCAATTTGGCGGAAAAGGCCTATGCCTTTTCCGCAAGCCCTGTAGCAGCGGTTTACCGCACGCCGGCAAAAGGCGCGACTTTTGCCGGCGAAACATTGGAGCTTATGTACCGTGCACGCGCTTCTCAATATCGCCGTACGCGCCGCCCGCCGCGCCGGCGAAGTCATTGTTCGTAGCCTGAACCGCCTCGAGTCCCTCACGGTCGCGACCAAGGGTCGCAACGACTTCGTCAGCGAGGTCGATACACAGGCGGAGGCGGAGATCATCGGGATCATCCGCAAGCATTATCCGAACCACGCTTTTCTGGCGGAAGAGAGCGGCCAGACCGGCGAAAACGAGACCGTCTGGATCATCGATCCCCTCGATGGGACGACGAATTTCCTGCACGAGTTCCCCGTCTTTGCGGTATCCATCGCCTGCCAGCAGAAAGGCCGTCTCGAGCACGCGGTCGTCTACGACCCCATGCGTCAGGAGCTTTTTACCGCCTCCCGCGGTAGCGGTGCACACCTCGACAACCGGCGTATACGTGTCAGTAAACAACGAGGTCTGGAGGGGGCATTGGTTGCCACCGGTTTTCCATATCGCGCCAACACCCGGTACATCGATTCCTATCTCGCCATGCTGAAGGTTGCGATGGAGGCCACCGCGGGCATCCGCCGCCCGGGCGCCGCGGCGCTCGACCTGGCCTATGTTGCGGCGGGGCGTGTCGATGCCTTCTGGGAAATCGGGCTCTCGCCTTGGGATACGGCAGCCGGAACTCTCCTCATCCAGGAGGCCGGCGGCCGGATCGGCACCCTGGCAGGCGCCGAATACAAGCAGGAAGGGCACATCCTGGCCGGGACGCCCAAAGTCTACAGCGCCCTGCTGGAGGCCTTCGCGCCACACGTTCCTGCGGAATTGCGCGCGAGTTGAGGCGTTTCAACACCCCGCTGCCCGGCAAGGACCTTGCTCGCTTTACAACTCCCCGCCGTGTACAGTCCGGCAAAGTTTTTTCGGGGGTTGAAGCGTTAAATGGCCAACCAGCTTCTAGCGACCAAATCGATCGACGATCTGCATGCCGATGATACGAGCGGTCCGAAACTGCGCCGGGTGCTCTCGGCGACCGCACTGACCGCACTCGGCATCGGCGGCATCATCGGTACCGGCATCTTCGTTCTCACCGGCGTCGCGGCTGCGGAAAACGCAGGTCCAGCGCTGGCTCTCGCGTTCATCGTCGCCGGCATCGGTTGCACCCTGGCAGGGCTCTGCTACGCCGAATTCGCCGCGATGATTCCGGTCTCCGGAAGCGCCTACTCATACTCCTATGCAACCTTGGGCGAAGGGATAGCCTGGTTCATCGGTTGGAATCTCATCCTGGAATACCTGTTTGCGGTGGCCACCGTTTCCGTCGGGTGGTCAGGTTATCTCGTCAGTCTGCTCGATCAGATTGGCTTGCACCTGCCTACGGCCCTCGCGAGCGCGCCCTTCGGCAAGGGCGCCGGCGATCTCGATGTCGTCTCCACCGGCGCGCTGATCAACTTGCCGGCCGTATTCATCGTGGCCGTGCTGACTTACATCTGTTATGTCGGGATCCGCCAGTCCTCCGTATTCAACACCGTGATCGTCGCCATCAAGGTGACCGTCGTACTGCTGTTCATCTTCTTCGGCATCGCCTACATAAACCCCGACAACTGGCATCCGTTCATCCCGCCGCAGGAAGGCCCCGGGAAGTACGGATGGCCGGGCATCATGACCGCCTCGGGCATCATCTTCTTCGCCTACATCGGCTTCGATGCCATCTCCACCGCGGCCCAGGAAACGAAGAACCCCCAGCGCGACATGCCGATCGGTATTCTGGGGAGCCTGGTCATCTGCACCGTCCTTTACGTGGTGACCGCCCTGGTTCTGACCGGAATGGTCAGATACACCGAGCTGGACGTTCCGGCGCCCGTGGCTCTCGCCATAGACAAACACGCTCCGCTGCGTTGGTTGGGCATACCGGTCAAGCTGGGAGCGATCGCCGGCATGACCTCGGTCATGTTGGTCATGACCCTGGCGCAGGCACGTATTTTCCTGGCCATGGCGCGCGACGGACTGCTCGGCAAACGCTTTGCCAAGGTCCATCCGAAACACCAGACGCCTAGTTTCTCCACCGTCCTCACAGGAGTCTCCGCGGCGTTGATCGGGGGTCTTTTCCCGGTCGACATCCTGGGAAAGATGGTGTCCATAGGAACCCTGGCTGCTTTCGTTACGGTGTGTATCGGAGTGCTCGTTCTTCGGTACACCCGGCCTGATCTCCACCGGCCGTTCCGTACACCATGGCCTTGGTTCACCTGCATCGGAGGAGCCCTCGTTTGTGGCGCGATGATGGTGTCACTTGGCTGGGCGACGTGGGCCCGGCTAGTGGTCTGGACCGCCGTAGGCGCAGCGGTCTACGTGTTCTATGGGTACCGGCACAGCCGGCTACACGGAGCGAACGCGGCGTCGCGTCCGGCAAGGGCGAGCTCAGGCTCCTAGGAAGCCCGTCGGACGCTAGCCGCCCTCGTCTTCGTCCACGTCGATGGGCTTCTTGCCATCGTGCTTGCGCAGACGGATGTTGACGAGCTCGACGCCCGTCGCGAACGCCATCGCGAAGTAGATATATCCCTTTGGCAATTCGAAGTGCGCGCCCTCGGCGATGAGGGCGACTCCGATCAGGATGAGAAAGGCGAGAGCCAGCATCTTGATCGTGGGATAGCGATCGATGAATGCGCCCACCGATCGGGATACCCACATCATGACAATCATGGAGGCGACAATGGCCGCGATCATGATCGACAGGTCCTTCGCGAGCCCCACGGCCGTGAATACGGAGTCGAGAGAGAACACGACATCGATCGCGCCGATCTGCAACACGATCATGGTGAAGCCCGCATAGACGCGCCGGGCCCGCTCGCTCTGGCGCGATGCCCCCTCGAGAGTGTGGTGAATCTCCAGCACACTCTTCGCGAGCAGGAACAGCCCGCCGCCCAGGAGAATGAGATCGCGTCCCGATACTCCCTGGTCACCGAAGTGAAACAGCGGCTTCACCAGGCGGGTGAGCCAGACAATCGAGAAAAGCAGCGCGATGCGTGTCAGCATCGCGAGAGCGAGCCCGGTGACCCGGGCCGTTTCCTGGCGATGTGGCGGCAGGCGTGCTACCAGGATCGAGATGAAGATGATGTTGTCGAACCCGAGGACGATCTCGAGCAACGACAGCGTCACGAATGCCAACCACGTCTGTGGATCGGCGAGCAAAGCGAGCATCTAGCGGCCTTCGCCCTGGGAGCCTGTCTGAGTCGTGCCCGCCGTCACGAGGGCGACCCTGGCGTCCGCAGTAGGCGCAGCATGACTCAGACAGGCTCCTGGCTCAGGGGAGCTCGTCAACCGGCGATTTCCGTGCCGAAGGAAAGACGTGCTCGGCCGTCAATCCGCAATCGAGCGCGATGGAGCTCGAGATGTAGATCGAGGAGTAGGTGCCGGCGATGATGCCGATCATCAGGGCCTCGGAGAATCCCCGCAATACCGGGCCGCCCAGGAACAGCAGCGCGACAACCACGATCGACGTCACGACCTTGGTCATGATCGTGCGCGACAGCGTCTGGTTGATTGACTGATCCAGCACGACATCCGAGGCCAGCCGCCGGTTGGTTTCCAGGCGCTCGCGGATCCGGTCAAACACCACGACCGTGTCGTTCAGCGAGTAACCGATGACCGCGAGGATCGCCGCGACCACCGCAAGATCAAACTGCGTCTGGGTGATGGAGAAAATGCCCAACACGAGGACCGGGTCATGGATAAC
>Ga0070680_100001387_pt1 | contig 17511 bp, 16 predicted proteins | sample KBSC73BmetaG_FD_64672 | JGI IMG/M metagenome (GOLD analysis project Ga0070680, IMG submission 64672) | Corn rhizosphere microbial communities from Kellogg Biological Station, Michigan, USA - KBS C7-3B metaG | ecosystem: Host-associated > Plants > Roots > Rhizosphere | place: USA: Michigan...
GCGAGCGCCAGACCGACCAAGCCGCCTCCGAAGATGATCACGTCCGCGCGATCCATGGAGGCGCCCTAACCCGTTCGTCGCAATGACGCCACGACTTCGCTTGACCGCGGACTCCGGCTGGAGGATTCTTGGCGGCGGAAGAACTGGGGGTGGGAAATGGCGAGTGTTGCCACGCGCGCGCCGAAGCGCGAACTGGCGCCCGACTGGCGGGAGGCGCTGAGCAATGCCGTGCGCCGCTTCGCGATCCGCACCTGGGGCGCGATGCTGGTATTGCTGAGTGTCGCCGCCGCGGTCGCGCTGGCGACGCATAATCCGACAGACCCGTCGCTCAGCACCGCGGCGGGCGGCCCGCCCGCGAACTGGCTGGGCAATCCGGGCGCCTATTTCAGCGACGCGCTGCTCCTGCTGTTCGGCATTGGGGCCGCGCTGTTCGTCCCCGTCATCGCGATCGCGGGCGTGCGCATGATGCGGCTCGAGCCCGCCGGCCGGACCGGACGCGGCTTGTTGATCGCGGCAGGTGGCGCGATTCTTCTTGGAACGGCGCTCGGCCTGACCAGCGGGTCCGCCGTATCCGGCCTGCCCGGCGGATGGGGCGGCGCGTTCGGGCTTGCCGCCGCGCACGGGCTGAATCAGGCGTTCGGCCTCATTGCCAATCCGGAGATCGCGGGTCCCGTCAGGTTTGCGGCCCTGCTGCTCCTGGCGCTCGCCGGACTGGGTCTCGGATACCTGGCGTGCGGGCTGACGCCGGAAGAGCGGAGCTGGATCGCCGGCCTGATGCGCCGTCAGCCTCTCGAACGCCGTGCCGCGCCGCGCGCGACAGAGATCCGCGACGATCGCGTGCCGGCTGCGGCTCCGCCGAAGACACGGCCGACAGTGGCCGTGACCGAGCCGGCGAGGTCAGTTGTGGCAGCGGGCCGCGCGAAGGACCGCAAATCGGGAGCGCAGCCGAGCCTGGCGCTCGGCGACAATTACCAGTTGCCCACCATCGACCTGCTTTCGCCCCGTCCCAAGGAAAGCCGCCAGCAGGTCGACCGCGCGGGGCTCGAACGCAACGCGCGCCTCCTCGAAGCGGTGCTCGACGATTTCAAGGTGCGCGGCGAAATCGTCGAAGTCCGGCCGGGGCCGGTGGTCACGATGTACGAGCTGGAGCCCGCGAGCGGGACCAAGGCGAGCCGAGTGATCGCGCTGGCGGACGATATCGCCCGCAACATGTCGGCCCTTTCGGCGCGCGTGGCGACGATCCCCGGTCGAAGCGTGATTGGAATCGAGCTCCCCAACCCGAAGCGCGAGATCGTCTCCCTGAGCGAGCTGATCGGAAGCCAGGCGTTCGAGGACCAGAACATGTCCTTGCCCCTGATCCTGGGCAAGAACATCGCCGGCGATCCGGTGATCGCAGACCTGGCGCCTATGCCCCACCTGCTCGTCGCCGGCACAACCGGCTCCGGCAAGTCGGTTGGACTAAACTGCATGATCCTGTCGCTGCTGTACCGCTACGCTCCGGACCAGTGCAAACTGATCATGATCGACCCGAAAATGCTGGAGCTCAGCATGTACGACGACATCCCGCACTTGCTTGCGCCGGTCGTCACCGAGCCGGGCAAGGCGATCCGGGCGCTCAAATGGACGGTCGAGCAGATGGAAGAGCGCTATCGCAAAATGGCGAACCTCGGCGTGCGCGCGCTTCCGAGCTTCAACGCCAAGGTGCGCGAGGCGAAGGCCAAGAGCTCCAAGCTCAAGCGCAGAATCCAGACCGGCTATCACGCCGATACGGGCCAGCCGGTCTACGAAGACGAGGAATTCGATTACGAGGTGATGCCGCAGATCGTCGTCGTGGTCGACGAGCTCGCCGACCTGATGATGACCGCGGGCAAGGAGGTTGAGTTCCTCATCCAGCGGCTGGCCCAAAAGGCACGGGCTGCGGGAATCCATCTGATCATGGCTACCCAACGGCCCTCGGTCGACGTGATTACCGGCGTGATCAAGGCCAATTTGCCGACCCGGATCAGCTTCCAGGTGACGAGCAAGATCGACAGCCGGACCATCCTCGGCGAGCAGGGAGCGGAGCAACTGCTAGGCAAGGGCGACATGCTTTACATGCCGGGCGGCAAGCAGATCATCCGGGTCCACGGCCCGTTCGTCTCGGACGAAGAAGTGCGCGCCGTCGCGGAACATTGGCGCCGCCAGGGCACGCCCGAATACAACCAGGCTGTGACCGAGGAGCCGGAGGACGGCGGTTATCTGTTCGACGGCCAGCCGACCGGCGAAGATGACGCCGAGACCCAGCTCTATCGCAAAGCGGTCCAGATCGTCGCCGAGAGCCAGAAGGCCTCGACCTCCTACCTGCAGCGGCAGTTGCGGGTGGGCTACAACAGTGCGGCGCGGCTGATCGAGCGGATGGAGAAGGATGGCCTGGTCGGGCAGCCCGACCATGTCGGCCGCCGCGAGGTGCTGATCGACACCGACGGGCATCCGCTGTGACCTTGGCGATCTGAGCCTGAACGTCTCGGAACCGTCGAGTTCAGTACGCATTCAAAGGACGACCGCCAGTTTCCGGCGCAAAATCCAGGAGCATTTCGACATGACATTCACGACGAAGTTCGCGCGCGCCCTGCTTCCGGCGATCCTGCTGGTAGCGGCACCGGCGTCCGCCGCGGAATCGCCGGACCTTGCCAAGCTCAAGGCCTTCATAACCTCGGTCCACACGATGACCGCCAATTTTGTCCAGACGGACTCGCGGGGGCGCTCGGCGGCCGGCACGCTGGAGCTGAAGAAGCCCGGCAAGGTCCGTTTCCAGTATGGGAGCGGCGACCTGTTGCTCGTCGCCGACGGCAAGAGACTTTATTTCCTCGACTACCAGGTCGGGCAGAAGAGCAGCTGGCCGCTCGACAAGACCCCTCTTGGGCCGCTGCTCTCCGGCTCGCCCGACTTCGAAGGCAAGGCGCAGGTGCTGCCCAACAGCGATTCCCGGATCCTCGTCGCCCGGGCGAAGAATACGTCCTACGGCCAGCTCACGCTCGCGTTCCTGCGCGATTCCTCCGGGCCCGCCGGGCTCCAGCTCTACGGCTGGACCGCGATCGATCCGCAGGGGCACCGGACGACGGTCAAGCTTTCGAACGTCCGCTACAATGTCCCGGTGTCCGACAGCGCCTTCACCTTCAGCGATCCGAAGAAGAAGAAATAGGCTGACAAAAGTTTCATTTTGCGACCTGTTCATCGCCGCGTCAGCCTGGCGGGCTTAGATAGAGCGTCGATTCTGCGAAATGCCTGGGGTTTCCCCCTGTTACCTGGGTCCGCAGAATCCCTTGCGTGACGAACGCTAGGCGGCCCTCGCTCCATGCCCCCGGAGCGAGGGCCTTTTTCTTATCATCGCGGACGGGCTAAGCGGCGCACGTGGGCAAACGGCTGAAGATTGCTTCCTGGAACATCAACTCGGTGCGCGCCCGGATGGCGCTCGTCGAGCGCTTGATCGTGGAACAGCAGCCCGACATCCTGTGCCTCCAGGAAACCAAGGTGCTCGACGACATCTTCCCCGCGGAGCTGTTCGACCGCCACGGCTACGTCCATCGCCAGCTCAATGGCCAGCGGATGCACCACGGCGTTGCGATCCTCAGCCGAGTGCCGTTGAAGGACGCGGGCAGGCACGACTGGCAGGACAATGGCGAGGCGCGGCACGTTGGCGCGCGCCTGGAGTGCGGCATCCGGCTGGAGAACGTCTATGTGCCCGCAGGCGGCGACACGCCGGACCGGACGGTCAATCCCAAGTTCGGGCAAAAGCTCGACTTCATCGAACGTATGACTCGGTGGTCCGAGACGCTTGGCGAGCCGACGATCATCGTCGGCGATTTCAACGTCGCGCCGCTCGAATGCGACGTCTGGAGTCACAAGGCGCTGTTGACCGTGGTCAGCCATACGCCGGTGGAGGTCGACGCTCTCACGCGGCTTCGGCAGGCGCATGACTGGGTCGATATCGGGCGGCGCTTCATCCCGGCGCCCGAGCGCTGCTTCACCTGGTGGAGCTATCGTTCCCCCGACTGGACCAAGAATGATCGCGGGCGGAGGCTCGATCATATGTGGTGCTCGCCGGAGGTCGGCGCGCATGTCGCGGCGCATCAAGTGCTCGAGCCTTGCCGCAACTGGGAGCGGCCGTCCGACCATGTTCCGCTGATCTGCGAGATCGCGGTTTGAGCGGCGGCGGCACCGTCCGGCGCGCCATCGCCATGCTTCGCTCGGGCCGCCCGGTGCGGATCGGCGACGTCTCGGTCGCCGCCGTCGAGACGACCATGCCGGAGCTGCTCGAACTGCGCGACCCCGATCGGCGGGCTCGGCTGGTCATCAGCGGCAATCGCGCCGCGGCGCTGAAGCTTGCGAACGAGCGCGAAGCGGCGGACCCGCAGGCGCCGGTCATCGTCGAGCGCGCATCCTGGCTGGACGCGGGCGCTGCCCTCGCGCTCGCCGACCCGGGGCGGGATCTCGACCGCGGCCCGCTGGGGCCGCTTCAGCCGGTCAGCGCCGACTGCCTGGAAGTGGCCGGGGGTGCGCTGGCGCTGGCGCGCTCGGCCGGATTGCTGCCCGCGTTATGGATGTTCGAACCCGCGGCATCCGACTTCGCGGTATCGGTAAGCGAGATCGCGCACGAGCGCAGCCGTCCCACTTTGGAGATTGTCGGACGCGCCAAGCTGCCGCTCGACGGACTTCCCCCGACGCAGATCGTCGCCTTCCGCGCCTCCGACGACGGGCAGGAGCATGTCGCGCTGGTGATTGGCGCCTTCGGTGGGGGACCTCCACTAGTTCGGCTGCACAGCGAATGCCTGACGGGCGACGTGTTCGGCTCATTGAAATGCGATTGCGGGCCGCAGCTGAAAGAGGCGCTGCGGATCATCGGCGCGGCGGGTGGCGGGGTGCTGCTCTATCTTCGCCAAGAGGGGCGCGGGATCGGGCTCGCGAACAAGATCCGGGCCTATGCGCTGCAGGACCGGGGTCTCGACACGGTCGACGCCAACCGCCGCCTCGGCTTCGCCGACGATGAACGCGATTATGCCCATGCCGCGGCCATGCTGCGCGCGTTCGGCGTCGATCGGGTGAAGCTGCTCACCAATAATCCCGCCAAGGTCGAAGGCCTCGAAGCCGCGGGGATCGCGGTTATCGAGCGCGTGCCGCACCAGATGCCGGCCAACCCGCACAATGCCGATTATCTTGCGGCCAAGCGCAAGAGGAGCGGTCATCTGCTCGCCTGATCGATCCCGAGGAGCTGCGCCACCTCATCGAAGCTGTGCGCAACATGTTCAACGCCGAGAGCGCGCAGCATGTCGGCGTGGCCGTCGAAGCAGTGCCGGCCCGCGGCGAGACCGATCACCGCCGCACCCGAGGCGAGCGCGCCTTTTGCTCCGACCTTCGAATCCTCGATAACGGCGGCTCGCTCGATCGCGACGCCGAGCTGCCGCGCGGCGTGAAGATACAGGTCCGGCGCGGGCTTGCCGCGTTCCACATGTTCCGCACCGCTGTAGACGTGCGGCTCGAAGGCGTCGCCGAGACCGAGATGATCGAGGTGTGTCCGTACCCACCGGGTGGAGCTCGAGGAAGCGAGGGCTTTGGGCAGTGACGGCGGCAGCGCGCGAACGAAGCGCACCGCGCCCGCGACTGCGGCGATCCCTTCTTCGAGCGACCGATCTCGAAGCGCGCGCGTCTCCCGGTGGAATTCGGGCGGAAGCTCGGCGCCGATCCGCTGTTCGACCGCGCCAATGAAATCCCGGCCGCTGAGGCCGGTATAATGTTCGATGGCTTCGGCGACGGTGGTCGGATGGCCGAGCGCCGTCAGCAGCTCGGCCAGCTGCCGGTTGCCTTCGAACTCGCTTTCGATGAGCACGCCGTCGAAGTCGAAGATGATTGCGTCGAAGCCGATCATTCGTCCTCGAACAGCGCGGTTCCGACCCTCACCGCGGTCGCACCAATCATTACCGCTGCTTCGAAATCGCCCGACATTCCAATGCTCAAGCCGGTGACGTCATGACGTCGCGCAAGCTTGGCGAGGAGCGCGAAATAAGGCGCAGCTTCGAACCCGAGCGGCGGAATGGCCATCAGTCCCGCAAGCTCCAGCGGCGAGGCGCGCACCGCCTCGACGAGCTCGCCGATCGCGGCGATCGCGCAACCGCCTTTCTGCTCCTCCTCGCCGATGTTGACCTGGAGGTAGACGCGCGGCGAACGTCCGGCCTTATCCGCCTCCTTCACCAGCGCGTCGAGGAGCGAGCGGCGATCGACCGAATGAATGGTGCCGAACAGGCGCACAGCCTCGGGGGCCTTGTTCGACTGCAGCCGGCCGATGCCGTGCAGCCGCACATCGGAGTGGCGTTCGAACAGCGGCGGCCATTTCGAAAGCGCCTCCTGCACCCGATTTTCGCCGAAATCGCGCTGTCCCGCGTCGATTAGCGCCTCGATTTCTTCCGAAGAGCGGCCCTTGCTGACCGCGATTAATTGAACATCGGCGGAGTCACGCCCCGCGACCGCAGCGGCGCGCGCGATGCGGCCCAAAATATGGTCGCGTCTCTCTGCAGCGCTGCTCACTGTACGCGCTATAGGAATGGCCATGCGCCGCCGCCAGACCGCTCCGCAACAATGGTTGATCGTTCGCGGCGCCGACGATCGCGATGGACTCGCCGCGGCGCGGCGCCTGAGGTCGGGGAATGGCGTGCTCCTGCTCGGCTCAATTCCCATGGCCGAGGCGCGAAGACTTGGGCTGCGCGGCCTAACGATCGTCCAGGAGCGGCCGCGGAGCGCCGCCCGCGTCCATGATCTTCGCGAACTGCGGCGAGCGCTCCTCGCGCGGGCTCCGCTGATTTTCCTCTCGCCGATCCACCCGACCGTCAGTCACCCGGGCTGGGAGCCGATCCCACGGATGCGCGCTGCCACGCTGGCCAGACTCGCGAACCGCAAGCTGTTCGCGCTCGGCGGGATGAATGCGCGCAAATTTGCGCGGATCAGGCCGCTAGGCTTTCAGGGCTGGGCAGGGATATCCGCGTTCAGAACTTGAACGCAGTGCCAATGTAGACGGCTTGGCTGTCGCGGCGGTCGTCCTGCAGAGCGGCGAGACGATCGCGTTCGATATTGTAGCGCACGCCGCCCGTGACGGCGATGTGCCGTGAGAGAGCGTAGGAGCTGCCGACGTCAAGCGAAACGCTATTGCCCTGGCGAAGGCCGGGGACAGGATTCCCGGTGGCGCGATCCGCGCCGACGGCGACGCGGGTGCTGAGGCGGCTGTTGAGCGAGTAGCTGACGCCCACGACGGCCATTTCGCGCCCACCGAACGCCGGATCGGGACTCTTGACCTTGGCCACGTCGCCGGAGACGGCAAAGCGCTTCCAGCCGACGGCGACGCCGAGGTTATAGCTGCTCGGAGTCAAGGCATTGACGGCCGCGGTCGGCAAGCCAGCCTGCGCCATCGCGGCCTGGCTCGGCGTATTGACGCGGGCGCGGATCGCGACCCGCACCTGCGATGGCCGGCCCTTGGCGGGCGCTGGCGTGAACTTGAAATCGGTCAGCGACAGGCTCTTGCCGGCAAGCGCCGCGGCAAGCTTCGGATCGGCATTTGCAGGCGTGAACGAGGAAAGCGTATCGAAGCTGAGGGAGACTGCCGGAGGCCGCTTCTTGCTATTGGTCGCCGCAAAAGCCGGGCTCAGCACGAGACCGGCCGCGGCGAGCGCCGCAGCCAGCTTGGCTTCCCTTTTCGAGGCGAGTCTCAACAACCGACGAACTCCCTGTTCGCGAGTCGATATAATCTCAGCAAGCTGAAGGTTCCATGAGCGGAATCGATTCGTTCATCTCCTGTTGCCAAACTGGCACATAATCGTGGTCCATCGGGCGGCGCTTGCGAGACAATGGCCAGCACTATAACGCCCGCGCTGAAGCTTCGCTGACCAAGGATTGCCGATGAATCGCCTGCACACGACCGCCGCCGCTCTTGTGATCTTCGCCGTCGCCGGCTCCGGCTGTGCCCGAAATCGTAGCCTGCCGTCGGGCCTTGCTCCCTCACGCGTGACGACGCTGGCGGTGAACAGCTATCTGTGGCGCGCCGCCGTGGACACGGTATCGTTCGCGCCGCTGCTTCAGGCCAACCCAAGCAGCGGCGTGATCATCACCGACTGGTACAGTAATCCGAAGGCGCCCGGAGAGCGGATCAAGCTGACCGTCGCCATTCTCGATCCCGACCTTCGCGCGGATGCGCTTCGGGTTTCCGCCGCGCGCCAGCTTTACCAGAACGGCACCTGGGTCGACGTTCCGGTCTCGGCTGCCACGGTCCAGAAGCTCGAGGACATCATCCTGACCCGCGCTCGCGACCTGCGGCGCTCCGCCGTCCCGGGCTAAGCCAGAGCGTTCGTCATGAGCGGGCGTTTCGACCCGAACGAGGCCGATCGCCGATGGCAGGCGCGGTGGGCCGAGGAAGATTCATTCGCCGCCGATAGCAACAGCAACAAGCCCAAGTCCTACGTGCTGGAGATGTTCCCGTATCCGTCGGGGCGCATCCACATGGGGCACGTCCGGAACTATACGATGGGCGACGTTCTCGCCCGCTATAGGCGGATGCAGGGCCACGAAGTGCTTCACCCCATGGGGTGGGACGCCTTCGGCATGCCGGCCGAGAACGCGGCGATGGAGCGCAAGGTGCACCCGGGCGAATGGACCTGGGCGAACATCCGGGCAATGCGAGACCAGTTAAAGCGGCTGGGTTTCGCGCTCGACTGGGGCCGCGAGTTCGCAACCTGCGAGCCGAGCTATTACGGACATGAGCAGGCGCTGTTCCTCGACCTGTTCGAAGCGGGGCTGGTCTATCGCAAGGAAAGCGAGGTCAATTGGGACCCGGTCGACATGACCGTGCTCGCCAACGAGCAGGTGATCGATGGGCGGGGCTGGCGCTCGGGCGCGCAGGTGGAGCGGCGCAAGCTGGCGCAATGGTTCCTGAAGATCACCGACTTCGCGGAGGATCTGCTCCAGGGCCTAAAGACGCTCAACCAGTGGCCCGACAAGGTCCGCCTGATGCAGGAGAACTGGATCGGCAAGAGCGCGGGGCTTCGCTTCCGCTTCCGGCTCGCGGCGCCGGCCTGCGGGATCGCGGACGTCGAGGTCTTCACGACCCGGCCCGACACGATTTTCGGCGCGAGCTTCGTCGCCCTCGCCGCCGACCACCCGCTCGCGCAGGCGGTTGCGTCCGGCGACACGGAGGCCGCCGCGTTCATTGCCGAGTGCAAGGCGGGTGGCACCAGCGCTGCGGAAATGGAGACGGCCGAGAAAAAAGGCTATGCGACGGGCCTGGAGGTTGTCCACCCGCTCGATCCCGAGTGGCGACTGCCGGTCTACATCGCGAATTTCGTGCTGATGGATTATGGAACCGGCGCGATCTTCGGCGTTCCCGGGCACGACCAGCGCGATTTCGAATTTGCGAAGCAATACCATCTGCCCATACGCCGCGTGGTGGCGAGCGCGCCGGGGAAAGCGGACGAGCCCATCGGCGACGAGGCGGAGAACGCGCCGGGAATCGCGGTCAACTCGCGCTTCCTTGACGGGCTGACGACCGAGCAGGCTGCAGCCGAAGTCATCCGCCGTGCCGAGGAGGCGGGCTGGGGCAGGGGAACGGTCAAATACCGTTTGCGGGACTGGGGCGTGTCGCGCCAGCGTTATTGGGGCACGCCCATCCCGATCATCCACTGCGATAAATGCGGCCCGCAGCCGGTGCCGCATGACCAGCTCCCCGTCGTGTTGCCGGAAGACATCGACTTCGAGGAGCCCGGCAATCCGCTCGATCGCCATCCCACCTGGAAACAGGTGCGCTGCCCGAATTGCGGCGGCGGCGCGACGCGCGAGACCGACACGCTCGATACGTTCGTCAATTCGAGCTGGTACTTCATCCGCTTCGCGAGTCAGCCAGCTGACAAGCCGTTCGACCGCGCCGAGGCCGAGAAGTGGCTGCCCGTCGCGCAATATATCGGCGGCGTCGAGCATGCGATCCTTCACCTTCTCTACGCTCGGTTCTGGACCCGCGCGCTTCAGCGGCTCGGCCGAATTGGCATTGACGAGCCGTTTCGCGGCCTGTTCACCCAGGGGATGGTCACTCACGAGACCTATCAGGCCGCCGACGGAAGCTGGCTCAGTCCCGACGAGGTCAGCCGCAACGGCGACGACTGGGTGCACATCGAGAGTGGCCATCCGGTTACTCCTGGCCGCGTTGAAAAGATGTCGAAATCGAAGCGCAACACGGTCGATCCCGAGCCGATCGTCGACCGATACGGCGCGGACGCCGTGCGCTGGTTCATGCTGTCGGATAGCCCGCCCGAGCGCGACCTTGAATGGTCCGAGGGCGGGATCGAGGGCGCGGCGCGGTTCGTCCAGCGCGTTTGGCGGCTGGTGAACGGCGCAAATTCTCTAGAAGGCGATGACGATAATCTGAAGTGCAGGCTCCACCGTACCATCGCCGCGGTGGGCGATGCGATCGAGGGTTTGCAGTTCAATAAGGCCGTCGCACAGCTCTACGAGCTCACTACCGCCATCGAGAAGGCCAAGCCTTCCGCGACGCGCCTGGAGGCGATTCGAACGCTCGTGCTGCTGATCGCGCCGATGGCGCCGCATCTCGCCGAAGAGTGCTGGTCGCTGGTTGGCGGGGAAGGGCTGATCGTGGACGCCGCATGGCCGAGTTTCGATTCGGCGCTTCTTGTCGAGGACCAGGTGACGATCGCAGTGCAGGTGAACGGCAAGCTCCGCGACACGATCACTCTTGCTCGCGGCCTCGATCGCGCTGAGGTCGAGGCGCGCGCGCTGGCGTCGGAGAATGTGCAGCGACAGCTCGCCGGCGCCACTCCGCGCAAGATCATTGTGGTTCCCGACCGGCTGGTGAATATCGTCGTATGATGCGGCGGATCGCCCTTGTCCCGTTCCTTCTGCTCGCGGCGTGCGGACTCCACCCGCTTTACGGCGGTGGCAGCGGCAGCGAGGTGTCGGGACTGCTGAGCTCGGTCGAGGTCGCGCCGATCGCCGGTCAGCAGGGCTGGCTCGTCCGCACCAAATTGCTCGACCGTCTTGGCGAGACCGGAAGAGCTTCGGCGCATTATCGGCTCGACGTGACTCTCGACGACAACATCACCTCCTACGGCCTCCGCGCGGACCAAGCGGCCACTCAAGAGCGACGCTCGCTGCGCGCGCGGTACCAGCTCGTCGACTTGTCCAACGGTTCGGTCGTGCTGGACGAGACGGCCGGATCGGATGCGAGCATCGACGTCGTGAGCAGCGAATATGCGACGGTTGCCGCGGAGCAAACCGCCCTCGAAAATCTTTCGGGCATCGTCGCCGATCAGATCGTCGCAAGACTCGCCATCTACGCCGCGCGGACCACGCACTGACGGTGAAGGCAAACAGATCTTCCATCGCCCGGGCGGTCGACCAGCCGGACCCCAAGATGCGTTTCTATTTGTTCCTTGGCCAAGACGAAGCCCAGTCCCGCGAATTTGGGGCGCGGCTGCAGGAAGGACTGGCGGCCGCGAAGTTCGTTGTTTCGATGGCCGCGGTGAAAGCGAGTCCATCGCTGCTGGTCGACGAAGCCGCGGCGTTGAGCCTGTTCGGCGAGCGGCGCCTGATCTGGGTCGAGCCTGCCGGAAACGACCTCGTGGAGGGGGTCGAAGCGCTGCTCGCGGCGGAGGCGGTCGAAAGCCCGGTCGTGGCGATCGCCGGCGCGTTGCCGAAGAGCTCGCCCTTGCTCAAGCTCGCCGAAACCTCGCCGGCTTCGCTGGCCTTCACCTCCTACATGCCCGACGGCGACGAAGCCGCGCGCATTGTTGCCAGCCTCGGCCGGCGGGTCGGGCTCGAGGTCGACCTCGCGGTCGCAGCGCGAATCGCGCAAGCCTGCGGCAACGATCAGGCGATCGCGATGCGCGAGCTTGAGAAGTTCGCGCTCTATGCGGGGGCATCGCCGAACTTGCCGAAGGAGCTGGGGCGCGAAGCTGTTGACGCGATCGGAGCGGACTCGAGCGAGGGCGATCTGCAGCGCCTTGCCGACCTCGCGCTGCTCGGAGACATAGGCGAACTGGCAGACGGCTTCGAACGGTTGCCCAAGTCAGCAGCGGACCCCATTCGCGCAATCCGATTCCTGCAGCGGAGAATTCTGATGCTGGCCCCGGCGCGCGCCCGGGTTGAGCGCGGCGAGCGCGTCGACGCCGTCATGACGTCACTCGGCAAGCGCCTGTTCTGGAAGGAAAAGGACCTGGTTAAGAGAGTTCTGGCCCGGTGGACGTCGGAGGGGTTGGCGACGGCCGCCGAACGGGCCGGGGCGCTCGAACGCAGCCTCATGTTTAGCGAAGCGCCGGAGTATGAGTCTCTCGGGGAGGAACTGCTCGCAATCGCGCGCAAGGCGCGCAGCGGCGCGCGCTAGCGCTAGATCGGTTCGCCGGAGAGCCGCTGGCAGATCATGTCGAGCTGGTCGAGGCTCGAATAATGGAGCGTGACGGTACCCCCGTGCGCCTTGTGCACGACCTGGACCTTGAGCCCGAGCATGTCGCCTAGCTGGCGCTCGAGCGCCTGGCGGTCGGCATCGGGGACGCCGGCACCATGACTGGGCGCGGCTCGAACCGAGTCGCGGGGCTTGGCCTTCTGGCGCCGCGCTTCTTCCTCGGCCTGGCGCACCGAGAGGCCCCTGGCGATGATCTCGCGGGTGACAGCTTCGGGATCCGACGCGGTCGCCACCGCCCGCGCGTGCCCCATACTGATATCGCCTCGCAACAGCGATTGGCGAACGAATTCTGGAAGATCGAGCAATCTCAGAAGGTTAGCGACGTGACTGCGCGATTTGTGAACCAGTCGGGCCACCCCTTCCTGGGTGTGGCCATGTTGCTCGATCAGCTGGCGGTAGCCTTCGGCCTCTTCGAGCGCATTGAGGTCCTCGCGCTGGATGTTTTCGATCAGCGCGAGTTCGGCCAATGTCGATTCGTCGACTTCGCGAATGACCGCGGGAATTGCATGGAGCTGCGCCCGCTGGGCAGCCCGCCAGCGCCGCTCTCCGGCAATGATCATGAAAGAATCGCCGTCGGGCCGGAGCAGGATCGGCTGAAGCACGCCGCGTTCGCGAATCGAGTCGGCCAGTTCCTCCAGCGACTCTTCGCCGAACTGGATTCGCGGCTGATTGGGATTGCGCCGAATCCGCGACAGCTCGACCTCGCGAACGCCGCCGCGGCTCGACCCTTGCTGTGGTCCCGGCGAAGGCGTGCGCGCAGCTTCGCCGAGCAACGCCTGGAGGCCCATGCCGAGCCCTTTGGCGGGACGATCGCCGCTCATGCAGCTTCGGCGAGTTGCGGCAGGCGGCCAATCAGCTCGCGTGCGAGGCGCACATAGGCTTCCGACCCCGGGCAGCGCAGGTCGTAGATCAAGGCTGGAAGTCCATGACTCGGCGCTTCGGAAAGCCGTACGTTGCGCGGCACCACGGTATCGAAAACCGCGCTCCCGAGGCAGGCGCGGACGTCCTCGGCGACCGCCTGCGAAAGATTGTTCCGCCGATCGAACATCGTCAGCGCAACGCCGAGGATGGAGAGCTGCGGGTTAAAGGCGACGCGGATGCGCTCGACCGTCTGGAGCAGCTGGCTCAGCCCCTCGAGCGCGAAGAACTCGCATTGCAGCGGCACGAGAAGATGGCGTGCGGCAACGAGGGCGTTGACCGTCAGCAGCCCGAGCGAGGGTGGGCAGTCGATCAGGCAGATGTCCCAACTGCCGGGCGGCGCCGCGTTGAGCGCCTTTTCGAGCCGGTGCGCGCGATCTTCCAGCGACACCATCTCGACCTCCGCGCCTGACAGATCGACCGTCGCGGGGAGCAAATCGAGCCGCGGCACACGAGTCGCGACGGCGGCCTCGGCGGCACTCGCGCGCCCGATCAGGACGTCGTAGCTCGACAGCTTGCGTTGCGACGCCGCCACCCCAAGCCCCGTCGATGCATTTCCCTGCGGATCGAGGTCGGCGAGAAGCACGCGCCACCCGATCGCGGCAAGCGCCGTCGCGAGGTTGATGCAGGTGGTCGTCTTGCCCACCCCGCCCTTCTGATTGGCCACCGCGATGCGGATCATCATCTTGCTCCCACGCCGGTCAGCACCAGGATCGTCGACAGCGGATCGGTGCAGCTCGGCTCCTCCCTGGCCTCAAACTGCCACTTTCGCGAGGCTTCGGCCAGTTCCAGCTGTCCACTTCTCCCCTTCGGAAGCGCCCAGACGGTGTTTCTTGTGGACAGATGTGCGGATATCTCGAGGAGGCGCCCAAGTCGCGCCACAGCCCGAGCGGTGATCACCTCGAAACGGCCCTCGACGCGTTCGGCCTTCGCGCACAACACCGACGCGGTCAGGCCGAGCGATTCGCAAACCTTGTGGAGAAAGTCCGCGCGCAGGCGCCGCGGCTCGATCAGGGTGACCGGACCCTCGACGAGGCAGGCGACCACGACCCCGGGAAGGCCGGCGCCGGCCCCCACGTCTACCCACGACGCGCCGCTCCGCGGTTCATGCCGCACCAGCTGCGCCGAATCGAGTATGTGACGGCCCCAAACATCGTCGAGCGTGGCGGCGGATACGAGGTTTTGCCGGACATTTTCCTCGCGCAAAAGCGAGACGTATTCCTCGAGCTTTTCGAATGTTTCACGTGAAACAGGGCGGTGTGCGGCCTGCGCGACGGCTTCGATCACGCGGCAAACCGGCGATTCGCCGCTACGTAAAGCGCGGAGAGCGCCGCCGGCGTGACTCCGGGGACGCGTGAAGCCTGGTCGAGCGTTTCCGGTTTCGCTGCGATCAGCCGCTCCACCATCTCGTTGGATAGACCGGGTATGGCGCGATAGTCGAGCTCGGCGGGGATCCAGATACCCGAATCCCGTTGAACTGCTTCCCACTCCCGCTGCTGCCGCTCCAGATAAGGCCGGTAGAGCGCGTCCGCGCGCCCTTCGACCGTTGCCGCCCAGCCGGGCTGCGACCGGGAGTCGAAATGCCCTTGGATGTGGCGACGTCGCCTCTCGGAAATGCAACCCGCAACAAGCGCGTCTTCACCGAGGCGGGTCGTCGCATTGTCCGCGCGAAGCCAAAGACGATGCTCGGCCCGGGCGGTCATCATGCGATAGGGTTCGCTGACGCCCTGGACCGTCAAGTCGTCGATCATCACGCCGATGTAGGAGCGGCGACGATCGAAGCGCACTTCGGTGAGCCCAAGCGCAGCAGCGGCCGCGTTCAGTCCCGCAACCACGCCTTGCGCCGCGGCCTCCTCGTAGCCTGTTGTCCCGTTGATCTGGCCGGCAAGGAACAGCCCCGGCAGCTCGCGCACCTCCAGCGTCTGGTTGAGGCGGCGCGGATCGACGAACTCATATTCGACGGCATAACCCGGACGAACAATCTCTGCGCGTTCGAGACCGGCGATGGTTCGGACGAACTCCTGCTGCACATCGGCGGGGAGCGACGTCGAAATACCATTTGGATAGACCAAAGTGTCTTCGAGGCCCTCGGGCTCGAGAAAGATCTGGTGGGCATCGCGGTCGGCGAACCGCCTCACCTTGTCTTCGATCGAGGGGCAATAGCGCGGGCCACGTCCCTCGATCGCCCCGGCAAAAAGCGGAGACCGCGCGAAGTTCCGCGCGATAATCTCGTGCGTCTGGCCGTTCGTGTGCGCAATCGCGCACCGCAGCTGGGGCTGCGGCGCGCCCTCGTCGAGCGCAGACATGGACCAGGGCTCGGCGTCGCTCGGCTGCTCCTCGAGGCGGGCCCAATCGATGGTTCGGCCGTCGAGTCTCGGTGGCGTGCCCGTCTTGAGCCGGCCCTGCCCCAGGCCGATGTCGCGAATCTGCCCCGCGAGCGCCACGGAGGCACGCTCGCCCCGGCGCCCGCCCCCGATGACCTGCTCGCCGATGAACATGCGCGCATCGAGGAATGTGCCGGTGGCGATCACGACGGCACGGGCGGGCATTGTCCGGACGCTGGTCTCAACGCCGGCGATACGCCCCTCATGGATGCTGAGCCGAAGCGCTTCCGCTTCGACGATCTCGACGCCGTTCTCCTTCAGCAATGCCCCGATGGCCGAGCGGTATATTTCGCGATCCGCCTGGATGCGAGGGCCCCACACAGCTGGTCCCTTGCTCCGGTTGAGCATCCGCCGATGAATGGCAGCCCGGTCAGCCGCCCGTGCCATCAAACCATCAAATACGTCCAGTTCGCGGACAAGGTGCCCCTTGCCCACGCCGCCAATCGACGGGTTGCACGACATCTGCCCCGCGTCCTCAGCGCGGAACGTTAGAAGCGCCACGCGCGCGCCGCGCCGGGCGGCGGCCGCAGCGGCCTCGCATCCGGCATGGCCAGCGCCAATAACCAAAACGTCGTACATCAACTGTGCCTTAGCCAAGGAGCGTTTCACGTGAAACACTACTTGCCGAGGCAGAACCGTGAGAAGAGCGCGTCGAGCAAATCTTCGACGCCTGCCCTGCCGGTCAATCGGTCCAATGCCGAACGCGCAAGCCGAAGCTCTTCGGCGACCAGGAGAACTTCCGATGCCGCGGCGGCTTGAGCAATAGCATCGGCGGCTTCTTCGATGAGGTGGGCCTGGCGGCGATTGAGCGCGATCGCATCCTCACCGGGCAGGACGTCGCGCGCCGCCGACTCGATGCGACGGAGCAGTGCTGCAATGCCCTCACCGGTCACCGACGAGACGGGGAAGCTTCCCTCCGGCGGCGCGCGGCGGTCGGGAAGGTCACATTTCGGCTGGATGCTGATGGGCCGCGGGTGCGCCGGACACTCGTCCGGCGGCCCGAGCCAGACGAGCACATCCGCTGCTTCGATCAGTCGGCCAGCGCGCTCCACGCCAATCGCTTCGGCCTCGTCTCCGGATACCCGCAACCCCGCTGTATCGGTCAGGAGCACGGGCGCACCGCCGAGCAGCAGAGGAACTTCAATATGGTCGCGAGTGGTGCCGGGCGTGGCCGTTACGATTGCTCGCTCTTCTCCAGCTATAGCATTGATAAGACTAGATTTTCCGGCATTAGGTGGGCCCGCGACGACCACCCGGACGCCGTCCTTCAGCCGCTCGACGCGAGGCCGCTCCAGCCATGCGCGCAGGTCGCGCGCAAGCGCGATGCATTGACGGTGAAGCGCCGCGTCCAGCCGCTCATCCTCCTCGTCATAATCGATCGCCCGCTCGGCCTCGGCCGAGAGAGCCAGCACCTGCGCCTGCCACGCTCCGACCTGCTTCCGCAGCCCCCCTTCGGCGATCGCCAGCGCCGCCTTGCGCTGGGATTCGGTCTCGGCTTCGATGAGATCGGCGAGTCCTTCCGCCTCCGTCAAATCGATCCGGCCATTCTCGAACGCGCGCCGGGTGAACTCGCCGGGACGGGCAAGCCGAAGTCCTTCGATCTTTTCCAAAGCCGAAAGAAGAGAATCCACCACGGCTCTGCCACCATGGCATTGGAATTCCACCACATCTTCGCCGGTCGAGCTCGATGGAGAATCGAATCTGAGTACCAGCGCCTCGTCCAGCAAC
>Ga0070680_100001388_pt1 | contig 17507 bp, 21 predicted proteins | sample KBSC73BmetaG_FD_64672 | JGI IMG/M metagenome (GOLD analysis project Ga0070680, IMG submission 64672) | Corn rhizosphere microbial communities from Kellogg Biological Station, Michigan, USA - KBS C7-3B metaG | ecosystem: Host-associated > Plants > Roots > Rhizosphere | place: USA: Michigan...
TGTCGCTGGCGGTGCGCCACGACTTCACGCGCGCGCTGGCCAATCCGCGGCAGATGCAGCCCTATACCTATGCGTCCAGCCCGCTGACCCAGTTCCCCGAACGCGACGGCGCGTTCACGGAGGGGCCGTCGATCGGCAGCGCGGCGCCCAATGTCCGGCTGGACGACGGCAGCTTCCTGCTCGACCGCCTGGGCGAGGGCTTCTCCGGCCTGTGGTTCACCGGTGGCGATAGCGGCGCCGATCCGGGGGACGCGCCGCAGCGCCTGTTCACCGAGCTGCGCGCGCTCGACCGGCGCTTCACCGGACTGGTCGTCGGTCCGCCGGCCACGGCGGTCTACGGCGCCCGGCCCGGCAGCTTCTATCTGCTGCGGCCCGACCTGCATGTGGCGGCCCGCTGGCGCACCGCCGACGCGGTCGAGAGCCGCCGCGCCCTTTCGACCTGCCTGGGACATCGCCCATGACCGATCCGCTCGAGCTGATCTACGAACATCTCGCCGCCGCCATCGACCGCGCGGGCCCCGAGCGCGAGGCCCTGTTCCTCACCCGGTTGGCGCTGACGCTCGGCCACCGGCTGGGCGACGTCGCGGCCTTCCGCGACGCCGTCGAGATCGCGTTGGACGAGTCATGACCATCGACCGTCTCAACGCCGATCTCCTGAAGGCGCTGCCCGACGACGGGCCAGTGACGATGCTGAACCTGATGCGTTATCCTCTTTCCGGCTGGAACAAAATCACCTCACCCTGAGGAGCGGCCTGAAAGGCTGCGTCTCGAAGGGTGTGCACGAGCACCTCGCCTGTTGCCCATGCTTCGAGACAGCCGCTTCGCGGCTTCCTCAGCATGAGGTTTCCACTGAGGTTGATTCCGTGTTCGCCCGAAAGACTCCATCCCTCGCGCGCGGCCTTCCTCGAGATGATGACGTCGGCCGACTATCGGAAGTCCAACGTCGAGCGCGAGAACGGTTGCGCCGACCACGCCATCGTTGCGATGCGCGAAACCTACAACAGGCTCGGCGCGCCACAAAACCACTAGGCAATCGCCGATTCCTTGCGCACACTCCGGCCAAGGCGAAACATCGCCATGTCTTGGGAGGAACGGGAAACTGGACGCGTCCGCCGACCTGCTGATGAACGCGATCCTGTCGGGCCTGCTGCTGGGCGGGTTCTACGCCGCCGTCTCGATCGGCGTGGCGATCTCGTTCGGCATGCTCGACATCGTCAACATCGCCCATCCCGCCTTCATCCTGCTGGGCTCGTACGCCGCCTTCATCGGCAACAGCGTGTTCGGCCTCGATCCGATCCTGTCGGCGGTGATCGCGCTGCCGGCCTTCTATCTCCTCGGCATGGCGGTCTATCAGGTCTACTACGTCGCCTTCGAGCGGCGCGACGACCAGTCCCTGCGCGGCCTGTCGTTCTTCTTCGGCCTGATGTTCATCACCGAGGTCGGCCTGGTGATGATCTTCGGCGTCGACTATCGCCTCGTCCAGGCGCCCTACCTCGGCGAGAAGATCACGCTCGGTCCGGTCGAGCTGCCGTTCCGCCTGCTGGTGCCGTTCGTCGTCTCGATCGTCATGGTCGGGGGCCTGCAGATCTTCCTGTCGAAGAGCTTCCTCGGCCGCGCCATCCAGGCGGTGGCGCAGGATCAGCTGGCGCTGCGCCTGATGGCGGCCAATCCGATCCGCATCAAGCGCATCGCCTTCGGCCTGTCGATCGCCACCGCGGCGCTGGGCGGGGCGGTGCTGATCATCATCCAGCCCGTCGAGCCGTCGATCGGCCGCGAATACATCGGCCGCATCTTCGCCATCTGCGTGCTGGGCGGGCTCGGCAGTTTTTCCGGCATGGTGATCGCGGCGGTGACCCTGGGCGTGGTCGAGACGCTGACGGCCACGCTGTTCGGTCCGTCCTGGTCGCCCGCCGTCTCCTTCGGCGTGCTGCTGATCACGCTTGCCGTGCGGCCCAATGGCATCCTCGGCCGCTAGTCCTCCCTCCGGTCCCGGCGCGCCGCGGCAGCCGATGCGCGCGCTGCCGTTCGTGCTGGCGCTGGTCGTGGCGGCGTTCGCGATCTTCGGGGCCGGGCGCGCCATCGGCAACAGCTACGCCTTCTTCCTGGGCTATGTCGTCGTGCAGTACATCGTGCTCGGCACCGCCTGGAACATCCTGGGCGGCTACACCGGCTACGTGAACTTTGGCGTCACCGCGTTCTTCGCCATCGGTGCCTATTCGACGGTGGCGCTCTACAAGCTGGTGCCGGCGATGCCGCTGCCGGTGATGGTGCTGATCGGCGGGGCGATCGCCGGCGTCGTCGGGCTCGGCACCGGCTATCTCACCCTGCGCCTGCGCGGCGTGTTCTTCTCGATCGCGACGCTGGCGCTGGCCGTGGTGGTCCAGACCCTGATCACCAACTGGGATTTCGTCGGCGGCGCGCGCGGCGCCTACGTGCTGCGGCCCAAGATGGCGCCGCTGATGGGCGGCGAATACGTGCAATATCTCTGCGTCATCATGCTCGGCCTCTGCGTCATCGTGCTGGCGACGGCGCGGGCGATCGAGCGGTCGTCGCTGGGCTACGGCTTCGCCGCGATCCGCGACGACGAGGCGGCGGCCGAGGCCGCGGGCGTGCCGACCCTGCGGCTGAAGCTGATCGCCACCACCCTGTCGGGCGGCTTCATGGGCATGGCCGGCGCGCCGCTGCCGTACTACGTGACCTATCTCGACCCGACCTCGGGCTTCAACCTCAACTACGCGGTGAACGCCATCGCCATGCCGCTGATCGGCGGCACGTCGAGCTGGCTGGGGCCGGTGGTCGGCGCGGTGCTGGTCGGCGGCCTGCAGGAGGTGCTGCGGGTCACGATTTCCTCGGCCGCCAACGTGCTGGTGGCCGGCGTGCTGATGGTGGCGTTCGTGATCCTGGCGCCGCAGGGCATCGTCGGCCTGTTCAAGGGCAAGCGGCGATGAGCGCGCTGCTCCATGTCGAGGGCGTCGGCAAGCGCTTCGGCGGCTTCGTGGCACTCGAGTCGATCGACCTCGAGGTCGCGCAGGGCGAGCGGCTGGGGCTGATCGGTCCCAACGGCTCGGGCAAGTCGACCCTGGTCAACTGCATCTGCGGCACCTTGCGCAACGAGACCGGCAAGGTGCGCTTCGCCGGCGAGACGCTGGACGGGCTGGCCGCGCACCAGCGCACGCGCCGCGGGCTGGCGCGCAGCTTCCAGCTGCCGCGGCCGTTCGGCTCGCTGTCGCTGGTCGAGAACGTGCGCATCCCGGTCCTCTACACCGTGAACGCGCGCAAGGCCGGCCCCGATCATCATCATGTGCCGCACGGCGCCATCGAGACGCGCTGCCGCGACCTGCTGGGCGAGGTCGGGTTGCTGGCCAAGGCCGACCGCCTGCCGCGCGACCTGACGCAGATCGAGATGCGCAAGCTCGAGCTGGCGCGCGCCATGGCCGCCGAGCCCAAGCTGCTGATCGCCGACGAGGTGATGGCCGGGCTCTCCCACACCGAGGTCGACGAGATCATCGCGTTGCTCATCCGCCTCAACGGGCAGGGCGTCACCGTCATCATGATCGAACACATCATGCGCGCGGTCATGGAAGTGTCGCAGCGCCTGGCCGTGCTGGTCGCCGGGCGCAAGATCGCCGACGGCGATCCGAAGGACGTGGTGCGCAACCCCGAGGTCGTGAGGGCGTATCTTGGCGAGTAGCCTCTCCGTCTCGGGCGTCGACGCGGGCTACGCCGCGGTGCGCGTGCTCGAGGGCGTGTCGCTCACTGTCGGCGCCGGCGAGACGGTGGCGCTGCTCGGCACCAACGGCAACGGCAAGTCGACTTTGATGAAGTGCATCATGGGCATCGTGCGGCCCTCGGCGGGCACCATCACCGCCACGATCGACGGCGCCACGCACGAGCTGGTCGGGCTGTCGACCGAGGCGATCGTCGACCTCGGCATCGCCTTCGTGCCCGAGGGCCGGCGGCTGTTCCCCAAGCAGAGCGTGATGGAGAACCTGCAGCTCGGCGCCTACCGGCCCAAGGCGCGCGCCGAACTGCAGCGCAACCTCGACTTCTGCTTCGAGACCTTCCCGCGCCTCAAGGAACGCGCCAGGCAGCTCGCGGGCAGCATGAGCGGCGGCGAGCAGCAGATGCTGGCGCTCGCCCGCGCGCTGATGTCGGCGCCGCGCATCCTCCTGATCGACGAGCCCTCGGTGGGACTGGCGCCGCTGCTGGTCAGCCGCACCATCGACAAGATCAAGGAGCTGAAGGAAGGCTTCGACCTCACCGTGCTGATGGCCGAGCAGAACTTCACCCAGGCCATCCGCATCGCCGACCGCGGCTACGTCATCGTCCACGGCCGCATCGCCTTCGAGGGCGAGTCGGCCGAGGCGCTGAACAACAACGACCTGATCCGCGAGTTCTACCTCGGGGCGTAGAGGAAAAAGCGTATGGCGTCCCAGCCCCCGAAAGTCGCCCCCAAGGTTGCACTCGTCACGGGCGCCGCGCGCGGCATCGGCCTCGCGGCGGCGACACGTTTCCTGCAGGAGGGATGGCGCGTGGCGCTGCTCGACATATTGGGCGACACGCTCCGGTCCGCCGCCGGGTCACTGGGCGGCGTCGGGGATGCGCTCGCCGTCGAGGCCGATGTCTCCGATCCGAAAGCGGTCCAGGCTGCCGTGCAGGAGGTGCATCGCAGGCTCGGCCGCATCGATGCCCTGGTGAACAATGCCGGCATCGCCGTGTTCAAGCCGATGCTCGAAACGACGCTGGAAGAGTGGCAGCGCGTGCTGGCGGTCAACCTCAACGGCCCCTTCATGATGACCCAGGCGGTGGCGCCGATCATGCGCGACCAGGGCAGCGGCGCGATCGTCAACATCGCCTCGATCTCGGGCCTGCGGGCCTCGACGATGCGTATCGCCTACGGCACCAGCAAGGCGGCCGTCGCGCATCTCACCAAGCAGCAGGCGGTCGAGCTCAGTCAGTACGGCATCCGGGTCAACGCCGTGGCGCCGGGGCCGGTCGATACCGCAATGGCCAAGGAAGTCCATACGCGTGAGATCCGCGCCGACTATCACGACCACATTCCCCTCAACCGCTACGGCCTGGAGTCCGAACTCGCGAACGCGATCTTCTTCCTGTGCAGCGAGCAGGCCGCCTACATCACCGGCCAGGTGCTGGCGGTAGACGGCGGCTTCGACGCCGCCGGCGTCGGCCTGCCGACCCTGCGGGGCGAGCGGCGGAACCAGTGAGTCCCGCCGCCCGGCGTCTCCGTACGAATTATTTCGACGGATCGTACGGGTAGACGATCTTGCCGGTGCTGTACTTGGTCGGCCACAGCACGACCTCGGTCTTGGGGTCGCGGAACTGGTCGACCGAGTTGCCCGTGACGCCCTGGAACTGCACCGCCATGACCTGCGCTTCCGTCCACTCGCCCTCGGCGTTGAACTTGATGTCGCCGGCCACCGTCTTGAAGGTGGTCTTGCGTGCATACTCGGCGAGCTTGTCGTCGTTGGTGCCGCCGGTCGCCGTGACCGCCTGCTCGATGATCTGGAGCATCGCGTAGCCGAACGGCGGCATGTAGTAGCCCAGCAGGTCGACGCCGGCCGCGGCCGACTTGGTCTGGTACTTCTTGATCAGCTCGCGGCCCTCGTCGGTCGCGAAGCCGGCCCACGGCAGCCAGAAGTCGTAGGTGATGATGCCGTTGAGCAGCGGCCCGAGCTGCGTCTTGATGGCAGTCGCCTGCAGGCCGACCATGCCGCCGCCGAACATCTTGGGCTTGAAGCCGACCTCGTGCGCGGCGCGGATGATGCCGACCGAATCGGCGGGGTAGGACGCCGAGAAATAGATGTCCGGATTGGTCGCGGCGACCGCGCGCACGACCGGCGTGTAGTCGGCCGTGCCCGGCGGATAGGTCTTGTCGTAGACGATCTTGAGCCCGAGCTCCTTGGCCGAGGCGCGCACGCCGTCGAGGGCGTTGCGCGGGAACTCCGCGTCGGCGCCGGTGATGGCCAGCGTCTTCGGCTTCGGGTTCTGCGCCATCGCCACGGCGAAGAAGCCGTCCGAAAACGACCGCTTGGGGTTCGGGCCGCCGGTCGGCGTGACCGAGAAATAGCGCGGATAGTGGAACTCCGAGTTCACCGCCAGGCCCAGCAGGGCGAAGAAGGTGCGATCGTGCTGCATGATGACGGGCATGGCCGGCGCGACCATGTTGGTGGCGTAGCCGCTGGTCACGATGTCGACCTTGTCGACGTCGAGCAGCTTGGTGTAGATCGCCGGCACGCCCGAGGGGTTGGACTGGTCGTCGTAGTAGACGAGCTTCACGGGGCGTCCAAGGATGCCGCCGCGCTTGTTGACCTCTTCTTCCCAGATCTGCATGCCGAGCAGCGCCGACTTGCCGTTGGGCGCGAGGCTGCCGGTCAGCGCCATGCCGAAGCCGATGGTGAAGGGCTTCTTGTCCTGGGCGATTGCGGGGCTGGCCAATTCACTGGCCAATCCCGCCGCGGTGCCGGCGACGGCAAGCTTGCCGAGTGTACGACGCTTGATGAGCATTGCATTCCCTCCCGATATTCGTTGGTCCAATCCTAGCGCCGAAGGAACGGCGTTTGCATCAGCCAATCGCCGGGCGCCGGGCGGGAATTCCGCGTCGTGTCGCCGCCGGGAGCCTCCGGCCCCCTGATCTGCCTATGTCCCGGCCCCGGGGGCGGTCTCGTAGAACCGGATGAACTCGCCCAGGGTGGTCGGCATCTCGACGCTGCCGACGACCCCGAACGGGTCGACGCCGAGCTCGTCCTCGAGGTTGGCCACGATGAGGGCGATGCACAGCGAGTCGAGGCCCGAGCCCGCGAGCGGCAGGTCGTCGTCGAGCGGCGCCAGCGTCTTGCGCTGCTGTTCGGCCACCAGCTTCACCTGGTCGAGGACTGCGGAGCGAATGGACATGCGAGGGGTCTCCGGGGTGCGACGATGATAGCAGAACCGCCGGTCAGGCGGAGGCGGGCGGTGCCATGAACTTCACCATCAGCGCCTGGCCGACCGCGCGGCCGGGGGCCTGGCTCATGTCGTGGTCCATGTCCTCGATCACGTGCATCTCGGCGCCCGGATAGCCGGCGAGGCCCTGGCCCGCCGGGCCGAACTCGCGCGCGAAGGCGTCGATCTCGCCCTGGCCGGCCGAGAACAGGAACAGGGTCCGCACGCCGCGCGCCGACAGGTCGGCCATGGCGCGGCGGGCCGGCGTCCGCCGGTCGGCGACGCCGACCTTGCTGGCGAGGCCCTGGACCGTCTCCGCCGTGCGCATCCGCACGTGGTCGACCTGGCCGCGCAGGATGCGCAGCACGTTGACCCGGCCCGTGAAGAGTCTCTTCAACCCGTCGAGGCTGGTCATGCGGCCGATGTAGTGGGCGAACGACTGGGAGCGGTGGGTGAGATATTCCATCACTTCGCCGGGCAGCGAGAACAGCGGGATGTTGACCAGCAGCAGCGTCGACACGCGCGGGTCGTGGAGGCTGCCCTGCAGCGAGTGATAGGCGCCGGCGCACAGGCCCTGGAGTGCGAAGCGGCGGTAGCCCAGCCGCTCCAGCGCGTCGATGGCGCCCCTGATGTCGGGGACGCGGTCGGATTCGAACATCGGCGTCAGGAAGTTCTCCTTGCCGATCGGCCCGAGACTGTCGCCGAGGCCGGCGAAGTCCATGCGCAGCGAGGCGATGCCCGCGCGGGCAAGCTGGCGCGCCAGGGTCACCGACTGGCGGCACGAGCCGTAGTGCGGGTCGCGGCCGGCGTTGGTGATGATGACGGCGGCGTCGGGCTGGCCGCGCGCGGGCCGGCACAGCACGCCGAACAGCCGGCCGCGCCGGCCGAACAGCATCGGCGTCTCGATGTACTCCGTCGTCTGCAGCGCCAGCGGCGTGGCCGGCGGCGTCACCGCCCGGTGCGTGGCGTCGTAGGGGACGGCCCGCGACAGCCAGGTCACGACATCGCTGAAATCGGCCAGCGTGTTTTCCTCGATGATGTTGTGGCGCAGCATCGGCTCGAGCCTGGTCCACGGGCCGCGCGTCACGGCGGCGCCGGCGGCCGTCCACGCCTGCGTGCATTCGTCGATCAGGCGCGAGTCGGCGCGCGGGTAGAGCGCCATCTTCTGGCCCGGGCGCGGCGTCACCTGGCGCAGGTCGACCGCGCGCATCTCTGCCAGCGTGCGCGGGCTGAGGCGGAATTCGTAGAACACCAGGTCGGCGTCGGCGGGCAGCGGCCGGCCGGTCTGGAGCTGGGCCTGAACCAGGAGCTGGCGCACGTAGGAATTGCCGCGCACCACCGGCGCGATCTGGATCACGGCGGCGACGTCGGTGCGCCGGCTGGCGACCAGGGTGGCGAGCGTGGCGCCGATGCGCAGGCCGCAGAACACCAGCTCGCGGGCGCCTGTCGTCTCGCGCAGCCAGTCGGCGGCGCCGTCGATGCCGTTCTGCCACGACTGCCAGTGGCCTTCGGGCGGCTCGACGTCGCCTTCGGCCAGCGAGTCGGCCGTGCCGGGCAGGTCGAAACGCAGCGCCCAGTAACCTGCCTCGGCGAGGCGCTCGCCCAGGACCCGGAGCGAGCAGTGAGACAGCAGCGCATCCTGCATCATGCCGGGGCAGATCAGCACCGCGACGCGGCCGACGCCGCCGCGCGGGGTGTGGAGCCATCCCAGGGTGTCGTTGAACGTGACCGGAGTCATCGCATCAGGTCGTCGGCACGCTGCGGGTCGTGCGTTCAATCATGGCGCTGCCGCCCCCGGAGAGGGCAGTTCGTACGAATCGCAGACCAATGAATGCCTTCCCAAATCCTTGCGCGGGATCGTAGAAGGCCCGGCCTCCAGGGGCAACGGCCGCCCGGCAAAGGCATTGTAAGAATTGCGTTTTTCGGGTCCGCCGTGTTCCGCCGTGTTTCGTCACCGATTGGCGTTGTCTCGCAGAATGGCTGCAATTTCGTCGCGGTCGACCTTGAACTCGAGGCCCGCCCGTTCCTGCTGCAGGATCATCGCCGAGCGCGAGTCGCGCTTCTCCCAGCCGCGGGCCAGGGCCTCCGTCATCTCTTCGAGGGTGAGGTTGGAGAGCCGCATCGGCACGCCGACTTCCTTGCCCACTTGCGTCGCCAACGAAACGTCCTTGTGTGCGAGCTTGAGGGCGAAGCGCGCCGGATCGTAGTGGCCGGGCAGGAAATGATCGCCCAGCCCGTCGAATGTACGGCGCCTGCCATTGGCGCCGTTGCGGATCGCCTTCCACAGGGTGACCGGATCGACGCCCGCCTTCACGCCCATGGTGAAGGCCTCGGCCAGCGCCACGTTGATGACGTAGCCCGACAGGTTGTGCACCAGCTTGGCCACCGAGGCCGAGCCGATCGGGCCGATGCGCAGGATCTGGTCGCCGGCGCCGTCGAGCACCGGGCGGTAGCGCTCGAACACCGTCTCGTCGCCGCCGACCCAGATCGCCATCTTGCCGGAGGCCGCGCCGGCCGGGCCGCCGCTCACCGGACTGTCGAGCAGGTGGGCGCCGCGCTCGGCGAACAGCGGCGCCAGCCGGCGGATCAGCGTCGGCGAATTGGTCGAGAAGTCGAACAGCGGCTGGCCGCGCTGGATGCCGGCCAGCACGCCGTCCTTGCCGGACACGACCGCCTCGAACTCGGGCGGTCCGGGCAGCGAGGTGAAGACGATTTCGCTCGCCTCGGCCACGGCGCGCGGGCTGGCTGCCCACTCCGCGCCCGCCGCGCAGAGCTTGTCGGCGGCGGCGCGGCGCATGTCGTGGACCACCATGGCGTGGCCGGCCTTCTGCAGGTTGGCCGAGATGCCCGAGCCCATCAGGCCCAGGCCGATGAATCCCACCTTCATTGTGCGTCCTCCTCGCTTGCCATTTGCAAATTTCATTGGATCAATGGCGGCCGCCCATGACAACCCGGCCTTTGCCCTTCGCCGCCAGCGCCGATCACCTGACGAAAGTCCTGGGGCGAGGGCGGGTCACGGATGTCGCCGTCGTTTCCATGACGCCCACGATCCTGTCGCAGATCTGGCGGCTGAAGCTCACCTACGATGGCCCGGCCGAAGGCGCGCCGCGTACGCTGGTGCTGAAGACCGGCACGCTCGACAAGCCGGGCGGGGACTGGGTCGGAGGGCGGCAGGAGTCGGCATTCTATTCGAAGCTCGCGCCGTCCACGCCGGCCGGACTGCTTCTGGGCTGCTTCGAGTCGCACTACGACGCGGAGACGGCGGCCTGGCATGTCCTGGTCGAGGACGTGACCGACACGCACATGATCGCCAGCCAGTGGCCGCTGCCGCCGACGCTGGCGCAGTGCGAGGCGATCGTGCGGGCCTTCGCGGGGTTCCATGCGGCGTGGTGGGATCATCCGCGTCTCGGCGTCGACATCGGCGAATGGCACGATGCGGCCTGGTTCGAGCAGGCCTTCGGGCGGGCCGGGGAAATGGTCGAGCGTTTCTCGCAGGTCATGGGCGACGGCCTCTCTCCGGCGCGTCGCGATCTCTACAAGCGCCTGCTGGCGGCGGGGCCGCGGCTGGTCGCGCGCCAGACGTCGCGCCGCCACATGACGATCGGCCACGGCGACTCGCATGTCTGGAACTGCTTCCTGCCGAAGGACGGTACGCCGGGCGGCGCGCGCCTGTTCGACTGGGACAACTGGCGCGTCGATATCGGCGCGGACGATCTCTCCTACATGATGGCGCTGCACTGGTTTCGCGATCAGCGCGCGGCGCGCGAGGGCCACCTTCTCGATGTCTATCACGCTGCTCTCGCCGAGGCGGGCGTCGCGGGCTACGACCGTCGGGCGCTGCAGGACGACTATCGCTACGCCGTGCTGTGGCAGACCCTGAAGCCGGTGTTCCTCCAGGCCTTCAACATTCCGCCGGTCATCTGGTGGAATCATCTCGAGCGCATCCACCAGGCCGTCGACGATCTCGACTGCCGCGAGCTGCTCGACTGACTAACGGGAATGGGTGGGGCCGAGCCCCACGGGCCAGCGCAGCGCCAGCACGACGGCTGCGATGCCAAGGGCGGTGCTGAGGAAATAGAGATTGCCCAGCGCCGCCGGCAGCGGCGCGCCGAGCGACAGGGTGATGTTCACCATGGCGCCGAACAGCGCCGCGCCCACGGCCTGACCGACGATGCGCATGAACATGTTGGACGAGGTGGCGGCGCCGCGTTCGTGCCAGTCGACCGCCGCCTGCACCGACACGAGGTAGGTCGTGTTGCAGCATCCCATGCCGATGCCGACCAGCAGCGCCCCCGCGCCGGCCCACAGCACGCCCGAGTGCGGCGTCATGGCCAGCAGCAGCAGGCTGCCCGAGAGCAGGCCGAGCCCGCCGATCGTCGCGGTCGTGCGATAGCTGGTGCGGATCATCAGCTGGCCGGCGGCGAAGCTGGCGACCGCCCAGCTCACCGACATGGCGCCGAGCGCCAGGCCGGCCGCCAGCGCGCCGAGGTCCATCACGGTCTGCACGTAGGCCGGCAGGAAGCCGACGACGCCCATCATCAACGCGCCGATGGTGAAGCTGCCCAGGCCGCTCAGCGCCACCATGCGGTGGCGCCACAGCCGGAACGGCAGCATCGGCTCGGCGACGCGGCGCTCGTGCCAGGCGAGTGCGGCCATCGCCGCCGCGCCGACGCCGATGCAGAAGGCCAGCGTCCCGCGCGCCAGGCTGGCGCCCTGCACCAGGGCCAGCATCAACAGGCCGCCGCCCACCGTCAGGAGAGCCGCGCCGGCATAGTCGATGCGGTGGGCCTTGTTGCGCGGCTGCTCGCGATAGAAGGCGGTGAGCATCGCCATGGCGGCGAGGCCGATCGGCAGGTTGACCCAGAACACGGCGGCCCAGCTCACGTGCTCGACCAGGAAGGCGCCGAGCGACGGGCCGACGATCGCCGAGACGCCGAAGACACTCGACAGCAAGCCCTGCACGCGCGCGCGCTCGGTCGGCGTATAGATGTCGCCGACGATGGTGTAGGCCAGCGGCTGGACCGCGCCAGCGCCCATGCCCTGGAGGACGCGGCAGGCGATCAGCATCGGCATGTCGTGGGCGAAGCCGCACAGGGTCGAGCCGATCAGGAAGAGGCCGGCGCCGACGTAGAACACACGCCGGCGGCCATAGAGATCGGCCAGCCGGCCGTAGATCGGCACGCTGACGGCCTGCGGCAGCAGATAGGCGGAGAACACCCAGGAGAAGAGGTGGAAGTCGCCGAGCTCGGCCACGATGGTCGGCATGGCCGTCGCCACGATCGTGCTTTCGACCGCGGCCATGAACGTGGCCATCATGCAGGCCGCGAGGATCAGGTCGCGGCGGCCAGTGTGGTGTCCGCCAGTGTGGTGCCCGCCAGTGTGGTGTCCGCCAGTGTGGTGCCCGCCGGTGTGGCCGGCCGCCGGCGGCACGGCGGGAGCTGGGTCTGCCATGGTCGGGTCGCCCCGGGGAGGGCGCGCTAGACCGTGTCGTCCGGCTTGGGATCGCTGTCGAGCCAGGCGCGCGCCGCCGCCGGATCCCGGAAGACGCGGATCGGCCGCTTGCTCTTGGCGATGTTGGCGAAGCGCAGGGCGACGTCGTGGCGCTCCTGGGTGTCGACCACGATGGCGGCGGCGCCGGCGAGATTGAGCGTGTTGTAGGCCTGCATGCGGGCGCCCAGCGACATGACGTCGGCGTCGTCGTACTGGCCGGTTGCGCCGCGTCCGTCGAACAGCTTGCGGTACTGGAGCGCGTCCCTGACGACGATGTCGTCGAGCAACGCCTCGACGTGCTTCAGGGTGACGATGCCTTCGGCGCGGGCGCTTACGAGACGATCGGCGGCAGAGATGGTCCAGGTGATGGGCATGGCAGTGACGTCTTTAGGGCCATCGCGGCCGCGCCTCAAGTCGATCCGGTGGCGATTTGTGCAAGTAAACTGCAGTTGCAGCGCGGTAAGTCCGGACCGCTAGAGGTCGAGAGGCTGCTCCGAGAGCCAGCGGCGCGCGTCGTGGATGCTGCGAAAGACCTGGGTCGGCGGCGCATCGGTGCCGGTGCGCAGCTGGGTGAAGAAGCGCGCGAACTCCCCGCGGTTGGAATCGGCCACGATGGCCAGCGCGCCGCGCGGCCGTTCGGTGCGGGCCGCCCGCACGCGCTCGCCGAACGCGGCGAGTTCGTCCATCGACAGGGCGGGCTCGGCGCCGGCCACGTCGATCAGCTTGCGATAGTGCAGGGTGCCGGACTCCGCGACCTCGCGAAAGAGGCCGACGAGATCGAACAACGTCACCTTGTCGGTGGCGACGCCGACGATCATTCGGTCGGGGTGGAAGATCGTCAGTCGTATCGGCATGGGACCGCGCCAGGGATTGATCGACTACGTGGGGCTGCGGCGACAAGTCCGCAAGGCATTATAGTGCCCATCCGGCTCGCCGACCGGTCAGTCGTAGAACTGCGGCGAGTGTTTCTGCGCCTGGCTGGCCGGCAAATCGTGGTTGATCCAGAGCTGGGCCTTCTTGTCGGCCACGACCTTCCCGACCCTGGCGTGCGAGGCGTGGGTCTGGTCGGCGCTGGTGTTCATCGACGGCACGCGGTCGTGATCCCAGTTGTCCCTGAAGTGCGCAAGGTCGCCGGTCAGCACGACCCAGCCGGTCTTCGCCAGATGGACCAGCAGCGACTGGTGGCCGGGGGTGTGGCCCGGCGTCGACAGGATGGTGGCGCTGCCGTCGCCGAACACGTCCATGTCGCCGGTGAGGGCCTTCATCGGCCGGTCCTTCCTGAACGGCGGCTTCTTGCCCTCGGCGAAAGCCCAGTCGACCTCGGCCTTCTGGATGAGCAGGGTCGACGCCGGGAACATGTCGACGTTGCCGACATGGTCGCCATGGGTGTGCGAGACGGCGACGAAGGCGATGTCCGCGGGCTTGACGTTCAGCTCGGCGAGCTGGGCGGCGAGCTTCCTGGCGCGCGTCGCGGTGCCGGCCGGACTGGCCAGCGGCTTGTCGGCGACCGCGTCGGGATATCCGGTGTCCCACAACAGCCACTGCGTGCCGTGCTTCATCAGGTAGCAGTTGTCGGAGAGCTCGATCGGCTTGCCGACGTTGACGCCGGGCGACCAGCGCGCCTGGTCGACGGCGGCGTTGTGGCCGCAGTCCATGATGTAGAGACGATCGATCGTCTGCGCCGCGGCGGGGCCGGCGATGCAGAGGGCAAGGAGGAAGGCGGCGGCGCGCATGTGGATCTCCCGGAGGCCAGCGTTGCACGAAGACTAGCCCACCGGGACCGCGCGTCACTTCACGATGGTGTCAGTCCGCGGTGTCAGTCGGCGGTGTCGGTCCGAAGTGTCGGCCGCGCTCAGGCGGCGTTGCGCTGTCCGTCGAGCCATTGGCGGGCAACGTGGAGCTCGCGGAAGATCATGATCGGCCGGTCCGCCTGCGCCGCCGCGGCGAACACCGAGGCCTTCTCGTAGCTCTCGTCGGATGCCGCCACGATCGCCACCGGTCCGACCTGGCCGTGCTGGGCATAGAAGATGACCCGCTGGCCGAGCGCCTTCAGGTTCTCGTCGCTGAGCGCCTGCGGCGTGTGCGTGATCTCGAAGATCTTGGCATAGCCCATGGCGCCCTCGGCGGTGACGCCGGCGAAATACTTCTCGATGTCGGATGCAGTGACGTCGCCTTTGGTCACCGCGACGACCAGCCGGCCGGGATGCGAGATCGTCCAGTGAACCGGCATCGTGTCGATGCCGTCAGGCGGCCGCGCCCGCCGTCTTGTCGCCGGCGAAGCGCTGGGCGCCCAGCGCCGTGAGATGGATGCGCCCTTCACTTTCCTCGACGAGGGCCAACCGCTTCAACCGCTCGACCGAGGCGTCGCGCAAATGCTTCGGCTTGGAAATGCCATTGGCGATGCGGCGCAGCGCCTTCTCTTCGTTCGGGCTGAGCGGGGCAAGTAAACCACGTTCCATGTCGACCTCCTGCGCTCGTCCATCATCAGACACAGCCGCGGTGACCGGAACAAGACAGTAAATTAAGATGATTGTGTGATTATCCGCCGACTATCGGCCGGCGGGATGTTTGCCGCGTCGATGCAAGAAGAGCCCGTTTAGCAGGGTTTAGCAGCGTTTGCCGTTGCGCGATCCGCGCTTCACGCTACGTTCGCGCCGGGAATTTTCATTTGGGGCTTGGGTGCTGAATCCCCTTCTGGTGTCGACGATGGTGCTGTTCAGCGTCATCGCCGGCTACATCGGCTGGCGTCGTGCAACCAAGCCGATCTATCGACGCACGTATGTCGAGCCCGATCCTCCGGAGGGAATGACCCGCCGCGAGTACGACCGGAAGATTCGCGCGCGGCGCAAGCGCTGGCGGCTCGTCATCACCTTCTTCTATGCCGTCATGGGCGCGATCGGCGGCATCGTCTTTCTTCTTCTGCTGGCGCGTCGCTGAACGGCGGAAAACCCCCGTAAATCGGGCATCCGAGACACATCGACTGCAATTTGAAAGTGCGTCGCAAAGCCACGGATTGCTTTTCCTTGCAGTCGCAGTGTGCCATCTTGCGATCTGGGAATTCTGGTGTGGGGGAGTGTCGGCGCCAGTCGCCGGCACCATCGTCAATGGCTCCTGGTCTTTATCCGTCGTTGCACAGAGCGCAGTCGCCCGATGGCGTGCTGTCCCTGCGCGGCTACATGCTGCTGCTGATCGCGGCCATCATGCTGCCGATGCTGATCCTCGTGGCGATCGTGGCGTGGGACTACGGCAGGGCGGCGCAGCGCACGATCGAGGCACAGCGTCTCGATGTCGCCAACAACATCAAGTACATGATCGATCGCGAGATCGACCAGACCGTCGGCTTCCTCGACGGCATCTCCAACGCGCCGGGCCTGCGCAACAACAATCCCGCCATCGTCGACCGCATCATGGACATGGCGCGCAGCCGCGGCTTCGAGGCGCTGGTGGTCTACGACACGACCGGCAAGCTCGCCTTTTCGCCCGAGGCGGCGGCGGAGTCGGTGCCGTCGGAGGAGCTGGGCTTCTCGCAGATCATGGCCGGCAGCAAGGTCTTCGTCTCCAACCTCATTGCGAAGGCCGGCCGCAAGCCCGGCCTCTACTTCGTGTCGGTGCCGATGCTCGACAACGGCAAGGTCGTGGCCATGCTGAGCGGCGGCCTGCCGCCGCAGCGGCTGCAGCGCCTGTTCGCCGAGTCGGGGCTGCGCGACAGCTGGTCGGCCGGCATCGTCGATCGCCAGGGCATCCTGCTCGCGCGCAGCCGCCTGCCGGAGCGCTATGTCGGCGTGGCGGCGCAGCAGCCGATGGCCGACGCCGCGCGCAGCGACAAGATGGCCGGCCTGTTCGAGGTCGTCGATCGCGACGGCATCCGGGTGAAGAACTCGTTCGAGCGCTCCAAGCTGTCGGGCTGGACGTCGGGCGTGGCGGTGCCGGCGGCGATCGTCGACGCACCGCTCTGGCACACTGCGCTCACCATGACCCTGATCGGCATCGTCTTCTGCCTGGTCAGCCTGATCCTGGCGATGCTGGTGGCGAGCTACCTGTCGCGCGCGATCCAGCGGCTCGGCATCGCCGCGGTGGCGATCGCCAGCGGCGACGTCGTGCGCATGCCGGCAAGCAACATCACCGAGCTGCAGGACGTCTCGCGCTCGATCGAGGTGACCGGCGCGGTCAACCGCCGGTTCGAGGCGCAGCGCCGCAGCTGACGCACAGCCGCCGCCTTGGCGGCCTTTTGCCCGCCGCCTTGGCGGCCCGTGACATCGTGGGATAAGGTCGGGCCTTCCCCGAAGGAGACCTCACCCGTGCGCAACATCGATCCGCAGGAATGGCAGGTCCGCTGCGACCTCGCCGCCGCCTACCGCCTGATCGCCCATTTCGGCATGGACGACCTCATCTTCACCCATCTCTCCGCGCGCCTGCCGGGCAAGCAGCATCGCTTCCTGCTCAATCCCTATGGCCTGCTGTTCGACGAGATCACCGCGTCGAGCCTGGTCGAGGTCGATCCCGACGGCCACGCAATCGAGAAGGAAGAGGAGTCGAAGATCAACAACGCCGGCTTCACCATCCACTCGGCCGTCCACATGGCGCGCGACGACGCGATGTGCGTGATGCACACCCACACGACGGCCGCGATGGCGGTCGCCGCGCAGGACCAGGGGCTGCTGCCGCTCAACCAGATGTCGATGGCGTTCTTCGGCGGCGTCGCCTACCACGAGTACGAGGGCATCGCGCTCGACCTCGACGAGCGCGAGCGGCTGGTCCGCGATCTCGGCGACAAGGACGTGATGGTGCTGAAGCACCATGGCCTGCTGACGGCCGGCCGCACCGTCGCCGAGGCGTTCCACAACATGTACTACATGGAGCAGTCCTGCCGTCTCCAGATCGCCGCGACCCAGGGCGGCCAGAAGATCACCGTGCCGTCCGACACAGTGGCGGCCCATACCGCCCAGCAGTTCAACCGCCATGTATGGACGGCCCCCGTTTCGCAAGGTGTTCGGCAGCGTCTTCGGCGAAGCAGTAGGAGCGGTCATGTATCCGGCCTGTTTGTGCGGTCGGCTAAAGACCGCTGGCCCCGATGGTAT
>Ga0070680_100001400_pt1 | contig 17422 bp, 14 predicted proteins | sample KBSC73BmetaG_FD_64672 | JGI IMG/M metagenome (GOLD analysis project Ga0070680, IMG submission 64672) | Corn rhizosphere microbial communities from Kellogg Biological Station, Michigan, USA - KBS C7-3B metaG | ecosystem: Host-associated > Plants > Roots > Rhizosphere | place: USA: Michigan...
CAGTTGCGCGGAAAGACGCAGGAATCGCTCGAGGCGACGAAGGCGGCGCTCGCGGTGGACTCGACGATGTCTCAGGGACAGCTTACCGTTGCGCAACTCGAGATCGAGCTTGGCCGCCCGGATAGCGCGCTGTCGGCGCTGCACCGCGCGCTCGCCGGCGGCGAGGACAGCTCGCTGGTCGCGCAATTCGCGCTCGCCAAGGGCAACACGTTGTATCGTGCGGCAAACGGCACAAAGACGTCAACGGACTTCATGCTTGCGTTGCGCTTCCTGACCTTCGCGGACACACTGCGCTCCACCGAGCAGTCCCGCTTTCTCAGCGGCGCGACGGCACTCGGCGTCGCGCAGGCCGCATTGCTGGAAGCGTCGAAAGCAGCCGACAAGATGGAAGGCTGTCGGCTGGCCAGGCTTGGGTCCGACATGATTCCCGTCGCGAAGACGGGCCTCGAGGCGGGCATGGCGTCCTTCGCGGATGCCGCGAAGCAGTCTCTCGATTTCCTCGGGCAACTCGAGCCGTACGCGGCGCAGCAGACGACCGGCCTCTGTTCTGGGGCGACGGTGCAGCCGATGCATTGACGGCCAGCAGAGCGATTGATATATAGTCCGCACACCCATAGACGGACTATATATGGCTTCGCGGGAGGGAGAGCTCGTACCCGGAACGCTCGAGATGCTCGCGCTCAAAACGCTGAGCCTCGAGACGATGCACGGGTACGCGATTGCGCAGCACATCCAACGGTTGTCGGGCGATGTCCTGCGTGTAGAAGAAGGGTCGCTGTATCCCGCGCTGCAACGCTTGCTCGCGAAAGGGTGGGTCACCGCCGAGTGGAAGGCGACGCCCACGAAGCGGCGTGCGCGCTACTATCGGCTGACTGCGGCCGGTCGCAAGCAGCTCGATGTGGAGCAGGAGAGCTTCACGCGGACGTCCGGCGCCATCGCGCGAGTGCTTCGCGCGAAGGAGGTCTGACGTGCGGCGCCTAGTCGAAATAGTTCACGAGCTGCACTTTCGTCTTCGATCGCTGTTCGGCCGGTCACGCATGGCGCGCGAGCTCGACGAGGAGATGTCGCTGCATCGCGAGATGTTGGCGAACGATCTCGAACGCTCCGGCACGCCGGCGGCCGACGCACACGTGCTCGCGGGCAAACGACTCGGTAATGCTGCGTCCATTCGCGAGCGAAGCCGAGACTGCTGGGGCTTTCCTCGTATGGATGCGCTCTGGAACGACGTGACGTTCGGTTGGCGTCTCCTTCGGCGAAGCCCGCTCTTCGCCATCGTCGCCATCACCGCGCTGGCGGTCTCCATCGGTATCAATGCCGGCTTCTACACGCTGATCGACGCATTGATGTGGCAACCCACGCCCGTGCGCGATCCGGCGCGACTCGTCCGACTGTTCAACGTGAACGCCCAGGGCCGGACGGGGATCATGTTCTCGTACCCTGACGTTCTCGCGCTCCGCGCCCGGTCGACCACGCTGCAAGACATCGTCGGCTACGACGCGGAGCCGGTTGCGTTGCGCGGCCCATTAGAGGAACGAGCGATCGCCGCATCGGCCGGGCTGGTGACCGGAAACTATTTTCTCGCGCTGGGTGGGCCGGCGGCGCGCGGACGCATGCTTCTGCCGAGCGACGACGAGACTGGCGCGACTCCCGTTGCCGTGATCAGCAATCACTACTGGGCCCGACTCGGCAATCGCACGGACGTCGTCGGCAGACACGTCGCTGTCAATGGAACGGACGTCGAGATCGTCGGCGTCGCACCGATGGATTTCATCGGGCTGAACCCGCTCGTTCCAGATCTCTGGCTGCCATTTCACGTCGGTGCGCGCGCGCATGCGGCGCCGGGCGATCTTCTCGATCGTGCGAATCGATACATCGTCGTGCACGCGCGACTTGCGCCCGATGCTGGTGCCGCGCTTGCGGAGGCAGAAGCCTCGAGCATCATCGCTGAACCGCCAGCACCGCCAGGCTCTGCCGCGGCGCTCGCTCGAATCGTCGCCGTCGGAACGACGCCGAGTGCGTCGCTGATCCCGTTCACTGCGGAGACGATCCAGATCGCGATTCCCGCGATGCTGATCGTGGGACTGGTGCTCGTCATCGCCTGCGCGAATCTCGCCAACCTGCTGCTCGGTCGAGCGATTGCGCGGCAACGCGAGATTGCTGTGCGTCTCGCCATTGGCGCATCTCGGCTGCGTCTCATTCGACAACTTCTCGTCGAATGCTTCATGATTGCCGCGCTCGGAGCGCTGCTCGGCCTCTGGCTGGCGAACCGCACCGTGGCCGGCATCGAACACTCGATGTTCGCGCACCTGCCTTCCTCGAGCGGTGTGCTGCATCTGCCGCTTCAGGCGAGCTGGCGCGTGTTCGCGTACACCGGCCTTCTCGCCTGCGTGAGTGTGTTTCTCTTCGGTGTCGCTCCTGCATTGCAGGCGACGACGCCGGACCTCACGTCGGCGCTCAAGGGTGAGGATCGCGTGCTCGGAACGCGGCTCCGGCGCTCGCGCTTCCGCGATACCCTGATCGCTGGTCAGGTCGCGGCATGCGTCACCCTTCTCGCCGCAGCGGCGACTCTCGTGCAGAGCCTGCGCAGTGCAACGCCGCGGGACCTTGGCGTGGCGACGGACAAGCTCATGGCTGTGTCGCTCGGTCTGAACGGCGAGGGAAATACAGCCGGCGCGCTCGTCCGCTCACGCGCGACGCTCGCGGCGCGGGTGGCGAGGCTGCACGGCGTTCGCGCGACGGCACGGGTGCTGGCCGCGCCGTTCACGGGAATTCCGATGACGCGCGTGAAGACTTCGACCGGACAGAGTTATCTCGCGATTCTCTATGACGTGGTGACGCCCAGCTACTTCGCGATGATGAAGCAGCCTCTCGTCGCCGGACGCGCGTTCGACGTCACGGACAGTCTCGACGCCAGTCAGTCGGTCATCGTCACTGCCGCAGCGGCTCGCGCGCTCTGGCCCTCGACGCAAGCCGTCGGGCAATCGTTGCGTGTCGCGGGCCACGGCGGCAGCCGCGACGAGATTCGTCGCGTCGTCGGCGTCGTCGCCGATGCACGCATCGCGAGCGTATGGACCGACGACTCCCGCGGCTACGTCTTTCTTCCCGCCGGCGCACGAGACTTCGCGGCGCACGAGATGCCGCTGCTCGTCGAGCGGACGACCGGGGCGCTCGATGCGAGTGCCGCGATCGCGTCGATCGCCGAGTTGGTGGATCGAGATGCGCCGCTGCGAGTGGAACCCGTGAACGCGGAGCTCGACGTTCAGATCATGCCGTTCCGATATTCGGCGGGCATCGCCGCGGCGGTCGGGCTCGTGGGGCTCGCGCTCGCGGTGATGGGGCTGTACGGCGTGGTGTCGTTCGCCGTGACCCAACGGCGGCGCGATCTCGCAGTGCATCTGGCGATGGGCGCGACGTCGAGAGACGTGCTGCGACTCGTCGTGATGCGCGAGATGCGCATCGTCGTCGTCGGTCTTGGCGTAGGACTGATCGGTGCGGTGGCAATCGCGCGCACGGTCAGTGCGCTGGCGATCCCGCTGGCGCCACTCGGTGCGAGCGGTCTCCTTGCTGTCGCGGTAATTCTGGCGCTCGCGGCACTGGCGGCGATGATCGTCCCGTCAATCGGAGCGATGCGGATCTCACCGATGCGGGTGCTGAGGCAAGAGTGAGCATGGCAGGACCCGGCGGCCTGTATCACTGATACTGGATGTACAACGGCTTCGGGAACAGCGACAACACCGAGGCCGGCGACATGATCCTGGTCCCGCTCCTCGCATCGTTCTTATAAAAGATCTTGAAACCCGTGTACTCGACGGGATACTTGTAGATGTACGCGCGATAGGACTCCCGCTTGAGTGACGGCGGTCCCCACCCATCCATGTTGATCACGATCTGCACGCGCGGGTCGAGCTTGATGCGCTTGTAGCCGGTCAGCATGCTGCGCGTGAACCGATGCACGACGAGCACTTTCGGTGGCAGGTGCTCCTTCGTCACGAGCTCCTGCAGCAGGTTCGACGCATAGTTGATGTCATTCGCGTCGAAGGTGCCGATCTTCGTGCCCGGAACCTCGCCGTGCTTCATCGAAAACTCGGGATCGACGGCGAGATGCACGTCGGGGCGCTTGAGAAACGGCGTGAGTCGCGGCAGCTCTTCCTGGAGCGTGCCCTGGCCAACCTGCACGTCGAGGAACAGCAGCGCGTTCCTCTCCTGCGCCCAGGCGTAGACCTTTTCGATCAGTGCGCTGTCCATGCGAGTCCGATACTTCCCAGACGTGCCCGCCGAGTGCTGTGCAACCACTGTGATCAATTGAAGGGCTGGTTGGACGGGCGTCTCCGGATCGGCCGCGTTCCAGGCGGCGACTTCGCGATCGAGCCTCGCGAGCATTTGCTCCGGGGGCAGCTCGCCAAGAATGCCCATTCCCTTCGCGAGTGGGTTTCCGTAAAACGCGACGATTCGCTTGTTCGGCAGGATCGAGCCGGGTAAGGGATCGGGAATATTCGGAACCGGCCACACAGGCTTCGGAGCGGACGACTTCGCGGGTGTCTTCTTCGCCGGCGTCGAGCGCTTCGGAGTTCTTGTTGGGTTCTGGCCGGCTGCGACGGACGAGTAGCCGGCGAGCCCTGCCGTGGCCATAATCAGCGCGCCGATGACTCGTTGTGATGGGCGATGCAAAGAAATCTTCATCTTTGGATGTATAGCCTCGACGCCTCACCCGCGCATCCATGTCCTGGCAGCAGAGCTACGACCCACTGCACGGGCCGCTGTCGACGATAGCGGCGGCGCTTCCGCTGTTCGTTCTGCTGGGACTGCTGGCTTTGCGTCGAGTTCCGGCCTATGTCGCGGCTCTCGCCGGGCTCGGCACGGCGTTGCTCGTGGCGGTTGCCGTCATCGGAATGCCGGTGCCGATGGCGGCGCGCGCCGCGTTGCTCGGGACCGCGTACGGCTTGTTGCCGATCGGCTGGATCGTCCTGAACGTCATCTTCCTGTATCGCATCGCCGACGAGCGGGGGGTGTTCGGAACGCTGCAGCGTGCGATCGCGGGAATCACGACGGACCGTCGGCTTCAACTGCTGCTCGTCGCGTTCTGCTTCGGCGCCTTCTTCGAGGGCGCAGCAGGATTCGGCACGCCGGTCGCCGTCACCGGCGCGATGCTGATCGGGCTGGGATTCTCGCCGCTGGAAGCGTCGGCGTTGTCACTCATCGCGAACACCGCGCCGGTGGCGTTCGGCGCACTGGGCACCCCGGTCATCGCGCTGCAAGGCGTCACCGGTCTCGACCTCGGCGCGCTGAGCGCGATGATCGGACGTCAGCTTCCATTCTTCTCGTTGATCGTTCCGTTCTGGCTGATCGCCGCCTACGCGGGATTTCGCGGGATGCTCGAAGTGTGGCCGGCGCTGCTCGTCGCGGGCGTGTCGTTCGCAATTCCGCAGTTTCTCGTTTCGAACTTTCATGGGCCATGGCTCGTCGACATCATCGCATCGGCGAGCTCGATGTTGTGTCTCGCGCTGTTCCTGCGCCTGCGTCGCGCTCCTGAACCGCTCCCGATCACCGACACGCGAATCGGTCCTTCACTTCGAACCGCGCTGGTGCCCTGGATCATTCTCACGATCGTGGTCTTCGCGTGGGGAACGCCGCAAGTGAAGACGTTTCTGAATCACATCTCCGCGCCATCGATCAGCGTGCCGGGGCTCGACAAGATCGTGGAACGCATGCCGCCCGTCGTCGCGGCGCCGACTCCGGAGCCGGCGGTGTTCTCGTTCAATTGGCTGTCGGCAACCGGGACTGCGATCCTCGTTGCGGCGATCATCTCGGGGCTCGTGTTGCGCTATTCACCGGGTGCGCTCGTGAAGCGCTACGCGACGACGTGCGTGGTCGTGTGGAAGTCGTTGCTCACGATCGCCGCGATGTTGGCACTTGGCTACACGACGCGCTACTCCGGTGAAGATGCGATACTCGGTCTCGCGTTCGCGCATACCGGCGCGGCCTATCCGTTCTTCGCGGCCATGCTCGGGTGGCTCGGTGTTGCGCTCACGGGGAGCGACACATCGTCGAACGTGTTGTTTGGCAGCCTGCAGCGCATCACCGCGCAGCGACTGTCGCTCGATCCCGTCTTGATGGCCGCGGCCAACAGCTCGGGCGGCGTGATGGGCAAGATGATCGATGCACAGAGCATCTGCGTCGCGAGCACGGCCACGGAGTTCACGGGCCACGAGTGGCGCATCCTGCGATTCGTATTCTTGCACAGCCTTGCGCTTGCGTCGCTCGTCGGGCTGCTCGTCATGTTGCAGCAGTACGTGTCGCCCTTCACGAAGCTGCTGATCGCGCATTGAGTGCGGCTCATGACCGCGGCGTGACGACGCCGTGCGTCGACGCTCGGATGCCGGCGCGGCGGGCGTGAGCAGAGATGTTCGGAACCTGCGTATTGGCGTCCGCTGCCGGTCGCCGCGTCCCATATCCGGACACTCTCGGAGTGCCGCCGATGGTGGCGAGTTCTGCATAAGTAACTTTCCGACAAGCGGTTCCGTACTGACTGGCAGAGGCACGGGTCTTCCTTTGGCAAACCCTTCGGAAGAACGCGGTGTCTCACGCTATGAAAGCGTTCTACGTCCCAGTCATTCGGCTCTTTGGTATGCGTTCCGCCTCTCTTCTCGTCGATCCCTACGCCGACACGCTCGAGCTTCCGGTCTCCGGAGAGCTCGATCCGATGTCGTTCGAGTGGGAGCGCGAGCAAATCGTCAGACATCTTGGTGGGCAGTTCCAGGTCGTACGCGAGATCGGTCGTGGCGGCATGGGCGTGGTGTTTCTTGCGCGCGACATCGCGCTGCATCGTCTCGTGGCCATCAAGGTGCTGCGGGCGGAGTTCACCGCATCCGAGGCGCATCGCGAGCGGTTCCGCCGCGAAGCGCGCATGACGGCGCGGCTCAACCATCCGAACATCGTTCCGGTGCACAGCTTCGGCGAAGTGGGCGGCGACGCCGCGGAGCCGCCGCTCGTGTACATCGTGATGAAGTACGTGCACGGTGAATCTCTCGCCGAGCGGATGCGCCGCACGGGCAAGTTGTCGGCGACCGAAGTTCAGCAAATTCTCAAGGATCTGGCGCTCGCGCTCGAGTCGGCGCACCGCGACGGCGTCGTGCATCGCGACCTCAAGGCCGAGAACATTCTGATCGATCAGGACACCGGGCGCGCCATGCTGACGGATTTCGGTGTCGCGCTGCTTCGCTCGCTCGATCCGATTCGCTCGGAGTCGGCGCGCGCGTTCGGGACGCCGCACTACATGTCGCCCGAGCAGGCCGCGGGCGAGCTCGATCTCGACGGGCGCAGCGATCTCTATTCCCTCGGCGTGCTGGGCTACTACATGCTGAGCGGCGAGCTGCCCTTCGACGGACTGACGTTCGAGGCGCTGGCCGCGCGGCACATCGCGGACATTCACACGCCGCTGTATTCGCTGGTGCCAGGTTCGCCGGGCGTGCTCTGCAACATCATCGAGCGCTGCCTGCAGAAGGATCGACGCGAGCGCTGGCAGAGTGGCCGTGAGATGGCGGACGCACTCGCCAAGATCTCGCAGCGCCGGCGCTGGTTCCAGCGCGCGCGTCCCGCCACGCCGTCCTTCGCCCATGCGAAGATCGTTGCGGAGTTCGCACTGCTCGCCGAGGCGATGAAGGCCGCGTTCCGGTGGACGATGATCTGATCGAGCAACGGATGATGAGCTCGTCGGCATGATGTATCTTCATGTGCGTTGATCGGCCCACGACGAGCCATATGACATCTCTCATCCGCACGATCCGTTCGCTGCTGGTCGGTTCGGTTCTCACGATCGGCGCGGCGGGAGCAGCACTCGCCCAACACGCGGCGCCGACGACGGTGCTCCTCGTTCGCCACGCCGAGAAGGCAGCGGAGCCGGCAAACGACCCACCGCTCACGGCGGCCGGCGAAGCGCGTGCTCGCAGCCTGCTCGACGCACTGCGCGACGCGAACGTGTCGGTGGTCATCACGACGCAGTTCACGCGGACAAAAGCAACTGCGCAACCCACGGCGAGCGCGTTCGGTCTCACCCCGCAAGTCATCGACGCGCAGGCCACGCCCGCCCAGGTGGCCAGGGCCGTTCGCGGACATGCCGGCCACACGGTGCTCGTCGTCGGCCATTCCAACACGCTCCCGGCCATCATCGAAGCGCTCGGAGCCAAACGACCGCCCCCGATCTGCGACGCCGTCTACGACAACCTCTTCGTCGTCACGATCGACGCGAACGGAAAAGCCGGCGTGGTGCGCGCCAAGTACGGCGCGCGCAGTCCCGAAGACGCGAGCTGCGCGGCAATGAAATAGCCAGCCGTCGGCGCGGGCTACCCGAACGACGCGCAAGAGGCCAACGTTCGCCGATGATCGCGGCGATCACCGGAGCGAACGGTTTCATCGGCCAGCATCTCGTCAGCCGCTTCCGCGCGACGGGGTGGACCGTGCGTCCGATCATCCGCCGTGATTTCGCGAACGGTCGAATCGGGAATCTGCTCGAGCGCGTCGATGTAGTCGTGCATGCGGCTGGGGCAACCCGCGCGCCGCGGCCGAGCGACCTGGAGAAAGCGAACGTCGACCTGACCGCGCTGATGCTGTGCGCGGCGACAGACGCGGGCGCACGGCGGTTCATCTACGTCTCGTCGCAGGCCGCGGCCGGTCCGGCGAGCTCGCTCGAATCACCGACCACGGAGCAGGACACACCAGCGCCAATCGAAGCGTATGGCCGCTCGAAGCTCGCGGCTGAGCAGTTGGTGCGTGCCGCGGAGCTCGAACACGTGATCGTCCGTCCCGTATCGACGTACGGACCCGGCGACCGCGACTTTCTGGAAATGTTTCGTCTCGCGCGTCGTGGTATCGCGATCCATCCCGGGAATCGCGAGCACTGGCTCTCGCTCATCAACGTCGTCGACCTGGTTGACGGGATCGTCGAATGCGCGACGTCCCCGGCTGCCACTGGAAAGACATTCTTCCTCGGCGCCGACCAGCCCGTGTGTTGGCGCGATCTCTTTCGCGGCGCAGCCGCCGCCTCGGGTACTCGCCTCAAGGTTGACGTCGAGATCCCGCCCGCCCTCGTTCGCGCCGCAGGAAGATTCGGGGATATCGCGGCACGTGTGGCCGGACGTGCCGGGCTGATGACGAGCGAGAAGATCGCGTTGAGCCGACCGCGGTACTGGGTCTGCTCGAGCGATCGAGCGCGGCGTGAGATTGGCTTCGCGCCCAGCGTCGACCTGCAGGCCGGCCTCAGCGCGGCCTATCATTGGTATCGCACCGCTGGCTGGCTCTGACCACCGACTCGTGATTCGTCGACTCCTGACATTCGTTCTCGTCGCGTGTGCATCGCGTCCACTCTGGTCGCAGGCGACGCCGTTCGTCCCGCCGTATGAGCGTGTGTACCGCGACATCGAGCGACTCGCTGCGGCGGGGTTGATCCGAAGCATGGTTGCGGGCATCCGGCCGTTCACGGAGCGGGAAATCGTTCGCCTGTTGCTCGAGGCGCGCGCGAACCTTCCGCGACTTGGCGCATCGGCCGAGTGGGCAACGCAGACGATCGACGGCGATCTCGCGCGCTACCAGCGCAGGGGCAACAAACCGGTCGACCGCGTTGCGGCAGAAGGGTCGTACATGAACAGCCCGTATCGCTTCATCGAGCCAGACCCGAATGGACAGATCGATGCGTTCATCAATCCGTTCGCGGCGGATCGCGGTGGGCGCGCGATCGCGGACGGTGGCACCGGCGCACTCGAGTCGCGACACACCGCGACGCTCGGCTCGCACGTGGCGGTCGCGGTCGAGCCGCGCGCGTGGGTCGCGGGGAATGGTGACAGCTCGCACGCGGACCTTCGAGTGCAGTCCGCGTCGATGAATCTTCTGTTCGGGAATCTCTCGATCGCGGCGGGACGCGACTATCTGCTCTACGGCCAGGCGCCGACAGGCGGGCTGCTCCTGTCCGAGAACGCGCCGCCGCTCGACATGATTCGCGTCGGCAACGACGAGCCGTTCGTGCTGCCATGGATCTTCCGGCTGCTCGGGCCCATGCGCGCCGACGCTTTCGTCTCCGATCTCGGCGGCGGCGCGCAGATTCATCCGCACGCTCGGCTCGGCGGCTATCACGTCGCGATCCTTCCACATGCGAACGTCGAGATCGGCGCGGAGGTGATCGACGCGATGGGCGGACAGGGCGGCCAGCCCGCGAGCTTCGGGGATCGCATTCTCGACGCGATCCCGGTCGTTGACGCGGTGTTTCGACGAAACAGTGATTTCGAGTTCTCGAACAAGCTCGCCGGCATGGATTTTCACCTCCGCCTTCCGTCATGGGCGGGGTTCGAGCTCTACGGCGAAGGCGACGTAGACGATCTCGATGTCCGCCGTCTGCACAGCTCGTTGTTCCAGGATGGCGGCTACATCGTCGGGACTTCCTGGTCGTGCATCATGGAATGCGGCCGCGTCGGCGTGCGCGCCGAGTATCATCAGACCGGAATTCGATATTACACACATGCCGACTACCCGATCGAACGCAACACGGTATTGCTCGGCGATCCTCTGGGGCCGCGCGGCAATGCCGGCTATTTGACGCTCGAGTCGGACGACGACAGAACTGGATCCGTATCGCTCATTGGAGCGTTCGAAGTGCGCAGCGGCAACCAGTATGCATCGCAGACCACGGGCACGCATTCGGAAGGGTTTCATTTCATCCAGGTCGGGCGCCGCCCTGGTGAGAAGCGCGCGCGCCTCGAGGCCGCGTGGATGCCGTCGGCTCGAAACGCGCGACTGACGCCGCGAATCACGGCGGGGTTGGAGCACGTCATGAACTATGGGTTCGTCGCCAACGAGGACCGCACGAATGCGCTCGCGAGCGTCGAACTGGTATTCAGGCCCTGGCCATGAACCAACCGACGGTCGCACTGACAGTCGATCTCGAGCCCGACTGCCCGCCGTTTCTGCACGGCTTTCGCGGCGTCGAGCAGGGTTTGCCAGCGTTGCTGTCGCTGCTGCACGAGCTCACGATACCTGCCACGTTCTTCACCACCGGCGAAGTCGCCGAGCGATATCCGGAGAGCGTGACGAGGCTGGTCGAGGACGGGCACGAGCTCGGATGCCACGGCATGACGCACACCGCGTTCACGGAACTCTCACGCGATGCCGCCAAGCACGAGATCAATCGGTCGGCGGAAATTCTCCGCGCGTTTGCGCCGGTGCGTTCGTTTCGGGCGCCCTATCTGAGGTTCCCCGAAGCGTACGTCGACCTGCTCGAGGCGGCGAGCTTCGATCTCGACTCGTCGCAGGCGCGATACAAGCTCGCCAACTATCGCGCGAAGGCGCCGACACGTCTCACCCGGATTCCGGCATCGATCACGTCGTCCGCGCTGCGCCTCCCGTCGATACTGGCGCGCCTCTATCTGCGCGCGTTGTCGAGCCCCGTGGTGTTGTTCGTCCATCCGTGGGAGTTCGTCGATCTGCGGAAGGAAAAGCTCCGCTGGGATTGCCGCGTTCGAACCGGTCATGCGGCGCTCGGCTGCCTGCGGGGCGTGCTGGAGTGGTACGCTCGGGCCGGCGCGCGCTTCGTCAAGATGCGAGATCTCATATGAAGCTCTCGGCGCGAACGTGGCGCGTGCTGCACGCCGGGGCGCTCGTCGTCGTGTCGGCCATCGTGATCGTGGGACTTACGCGCGTCGACTGGAACCGGACGCTCGACGCGCTTCGCCGAGCGCAGCCGACGTGGCTCGCGCTGGCGGTTCTGGCGAACGGGGCGATCCTTCTCGCGTGGGCGGAATTCTGGAGATTGCTTCGTCCGCCCGCTGAGATTCCGGTCACGTACCGCCGCATGTTCGAGATCTCCGCGACAGCGTCCGCGTTGATGAACACGCTGCCGTTCGGTGGCGGGCACGCATCGAGCGTCGTGCTCCTCGTGCGTCGCGCCGCAACGTCGCAGCGCGGAGCGCTCTCCGTGCTCGCCCTCGATCAGCTCGGCGAAGGCATCGTGAAAGTCGTGCTCTTTCTCGTCGTTGCGCTGTTCGCGCCGCTTCCGGTCTGGATGCGCGCGAGCGTGACGACGGCGTCGCTCGCCGTCGCGGCATGGCTCGTTGCGATGCTGGTTGCGTCGCGCTGGGCGGAGGAGCTCGCGATCCTCAAGAGCGCACGAGCGTTGTCCGCACTGCTGTTCGTCGCGCTCACGAAGGTCGCGGAAGGAGTCGCGATCGCGGCGGTCGCGAACGCATACGGTGTCACGCTCTCAGTGGGCAATACGCTCCTTGTTCTCGCGGCCGCAATTCTCGCGTCGATGCTCCCGCTGTCGCCGGGCAACCTCGGTACGTACGAGGCTGGCGTGTTCCTCGCCTATCGTCACGTCGGACTGCCTCCGGAGCAGGCCCTGAGCCTGGCGATTGCCCAACATGCGTGCTTCATGATTCCGTCCGTTGGAATCGGGTACATGTTTCTGTCCGCTCAGACCTTCGGCCGGAGAGCGATCGCTTCGCGATAGGTGGCGAGGTGAGCGTCGATCACCGTGGACCAGTCGAATCGCGCAAGCGACGCGCGATCCGCGCTCGCGAGCCGTTGGCGTTGCGCGACGTCGTCGACGAGCGTGGCCACCTGCGACGCAAGCTCGCGGTCGGAGCTGGCGAGCAGCCCGTTCACACCGTGCTCGATGAATTCAGAAACGCCGGATGCACGCATGGCGACAACCGGTACGCCAGCGCAGGCAGCTTCGAGCGCAGCAAGACCGAACGACTCGCGCAACGTCGGCAGGACGAACGCATATGATTCGCCGAGCAGCGCGCTGATCTCCGCGCGGCTCCGATGACCGAGCAGCTCGACGCAATGCGAGAGATCATGGCGCTCGATGTCGCGCTCCAGGAGAGCGCGGAGCGGTCCGTCGCCGACGATTCGCAACCGCACTCGCGCTGACGCCGAGCGCAGGAACCGCATCATGTCGAGCAACACGCCCGGCCGCTTCTTCGCGTTCAGCCGCATCACACTCAACAACTCGAGCCCACCCGCTGCGTACACCGAGTCGCGCTCCCAGAACGCGCGATCGATACCGTTCGGCAAGAGCGAGATCCGCCGCGACCCGGCAATCGGTTGCACGTCTCGCGCAACGCGTGCGCTGACGGCGGTGAAGACGCACCGCCAGCGGCTGGTGCCAAGCGCCACCCGCGCGCCTGCCGCCAGGAGCCCGGTCCGCGGCACGATCGAATGAAAGGTGAGCACCGTCGGGATGCCAAGCTCCTGCGCATGCGCTGCTCCCCCGAGTGCCGCGGGCGAAACGATGCTCACATGACAGTGCGCGACGTCTGCACCGATTTCATCCAGCGATTGACCGAGCGCGCGGATCCCAGCGGGTGTATAGAGAAATCCGAATACCGGCGCGCGCGGTGCATGCACACGATGGATGCGAATGCCATCGACCACGGTGTTGCCCGGTGTCGGCGTGACGACGGTGACGTCGTGCCCGCCGGTTGACAGGCGCGCGGCCAGGTCGCGCAGATGAAGCTCGATCCCTCCGATGCGCGGCTCGTACCAATCGGTGACGAGCGCGATCTTCACGAAACGCTCAAGCGCCGGCGGTCGCGCCGGTCTCTCGCACCGACATCGTCCGACTCAGGCGCTCGAACGCGGCGAGCACCCGCTCGATCTGCTCCGGCGAATGCTCGGCCGACATCGAGACGCGAATCCGGCAGGCGTGCGCGGGCACGGCCGGCGGAACGATCGGATGCGTGAAGATCCCGTCGTCGAAGAGCGCGCGCCACGCAGTCAATGCGCGAATCGTGTCGCCGACCAGGACGGGAATCACCGGCGTGCACGTTTCGCCGACGTCGAAGCCGAGCGCGCGAAGGCCTGATGCAACGCAGCGCGTGTTCTCCCACAGGCGTGTGCGCCGCTCGGGCTCAGCCTGCAGCACATCGAGCGCGGCGAGCACGCCAGCGACGCTCGCCGGAGGCATGCTCGCGGTGAAGATGAGCGCACGGCTGTGGTGTCGGAGATAGTGAATCACCGACTCGGGACCCGTGATCACACCGCCGACGGACGCGAGCGATTTGGAGAACGTCGCGAGCACGAGATCGACGTGATCGCTGAGGCCGAAGTGACTGACAGTGCCGGCGCCATCCTCGCCGAGCACGCCGAGCGCGTGCGCCTCGTCGACGAGAATTGCGGCTCCGTGCTCTTTCGAGACCGCAACGACACGCGGCAGATCGACGATGCTGCCTTCCATCGAGAACACGCCGTCAGTCACGACGAGCTTGCCGGCGTCGTTTGGCACGCGCGCAAGCAACCGCGCGAGTCCGTCGAAATCGCCGTGCGCGTAGCGATGAATCTCTCCCAGCCCAAGTCGCGCGCCGTCGACGAGCGACGCATGATCGAGGCGATCGAGAAACGCGTGGTCGCCACGTCCCAGCAACGGCGCGATCGCGCCGAGGCTCGCCTGGTAGCCCGTAGTGAATACGAGCGCGGCTTCCTTGTGAAAGAATGCGGCGAGGCGGCGCTCGAGCTCGTAATGCAGATCGAGCGTGCCGTTGAGGAAGCGGCTGCCCGTCGATCCCGCGCCATAGCGATGTGCCGCGTCCTGCGCGGCCTCGAGAACGTGCGGATGGTGCGTGAGCCCGAGATAGTTGTTCGAGCCCACCATGATTCGCCACTCGCCGCCGATGAGCGCCTCCGTCGCGGTCGTCTGCTCGATCGGAGTGAAGTATGGATAGATCCCCATCGCCTGCACTTCACGGGCGAGGGTGTAGCCCTGACACTTGTCGAAAATCCTCATCGCGGCGCGGCGACTGGAGGAACCGCGCGGTCGTAGATCCGCCAGCGTCGATACTCCTTGGCGCCCAGTGCCTCGAGGGGGCGATTCAACTTGTCGTTGTCTTCGAGAATCCACGACGCTTCAGCGCCCACGGCGCCGAACGCGCGACCGCGGCGGAACATCTCATGAGCGAACAGCGCGAAGATGCCGCGCCGGCGATACTCGGCCTTGGCACCGAGGATCATGATACGGCCCGTCTTCAGACGCTTCTTCGCGGCGAGCAGCTTGAACACACCTGTCGGGAGCAGACGACCATTGCCGACCGCCTTGAACGCGTGATGGAAATCCGGAACGATGATCATGAATCCCGCCGGCTCGCCGTTGACTTCGGCCATGAACGTGAACTCGGGGAAGACGATGTACTTGAGCACTTTGGCTTCATGGAGGAAGCTGTCGTGCGACATCGGGACGAACCCCCAGTTCTTCTCCCACGCCGAGTTGTAGATCTCCCAACAGCGTTCGACTTCTTTATCGAAGTTGGAAAGATCGAGATCACGGAACGTGAGCTGCTTGCCCTTGAGCGCGCGTTCGGCGAGCTCCCGGACGTTCTCCGGCAGCTCGAACGCGCGCTCCCCCTGCAAGGGGAAAAAGTACGCAAGCAAGTCTTTTGCCTTGGTGAAGCCTGCGGCCTCGACGAGCGTGGGATAGTAGCGTGGATTCCACGTCGTCATGATCATCGGGTGCCAGCGAAAGCCACGCACGAGCATGCCGCACTCGTGATTCGTGGACGGATTCATCGGCCCGCGCATCGTGTCGAGTCCGCGTGCGGCCAGCCACCGTTCCGCCGCGCTGAACAACGCGTTCGCGGCTTCCTGATCTTCCTTACATTCGAAGAAGCCGAAGAAGCCCACGCGATCGTCGTGAAACGCATTGTGCGCGCGGTTCTCGATGGCGGCGATGCGGCCGACCGGCTTACCGTTCCTCAGCGCGAGAAAGAGCTGGCGCTCCGCGTCGCGGTAGAACGGATTGGCTTTGCGGTCGAGCGCATCGCGGACGGCGATGCGGAGCGGCGGCACCCACTGTGGGTGCTCGGCTCGGTCATAGATCTTCCACGGCAGATCGATGAACCGGCGCAGGTCGCGCGAGGAATCGACAGAGATGATCTCAACGGACACGCCAGCCAATGTAACTCAGGAGGCCGCGGCTCCGCAGGAGCGATCGTGGCTCGCGGTGCGCGATCCGCGGTCAGCCGCACTCGCGTGGTTGGTCCTGTACCTCGGCGTCACGGCCGCATTGCTTGGCGCGGCCGGACACGGAGCGTTGGCGATTCTTCACGTGGGCGGGGTCGTGGTCGCGGCGTGGACCGTGCGGCCTCGCAGCACGGCGGCGCGCGCGATCGGCGACCTGCTTCCGCTCATCGCCGCGCCGGTGCTCTACGCCGAGATTCCGTCGTTGATTCAAGCGATGGGCGGCGGGTATCACGATGCGCTCATTCAGCGATGGGATGCGGTCCTGTTCGGGGACGAGCCCGCTCGCACGTTCGCGGCGAGGTTTCCATTCGCCGGATTGAGCGAGGTGTTGCATCTCGGGTATCTCGCGTACTACCCGGCGATCTTCGCTCCCGCGCTTCTGCTGTTCGCGCGTAACGAGCGACGCGCGTTGGCGGAAACGGTGGCGGCCATCTCGCTCACGTGCCTGGTGTGCTGGACTCTCTTTGCGCTCTGGCCGGTCGAAGGGCCGCGATACCTCTGGTCCGCGGCAAGTGTTCCCGATGGTCCCGCGCGCCGGCTCGCCGTCACGCTGCTCGAGCGAGGGTCGTCGCGCGGCGCGGCGTTTCCATCGTCGCACATGGCGGTGAGCGTCGCTCAAGTGGTGCTCGCGATCAGATGGCAGCCGCGCCTCGCGCCGTTGCTCGCGGCCATTGCCGTGCTCGTCGGGCTTGGCGCGGTGTACGGCGGCTTTCACTACGGTGTCGACATGCTCGCTGGAGCCGTGCTCGGGGCGGCGTTGGGAACAGGCGTTGTGTGGTGGTTCCGCACACCACTCCAGGAAACGCGGTCCGAGCGGTAGAGTAGACATAGACACATACTTCGCCGCGGATGCATACTACGCGGCTTAGCTCGTCGCGCGCCGGAGCGCCGCCGACAGTTCCATCATTTTCTCGTTTACGATTCTAGATGTTCGTCAGAACCGCTCGACCGTTTCTCGCGTTGTTGGCGATCAGCCTGCTGAGCACGACTGTGCGTGCCCAGTTGCCGTCGACCCTGCCGTCACCCGCGCAGGCTCAGCAGATGCTGCAGACCAATCCGGCATTGGTGACCCGGCTGCAACAGATGCTGCAGTCGAGCGGATTGACGCCCGATCAGATCCGCGCCCGGCTGCGTGCGCAGGGCTACCCCGAGGCGTTGCTGGATCAGTACCTGCCCGGAACGCGGGCGGATTCCGCCACGGTGCCGGGCACTGACGTCTTTGCCGCGGTACGCGCGCTCGGCCTCGGCGATTCGCTCACCGTGGATTCGCTGAGCAACATGGCGAAAGCGCGTCGACGCGTTCAGGTGCGCGACGATTCCGCGTTCGCGGACTCCGTCATGCGCGCACTCAAGAACGACACGACGGCGCGCGCGATTCGCACGCTGCTTCGATCAGCCGCGCTCCAACGATCGCAGCTCGACAGCG
>Ga0070680_100001403_pt1 | contig 17395 bp, 19 predicted proteins | sample KBSC73BmetaG_FD_64672 | JGI IMG/M metagenome (GOLD analysis project Ga0070680, IMG submission 64672) | Corn rhizosphere microbial communities from Kellogg Biological Station, Michigan, USA - KBS C7-3B metaG | ecosystem: Host-associated > Plants > Roots > Rhizosphere | place: USA: Michigan...
CCCAGGGCCGCCTCTACAAGCAGCTCGATCATCTGCGCCTCCAGGTACCCGACGACAGCGGTCTCGACATGATCGAGCCGTTCATCGGCATGCTCATCACGATTTCGGCCTTCGACCTCGGCCAGGACCGGCTTCCGAACTTCGCGGCCTATCGCTTCCTCTACGAGCGGTTGATCGGCGCGGCTTCGCGTCCGTGGCTGCCCGCGGCATTTTGCGCCGCCGCCGCGCTTCCGCACCTTCACCCCGACCGCCGCCGAATCCTGCTCCAGTCGATCAGCGAGAGCGCGGCCACCGCGCCCGGCTGGTCGAGCCGCGAGCCGGTGTTCTGGCCCGAGTGGGTCGAGAAGGTCGACCTCAAGGCCGCGGCCTAAGCCGCCACCTTCACCGACGGAAAGATCTTCGCGAGCTGCCTGAGGCTGTCCTCGGCATTCTTGTGGTGCACGAAGATCACGCCGGCCGCTTCATAGGCGGACCGGTGGTTCTCGCGATCGTCGACCAGCACGTCGCCGGGCTTCATATGCTTGTGCTTGTCGCGCGCCATGCAGGTGATGATCGGCACGCCGGGGAAATGCTCCGCGGCCCATTCGATCTTCTGCGGCGCCGCCCAACGGCCGAGCGGAAGCCCGGTGAGGATCGTCGGTTCGAGATGCTCGACCGCATCGAACAGCCGCCGTGCGTCGGGCATCTCGGGCAGCGTTCCGTAGAAATTCTCCGCCTGCGCCAGCCGCTTCCAGAACGCGCCGCGCCCGTGCTTCCTTTCATATTCGCGCGGGCTCATGCCGAGCAGTCGGCGCGCGCCTTCGTCGAAGTCGGCGAGCACGCCGTCCACGTCGAGGAACAGTCGCGGCTGCGGCATCAGAAGCGGGCGGGCTCCAGCTCGACCGGGATCGGCGCCTCCAGCGGATGGAAGCCCTGGTCGCGCAGCACGTCATTGCTCTCGCGCGCTCGGCGTCCCGGCCCAAGCGACCAGGTAATGTGATAGGTCGAGCCGTCCGGGCGGTCGAAGGTCCCGTCCAGTTCCACCACCAGGCACTGCACGCCCTTACCGTCATCCGCCCAGCCGATGACTTTCGATTGCGCAGGCTTCTTCGGCAGCGGAGTCTCCGGCGTTGCGCCGACGCGCAGAGTCACATGGTCCGCCACGACATTTTCATATGCTGGCGGGAATTGCCGGAGCAGCAGCTCGCGCTCGACTTGCGGCAGCTTCCAGCCGGTGACGGTTCCGGGTTCGGCCATAAAGGTCTGACGCTGGAGCGTCCAATCAGTTCCGATGGCCGAGCCGCTCGACCAGCTCGCGCGCGAAATCGATCAACGTGTCGTCGCGCGCGCCCATGATCAGGATTCGGTCGCCGGGCTTGGCTTCGGCGATGAGCGCATCGGCGATCCGAGTGCGGTCGGGAATGTGCTCGGCACCCGGACCGACCTGCCCGGCAAGCCAGTCGCTGCCGCGCTTCCGCTCGACCGTGCCGCCCTGGTAGACCGGGTCGGGCAGGTACAGCCGGTCGCCCGGCGCCATGCCGTTCACAAACGCGTCGGCCAGCGGCTCGCCCATTTTCGCCAAGGGGCCGTAGCCGTGCGGCTGGAACATGATCAGCAGCCGCCCCGGGTGAGCCCGGAGCGTCGCCAGCGACGCGGCGATCTTGTCGGGGTTGTGCGCGAAATCGTCGATCACCGTGACCCCGCCGGCCGTGCCGACCGTCTCCAGCCGTCGCCGAAGTCCTTCGAACCGCGCCAGCGCGGCCGCGGCATCGGCGACCGGCACGCCGACGGCGCGTGCCGCGGCGATCGCCGCCAGCGCGTTCGACGCATTATGGCGTCCGGGCACTCTCAGCTCCACCTCGTGGCGCTCGCCCTCGGCCTCGACCGCGAAGCGCGCCCCCGCCGCCTCGAGCTTCAGATCCTTGCCCATGAAATCGGCAGCCGGGCTGTCGAAGCCGTAGCCGATCACCTTGTCCTGCGGCACCGTCGCCGCCAGCGCGCGCGTCTCCGGATCGTCGAGGTTCAGCACCGCCTTGCGCGAGGCATTGAGAAAATGCGCGAACAGCTGTCGAAGCTCGTCCATTTCCTTGTGGTCGAGGCTGATGTTGGTCAGCACCGCGACCTCCGGCCGGTAGAGCGCGATCGAGCCGTCGCTCTCGTCGACCTCGCTGACGAACAGCTCGGGGTCGCCGACCAGCGCGCTCGCGAACGGCGCCGACGGAGTCACGAAATTCTTCATCACCGCGCCGTTCATCACCGTCGGCTGGCGATGGCAGGCATGGAGGATCCATCCGATCATCCCCGTGACCGTCGACTTGCCGCTGGTCCCGCCGATCGCGACGCTGCGCTGCGCATGGTTGAGCAGCTGGGCGAGGAACTGCGGCCGGGTCAGGTGCTCGAGGCCGAGCTCTTTCGCTCTGACGACGTCCGGAACCGTGTCCTCGACCGCCGCCGAAGTGACCAGGGTCATCCCCGGCTGCAGCCCCGACCCATCCTGCGGAAACAGCTGGATCCCGAGCGAGCGCAGATAGTCGAACTTGTGCGGCGTCCGTCCAGCGTCGAGCGACCGGTCCGAGCCCGCCACTTTCGCCCCCGACGCCCGAACGATCGACGCAAGCGGCAACATCCCGCTACCGCCGATGCCACTGAAGAAGACCGGAGAATCGATCATGTGGATGGCCCTATTGAGCCGTGCCCGCCTTGGCTAGGCCGTCAGCTCAGGCGCAGCCGAAATCGCCATCGACCTTAAGCTGCGCCAGCTTTGCGGGTCTCGGCAGCTTCACGAAGCGCGCCGCATAATAAGGACTATTGTCGCACCCGAGGTCCGCGACATAATGATCGGCGACGATCGAGATACGGCCGCGCAGTTCGCGGATCTTGCCCGAAGCCACGCCGGCCAGCTGCCGACTGGTGGCGATGCTGTGTTTCAGCCGCTCGATATTGCTAATCTCGATCGCCATCCTGTCGCCGCGACCCTGCCAGTGCGGCATGCGCTGCGCGAACTGCTGGTCGGGCATGACATAGAGAACGACATCGTCCTCGGTGGCCGGCTGCTCGCACATGTCGCAGTTGAGCGTGAACGTCCCGCTGAGGAGGAATCGTCCGTCGAAGCGCGCGACGCCGTTCTTGTCGAAGCCGCGAAACCGAACCGGGCTTGCGGCGGGGATGATCAGCGCCGGTCCGCCGCCAGGATGCGGCACGGTCCGTGGGCCCGGGACGGCGCCGACGAGCAGCATCAGCGGAATTATCGTAATTCGCGCAAGAATGCCGGTCATCGAGAGCCCTACTGCCCGATCGCGTAGGTGACCGTCACGTTTGCGCTGGTCGTGATCGGCTCCGGCTTCACATTGACGGGAACTGGCGGCGGCGCATTCGCATAAACCGGAGGCAGCATGTCCAGCTTGACCTCCTGGCTCGTGATCGTTGTGACGCTCCGATCGCCCGTCGCCGCGCTCAAAATCGGACCAAGCGTCACGTGCGTTCCCGTCGCGATTGCAACTGCCTTGGCCTGCGCATCCACCAATGCGGCGGCAATGGCCCGGGCCTTGGCGGCCCGCGAATCTTTCAGGTCGAAACTGTCAACACGAGCGTCAAACGCACCGCCGCGGCCCGCGAGTCCAGTCATGGTGCCTGCGTCTTTCACGTCCGCCGTGTCGACAGTCACACTCTGCGTCGCAACATAGCCGACGATGGCGCACGCGCCCTTTGATAACTGCGCGCTCGAATCTTCATCGCTCGCCTTGCAATCTGCGCTTCTTGCCGGGCTAACCTCGACCTTGCTCGTTTGCGGATCGACCGCGGGATCGATGCCGCGAAGCGCCGCCTCAATCCGGGCGCCCGATACAACCATGGCGCGGACGGCCTCGTCGCTGGTCACGCCTTCGCCGCGCAACGTGTAGCTGATCGTCGCAAGGTCGGGGTTCGTTTTCACTTCGCCGTAGCCATCGACGATGATCGATCGCTGGTTGGCGATGGCAGGCTGAGCTGCAGCCGCGAAGGCTTGGCCGCCAACTAACACGGCAAGCATGATCGCATTCAAACGCATCTCGAAGCTCCCCAACAAATCCGAGCGACGGCAGCCTAGATGCGCCTGAAAGGCGGGGCAATGCGGACGATCTGGCGACGGTTGTTAACGAATGATAATTATCGGAAGATAATGACCTAAAGTCAACTACTTACATGCTATTTTAACTATGGTTCTGAACCTCTCGGAAAGGCAGCCGGAGCTAAGAGGAGGCCCTGCCCGGACAGGCAGTAGGCACCTCGCCTTGGAACCAGGAGTGACAGACCATGAGCAAGTTTCTCAAGCTGATCAAAAATAACAAGGGCGCGACGGCCATCGAATACGGGCTGATTGCGGCTCTCATCGCCGTTGCGGCGATTGGCGCGATGCAGGGCATCGGCAACAAGCTGAACAGCACGTTCAACAACGTGTCGAATTCGCTCCGCTAAGTCGCGTCTAGTCTCGCAACTTGGGGTCCACGGAAACGGCGGTGCCGCAAGGCGCCGCCGTTTCTTCTTGCATAACGGGTGCCGGGTTCCCCGGATAAGGACATTTCCGCATATCGTTCCGATGCTCCGGCGCGGATCATCCTCGCGAGGCGGCGAACGTGCCGCCGATCGAAGGAGCAAGAGCGATGAAAGCGGATTTTGCAGCGCAGCTGGTGATGGACCGTCCGGAGACGCTCAGCGTTGCGCAACAGGTCGCCGGAGCAGCGATCAAGACGATCCTGTTTCACGTCCACGACGATGACTCGATCATGGAAAGGCTGCAGGTCGGCCTGTCGCTGGCGCGGGCGTGCGGCGCCCACCTCCATTGCCTCCACGTGACGCCGATCGAAGCTTACACGATCGTCGATTCGTTCGGCGCCACCTTCGTCAACCGGGATATCGTTTCAGCCTTCGAGGATGAGGCCGCGAAGCTCCGGCAGCGGATCGAGACGCAGCTCGGCATCGAGGACGTGAGCTGGGACTATGAGGAGATCACCGGCGAGCTGATGCCGCATCTCGTCCAGTCAGCGGCGCTGGCGGACATCCTCATTACCGGTCGTGAACCGCATGAGCGCGAGTTCGGTGGCCCTGCCGTCACCCTGGTCGGCGATTTGCTGGGGCAGATCCGCACGCCGATCCTGATTACCGGCGACCGGATGATGGACTTCGACCCGTTTGCGCCGGCGGTGATTGCCTGGAACGGCAGCTATGAAGCGGCCAACGCCGTCCGCGCCGCGGTGCCGCTGCTCAAGATGGCGAGCAGGGTCACTGTCGTGCAGTTCAGCGAGGAGCGGCAGCGCCGGTTCCCGTCCACGCTGCTGGTCGAGTATTTGTCGCGCCACGGCATCCACGCGGAGCTCGAATCGCGCACGACCAGCGGGGATATCGAATCCGCGCTCGTCAACTACGCCGAACGTCACGGCGCCAGCCTGATCGTGATGGGGGGCTATGGCCACAGCCGTGCCGGCGAATTCCTGTTCGGCGGCGTCACACGCGGGCTGATCAAGGAATGTCCGATTGCGCTCTTGATGTCGCATTGATTGGGGGGCGCTCGCCGCCCGGGCTATTGGGCCTGGGCGGCGAATGCGATCCTGAGCGCTTCCGAGAGGCTCCGCACACCGAGCTTGCTCATCAGGTTGGCGCGATGGATTTCCACGGTGCGCGCGCTGATCCCGAGATCGTAGGCGATCGTCTTGTTCGGAAGGCCGCGGGACAAGCCATCGAGCACCTCCCGCTCCCGCGGGGTTAGCGCCTGCAGACGGAGGTCCGCGTCCTTCTTGCGGTCAGCGGTTGCTTCCTTGCGGGAGAGCCGGCGAAAGCCTTCCTCCAGCGATTCGATCAACGTCTCTTTCTCGAACGGCTTCTCGATGAAGTCGACGGCGCCGGCCTTCATCGCCTTGACTGCGAGGGCGACGTCGCCGTGCCCGGTCATGATGATAACCGGCAGCGCGATGCCCTTTTCCTGGAGGGCCTGCTGCACCTCGAGTCCGTCCATTCCCGGCATTCGGATGTCGAGCAGGATGCAACCGTCGGCGAGCTTGCTCGCATTCTTCAGCAGCTCGAGGCCGGATTCATAAGCCTCGACCTGGTGGCCCGACGTCTTGAGCATGAAGCCGACCGAGCGGCGCACCGCGGAATCGTCGTCGACGAGATGGACCAGACGCTGATCGGGGCTGCTCACTGCTCCACCTCCGCCTTGGGCAATGTGAATTGGAAAATGGTCCCGCCCTCCGCCGCTGGCTCGAACCAGATTCGGCCGCCGTGGGCTTCGATGATCGTCCGGCAGATCGAGAGACCGATGCCCATGCCCGACTCCTTCGACGTCACGAATGGCTGAAACAGCTGCGGCGCGAGGTCCTCGCTGACGCCCGAACCGCTGTCTTCGATTGCGACGGTGATCGCATCGCCATCGGCACTGGTCGAGATGATCAGCGTTCGAACCGGGCTGTCGAGCATGGCTTCGATCGCGTTGCGGATGAGGTTGACCAGGACCTGCTGAATCTGGATCCGGTCGACGAAGACGGATTCGGCTTCGCGATCCAGGCTGACCTGGACTTCGATGTCATGCTCGCGCGAGCCGACCAGCGCCAGCGCATTGGCTTCGGTCACGATCTTCGACAGGCTTTCGATTCGTTGCTCGCTTTCGCCGTGGCTGAGGAAATCGCGCATGCGCCGGACGATCTCTCCGGCGCGGAGCGCCTGGTCGGTCGTGTCGCGGAGCGCCTCCCGCGCCATGTCGAGACGCTCGCGATCCGGCTCGCCCTCGAGCAGCGCGGCGGCGCCTTCGCAATAATTGGCGATCGCCGTCAGCGGCTGGTTGAGCTCATGCGCGAGCGAGGAGGCGAGGGTGCCGAGCTCGCTCAGCCGGCCAACGTGGGCAAGCTCGGACTGGAGCTCGTGAAACCGAAGCTCGGCCCTCTGCCGCTGGGTGATGTCGTGGATGAAGCCGGTGAAGATCCGACGGCCTTCGAAATTTGCTTCGCCGACCGACAGCTCGATCGGGAAGGTACTGCCGTCACGGTGCCGCGCCGTCGTGACTCGGCCAATGCCGATGATCTTGCGAACGCCGGTGTTGCGATAGTTTCTAAGATAACCGTCGTGCCGTTCCCGGTCCGGCGAGGGCATCAGCATCGAAACGTTCTCACCCACCACTTCTTCTTCGGCATAGCCGAACATTTTTTCGGCGGCCGCGCTGAAGGAGAGGATCGTCCCGACCTCGTCGATGATGATCAACGCGTCGGGGATCGTCGCGAGGATCGACCGCAGATGCGCTTCGGTGGCGGATTTTCCTAATGACTTGAGATACACTCGATCACCCCGGCGAACGACTTTACGACCGAGCTGGAAAAGGCGCCAGCGCAACCCGCCGGCTAGCGGATGCTGGCGATCCGGAACGGAAGAATGCCGCCGTCGGGCTCGAGCACCGAAAGCTGCTCGCCGAGCTGGATCGGGCGTCCATCGAGAAGCAGCGCGCGGTCTCCGGAGCCGCTGCAGCGCATGATCCAGCGGTCGTCGCCAGGCATGAGGGTGCCGGACTCATCGGGCTCCGTTGACCAGTAACGGCGAACGGTCGCCAGACGCGGCCTGGACGCAAACTCATTCTTGTCGACCCGTCCCTCGCCGTCGAGCGGCAGCTGAACGAGGTAGCCGCGGCTCACAGAACCCGTCGGAAACCCCTTGGTCCGGGCCAGCTCAAGACGAATTTTCTTCCACTTATTCATAGGCTTCCAGTTGAGACCGAGCGTCGGCGCGCGCCATACGCAATCATACGTGGTCGCGGCCGGTCGGCCCGCTTCCTCAAAATGCGATCCAGGTGAACAGCCTGAAGCTGTCATTGTCCGACGCGTTGCGGCCGGTCCCGTCGAAATTGACCCGGGCGCCATTGAACTTGGTGAAGATCGTATATTGCGCGCCGACCCGCATGTTGAACCGCGGTCCCAGCGGGGAATTGCCCTTGCCCCAGGGCGTGAAGTCCGCCTGGAACTCGACACCCGAGCTGTTCGGCCTGAACGTGCGGCTGTCCGGGAGCAGGAACGGGTTCCTCGATCCGGTGACGCTGAACGGGCTCACCGTCAGGCCGAACTTGTTGTGCCAATAATATGAGGCGTCGAGGTGAAGCTCGTTCAGCGTGCCGTTCGCGCAGGACGAGAGCGGCCCTTGGTCGATCGACCCGTCCTCCATTCCCAGGATGCAGGTCGCATCGAGCGATTGCCGCTCGTGCGTATAGCGCGCGTTGAGCGTGAAGGTGTCGGATTTCAACGGCTTGATCCACGACGTATCCAGGCCGATGTCGGTGAACCGGTCGGTCATTCCCGTCGAGCGGTCCCGGCCTGGGAACAGCGCAGCCCTCAGCGCGAAAGCGCCGACTTCGAACGTCCCCTCGCCAAGCGTGGTCTGGAATGCGGCGCGGCCATAAGGCGCCAGCCCGTGAATCTTGCCGGGATCGTTGGGATCAACACCCACGAAGCGCAGCGTCCCGCGTGAGGGCGTGCTGTAGCCGCCGGCCTCGAGATAGAATTTGTCGTCGAGCCAGCCATAGGCAGTGGCCCCGATTGCCGCCTGCCCGAGGCCGCCGGCAATCAACGGCGCCGCGTCCGGAGCGGGCGCGAAATCGGAATCGGTGAACGGGAAGCCCCAGCCCGGGAGCGTGTTCCACGGGTCCTCGATCGTCGGGTTGTTGTTGATGGTCAGGCCGTAGACGAGGTCCTTGCCCCCGATCTTGCCGGTGCCGACGGCGCGAAGGTCCATATTGTCCCACGCGACGGCCCGGTCGGCGCCGCTGTAGGTGACCTGCGCGAAGCCGCCGAGGTGCGAGCCGATGCCCCCGGCGAGGAAGATGCTTCCTTCGTCGAAGGAGAGATTGTTGTTCCTCTTCGAATGGTCGGTCGGCGGCTCTTCCTGGGCCCGTTTCGTATGGACATAATCGCCGACCGCCATGACGGAGATCGGAACGCTCTTGTGCAGGCGAAGCGTGTAGCCGCCGAGCTTGAACTCGCGGCCGAAGGGGGTGAGCTGCGGACCGTAGCCGCCGACGTGGCATGCGGCGCAATTTCGGCCGGTCTGCTGCGCGAAGGCCGGAACCGCTTGTGCGGGCCGATGAAAGGCCAGGGCCGTGCCGAAGAGCAACACGCCCGGGACAAGCGACCATCTGGCCGCGCTGCGGATGTCAGTCATTGCGTGATCCCCCGGTTAAGCCCCGATCCTCAGCCTTTGGCCTGGTACAGCGTGCACCAGCCTGCGGGACTGACCTGGCCCTCGACCTGCTGACAGGACGTGGGCGGCTGCCACAGCGCGCAGGTCTGGCATCGCTGGCCCGATTTCGGGATCGGCTGATAGCGCGCCTGCTGCTGCGAAAACTTTTTCTGGGCAGCAGTTGCCGTTCCGGCCATTCCGGCGGCGACCAGAGCGCAGCCGCCGACCGCGGCGATGTTCAGGAAATGGCGGCGAGAGACTGAGCGCCCGCAGGGCCTTGCTTCATTCGACATGGCGATTGCTCCACCTCGTGCTTGCGGAGCAATGGTGAGCCAGTCGGTGCGTCGCCGAAATAAGTAGATTCGCTTAGCGCAGTTCGAGAGGCCGCCCGATCTCTTCGAGCGACTTCAGTGATCCCGCAGCAATATCACCTGTTTTTAGGCGAAGACCTCGGCGAGGCGATCGGCGCTGTCGCCTTCCTTGGCTTGTCTCAGCTCGACGTAGAGCGACGGCTGGATCGTTCCCCACAGCGTGTTGAAGATCGTGCCGAGGACAACGCTGCCCAAAATATTGGCGATCGTCAGGCCGCCGACCGCCGTGCCTGCGCCGTACATCTTGAGCCCGACGACGCCCAGAACTGCCGAGCAGACCCAGTAGATGATGACCAGCACGATGAAGAGGCCGAGGATCTTCCAGCGTGAACCTTTGGTCAGCTCGGCGCTTCGGCGCAGGGCGTCGAAAACCCCGACCCGTTCCACGACCAGCACGGGAACTGCGACGGCCCACATCAGCAGAAGGATGACGCCCGGGACGAACAGCAGAACAAATCCGATTCCGATGCCGACCGCGACGACGATGCTGAGCCCGATCAGCGGCAGGATGACTTTTAGCCCTGTCGAGAGAGCTTCGCCGAACGTCGCTTTGCGGCCCTCGCTCGCGGTGACCACGGCCCTGGTCAGCGCGCCCTGGACGATCGCGGCGATCACGATTCCGATCAGGGTCGAAAGGAGCGTTGCGCCCATGATCGCCCGGAAAGACACGGCGCCCGGCTGGAGCATGCCAGGCGATAAGAGGCCCATCGTCACGAAGAGATAGGTCATCACCAGTCCCGGGAGAGCGCCCACGACGAGCGCGAGCCCAAGAACCACCAGCGGATTTTGGGTTATTGCTGAAAATGCGCGCTGGAATACTCGCCCAACCGACATCCCGCGATCTTCATATTCCGGTGCAACGGTCGCCATGAAATCCTCCCCCGAAGATGACTTCGGATTGCTGCGCCGATCCGAAACGGCTGTCCAGCGATTTTCAGCGCTTGCGCCAAGCGGTTGTGCCTTTATCCCTGATCATCGGGCAGGGAGGGAGCGATCAGCGGCGCAAGTCAGGCCGCGGCCAGCGGGGCCGACCGATTTTCCGAGGCGTATCGCGCCTTGCGCGGCGATTCGTCGATCCAGTTCAACCTGGCGCCGCCCGACCCGCCGACCCATCCGCCGCAGTGGCTGGTCGACGTCCTGGAGTTCGTCGGAAGGCTGTTCGAGCCGGTCGGGCGTCTGCTGCGGTGGCTCTTGAGCTTCCTCCCCGACGCCGGCTACATTCGAGCTTTGCTGTGGATCGTCGTTGCGGCGGGAGCGGCTGTGCTGCTCTGGGCTCTGTACAATCGCGTCCGCCATGGCGAGTGGCGGTTGCGTCTTCCGCGAAGGACGTCTCCGGCGGCGATCGACGTGGAAGACGAATGGACGCCCGCCGAAGCCGGCGCGCGCTCGTGGCTCGAGGAAGCCGACGCGCTCGCCCGCGACGGTCGTTTCGCCGAGGCAATCCACCATCTGCTGTTCCGGTCGATCGAGGACATCGCCAAACGCTCGCCGGCGCTCGTTCGGCCGGCCTTGACCAGCCGCGAACTCGCGGCCGCGGAGGCGATCCCGGGCGGCGCGAGGGAGCTGTTCGCGCGCATCGCGCGGCTGGTCGAGCGGAGCCTGTTCGGCGGCCGCCGGGTGGGCGAAAAGGATTGGCTCACCGCCAGGGAAGCCTATGCCGGATTCGTCCTTCCCACGGCATGGCGCGCATGAGCGACGTTCCAATCGCGAGCACGTCCGAACGTACGCAGAGCGCACTCAACGCTCGGACGATGATCCCGATCACCGCGATCGGCGCCCTCGCATTCATCGCGATGCTGCTGCTCGGCGCTTATGCGCCGGACCTTCGCTCGGGCCGCAACGGCGGCGCTCACGCCCTGTCGAATGCCGCCGTCGGGTTCAGCGGCCTCGTGCGCCTTGCCGAGGCGACGGGCCGCAATCCGATTATCGTCCGGTCGGAATTGCAGCTCAAGGACGAAGACCTGGCGGTGATCACTCCGGATCATGGCTACACCGACCTCAGCTCGATTATGGAGACGCGCGGCCCGCGGGTCACGCTCCTCGTCCTTCCCAAGTGGGAGACGCAGGCAGATCCGCAGAATTCGGGATGGGTGCGTGTAAAGACTTTGCTTCCGGCGCGTGATCCCGCCCACACGCTCTATCCCGCGACGCCGCTCCTCGTCGCGCGCGAACGCGGCGACGGCCAACCGCTGATGACCGTTCCATTCGGCGCGCCGGCGGGCCTTCGCTTTCTCGCCCCGGCGGTGATCCAGACGGTGGCCAGCAATCAGCTCGATCCGGTGATCACCGATTCCGCCGGGCGGATCGTCCTCGGCAAGATCAAGGGGCACCAATTCTTCATCCTCGCCGATCCGGACCTCATCAACAACCACGGTATGGGCGACGAGCGGCAGGCGCGCGCGGCGCTGGTCCTGCTCGATTATCTCAACAGCACCGGCGCGACGTCGATCCTGTTCGACGTGACCGCAAACGGTCTTGGCCGATCGCAGAGCCCGCTCAAGCTCGCGTTCGACCCGCCGTTCCTCGCGGTCACGCTGACGATCTTTGCCGCGATGCTGCTTGCCGCGTGGCAGGCGCTGGTCCGTTTCGGCCCGGTTCGGCGCCGGGAGCGCGCAATCGCGTTCGGCAAGGCCGCGCTGGTCGACAATAGCGCCGCGCTGGTGCGTAAGGCGGGCCGCGAACCGAAGCTCGGTCCGCGCTACGTCGACGTCATCCGCGATCGCGCCATTGCCTTGTTCCGCCTGCCGCCGACGCTCGATCCCGAGGCGCTCACCGCGCGGCTGGAGAGCCTCAATCCGCGTCGCAGCTTCGCGGTCGAGGCCGAGCGCGCGCGCTCCGCCCACAGTCGCGACGAGCTGGTTCGCTCGGCACAATCGCTCAATCAATGGCTCGAGGAGACGCAAGGGTGAAAGTCGACGACGTCCAGAAGCTCGCGCAGGCGATACGAAGCGAGATCGCCAAGGCGGTCGTGGGCCAGGACACGAGCGTCGAGCTGATGCTCGTCGCCCTGTTCGCGGGCGGCCATATCCTCCTCGAAGGGCCGCCCGGCACCGCGAAGACCTTGCTGGCGCACAGCTTCGCCCAGGCGGTCGGGCTCGACTACGGACGGATCCAGTTCACGCCCGACCTGATGCCCGGGGACATCATCGGCGCCAACCTGTTCAACTTCCAGACGTCGAGCTTCACCCTGACCCGCGGCCCGATCTTCACCGAGCTGCTCCTCGCCGACGAGATCAACCGCACGCCGCCCAAGACCCAGGCCGCGCTCTTGGAAGCGATGCAGGAGCGGCAGGTGACGATCGACGGCGAGCGGCATCAGCTCGGCGAGCGCTTCATGGTTGTCGCGACCCAGAACCCGATCGAACAGCAGGGCGTCTATCCGCTGCCCGAGGCGCAGCTCGACCGCTTCCTGTTCAAGCAGACGGTCGATTATCCGTCGCTCGAGGAGGAGCGAAAGATCGTCGCTACCCACGGCGCCGCGAAACAGGCGATGGAGCCCTCCGCCTGGGGCGTGGAACGTCAGGCCGACCACAAATTGATCGGCTCGGCGATCGACACGGTTAAGGATGTGCGCCTGGTCGACGAGATCGTCGACTATATCGCGGGACTGGTCCGCGGCACGCGCGAGAACGCGGACCTGGAAACGGGCGCCAGCCCGCGCGCTGGATCGATGCTGGCGGGCGCCGCGCGGGCGCGCGCCGCTCTCGACGGCCGCGACTTCGTCATCCCCGACGACGTGAAAGCCCTTGCCCCGGCGCTTCTGCGCCATCGCGTGATCCTCTCGCCCGCGGCCGAGATCAACGGCCGCAAGGTCGAGGAAATCGTGACCGCGATCATCGAGACGATCGAGGCGCCGCGTTGATCTACCCGACGCGGGCGGCGGTTATCGCTACGGCGGCGGGCGCGCCCTTCGCGCTCGCTTTCGCCGCGGCTTCGCCTGGGCGATGGTATCTCGCGCTCGCTTGGCCGCTCGCGGTCGTACTTCTGACGTTGCTCGATGCGATCGGCTCGTTCGGAAGCGGGTCCGCTATCGTCGCCTTTCCGCGGCACGCCTATGTCGGCGAGACCCGCGACTGCACGGTAACCGTCTCGGTGAGCAGCCGCCCGCGCAACGCGTGGATCGCGTTGCAGGGACCTTCGCTCGTCTCCCTGGAAGACGAAGGCCGCGCGCGCGTACCGCTGGAGAGCGGACGCGGCGCAATCCTGCTGACCATCGACATGGCCCGTCGCGGCCTCGCCCGGTTCGAGCGGCTATGGCTGCGCTGGACCGGACCGCTCGGCCTCGCCTGGCACCAGTCGAGCGTCGCGGTCGAAGCGGCATTCCCGGTGCTTCCCGACCTGCGCCCGGTCTACGACCAGGGCGCCCGCATCTTCCAGCGCCATGCGCTCGAAGGATTGATCACCCAGCTGTCGCGCGGCGAGGGGTCCGACTTTGACACCCTCGTCGACTTCCGCACCGGCATGGACCGCCGCGCGATCGACTGGAAGCAGTCCGCGCGCCACCTGAAGCTCGTCGCCAAGCAATATCAGACCGAGCGCAACAACCAGATCGTCTTCGCCGTCGATAGCGGGCGCCAGATGTGCGAGCCGATCGCCGGTCTCGCGAGGATCGATCGCTGCGTTTCGGCGATGCTTCTCGCGGCGTGGATCGCGCTCAAGCTCGGCGACCGCGTTGCCGTCAACGCGTTCGATTCCCGCCCGCGCCTGTCGAGCGGCTTCGTCTCCGGCGGGGGCGCCTTCGCCGAGATCGAGCGCATCGCGGCCGAGATCGACTATAGCGCGGACGAGACCAACTACACCTATGCACTGACCACGCTCAGCGCTCGGCTCACGCGGCGGTCGATGATCGTCCTCTTCACCGAGTTCACCGACAGCGTATCGGCCGATTTCCTCGTTCGCGTCCTGCGCGGCCTCGTCCAGTCGCACCTCGTACTGGTGGTCGTCCTCCGCGACGACGAACTCGAAACGATCGTCGACGCGGACCCGCGCAATGCCGACGACGTGACGCGCGCCGTCACCGCGGCCGAGCTCCTCAAGGAGCGGCGCGTCGTCATCTCGCGCCTCCAGCATCTCGGCGTCCACGTGGTCGAAAGCGAATATGACAAGGTCAGCGCGCGGCTGGTCCAGACCTACCTCGAACTGAAGAAGCGTGACCTCTTGTGAACGCGCCGGCCGCTCTTCCGCGCGACGTCCCGCTGGTCAACGCGACCCGCTTCCGCCAGGCGCACGAAGCCGATTGGGAGCAGCTCGACCGGATCGTCACCCGGATCGAGAAGCGCTCGATCCGGTCGCTCAGCGATGACGACCTGCTCGCGCTCCCGGCACTCTACCGGACCACGCTCTCCTCGCTGTCAGTCGCGCGCGACACGTCGCTCGACCGGGCGTTGATCACCTATCTCGAACGGCTCTGCACCCGCGCCTATTTCCAGATTTACGGCGTCAAGACGCCCGCGTGGCGCCAGCTGGCGGGCTTCTTCGTGCGGGGCTGGCCCGCGGCGGTGCGCAGCCTGTGGCGCGAGACATTGTTCTGCGTCGCGCTCACTTTTGGCGCGGCCCTCCTCGCTTACTTGCTGATCCGCAGCGATCCGACCTGGTTCTACAGCGTTATCCCGCAAGGGCTCGCCGATGGCCGCGATCCCACCGCCACGACCACGGCGCTTCGCTCGACGCTCTACGACAACCGCCAGGACTGGCTCGGCGTGTTCGCGACCTTCCTCTTCACCCATAACAGCCAGATCGCGATCTTCGCCTTCGCACTGGGCTTCGCCTTCGGGATCCCGACCGTACTCCTGATCCTCTACAATGGGCTGACGCTCGGCGCCTTCTTCGCGATTTTTGCAGCGAAGGGGCTCGGGCCGAATGTCGCGGGCTGGCTGATGATCCACGGAACCACCGAGATTTTCGCGATCTGCATCTCCGGCGCCGCCGGAATCCGGATCGGACTGGCGATCGCCTTCCCCGGGCGCGCGTCGCGTATGGATTCGGCCGTCGAAGCGGGCCGCACCTCGGCCACGGCAATGGCCGGCGCCGTGATCATGCTCGCCGTCGCCGGCCTCCTCGAAGGCGTTGGGCGGCAGACGATCCTCAGCGACAGCCTGCGGATGCTGATCGGCTCGGCGGTGCTGATCGTCTGGCTGAGCTACTTCTACGTCCTGCCGCTGAAGAGGTACGAGGGTGGCGAGTAGCGCGGTTCAGTCCCGCGGCCTGCGCCGCACCTTCATCACGCCGGAGGGCGTCGATCTCCGGCTCGAGCTCGGTTCTGCGGGAAGCCGCGCCGCGGCTTTCATGATCGACCTCGTGCTGATGGTGGTGATCCTCATCGCGGTCACCCTGCTCCTGATCTGGCTGGCCCCGGCAGCCGGCAGCCGGGGGGTTCAGTTCATTGCTATCGTCTGGCTCATCGGCGCCTTCATCCTCCGCAACGCCTGGTTTTCGCTGTTCGAAATGGGCAGCCGCGGCGCCACCCCCGGCAAGCGCTTTCTCGGCCTGCGCGTCGTCGCCCGCGATGGGGCTCGGCTCACTGGCGCCGCCGTCATCGCCCGCAATGCGATGCGCGAGATCGAGATTTTCCTGCCGCTGTCGTTCCTCGCCGATCAGACCGCTGAAGGGCTCGCGGACAGTTTCCTCGTCATCTTCGCCCTCGTCTGGAGCGGCATTTTCCTGTTCTTCCCGCTGTTCAACCGCGACCGCCTGCGCGTCGGGGACCTGGTTGCCGGGACCTGGGTCGTGCAGGCGGAGCGCGCCACGCTTTCCGAGGATCTCGTCGGCGCGCGCTACCGAGCCCGGCGGACGTTCCCCAAGGCGGCGCTCGAACTCTACGGCATCTACGAGCTCCAGACCCTCGAGGACGTGCTGCGCAAGGAGAATCCCGACGCCATCGCCACGGTTGCGGCGATGATCCGGGGCAAGGCCGGTCTGCCCGACGATGGGGACGACTATGGCTTCCTTTACGATTATTACGCCGCCTTGTGCGCGCACCTGGAGGCCAATCTGATGGTCGGTCGCCGCCGGGAGAGCAAATTCACCTGATCGCCGGACTCGTCGATTGCCCGACGTTGTTCGTCGAACTGTTGCCGACACGCGCCTGAGCGCGATTATTGCGGGCAGTCGGGCGCACCTGCGAACGGGAAAATGAGGCAGTCCGGCCAACGATGGGCGATGAGCCTCCGGCTCGCTAAGGGGCTTGCGGCCGCCGTCCTTGCCGTGGTTGGATGGCCGCCGGCACTGGCGCAGCCCGCTGCGCCATCATTGCAACCATTCACGATCCTCGTGCCGAGGGACTATACGAAGCCCGCCGCAGGCTCCGTGCCGCTGCGGATGGCCGTGGCTCGTGCTTTGCATCCGCGGCCTGGCGCCGAGCCGATATTCGTCGTCGAAGCACTCGGCGAAAGCGGCGTGGACGCGGCCGGACGCGGTCTGATCGACAGCCTCCAGGCGCTTCGAGAAACACATGACCTCGTCTTCGTCGACCAGCGCGGCACCTCGCTTTCGCCGCTGCTGTGCCCCGCGGTCGATGCGGGTGCGACGCTCGCCGAACAGGCCGTGCCGATCTTCGGCCGGGCCCAGCTTGAATCCTGCCGCGTCTCGTTCGAGCACAACAACAAGTTCGGCGATCTCAATAGCCGGACCTTCGCCGAAGACCTGGAATCGGTGCGCCGCAAGCTCCGCTACAAGCGCATCGAGCTGATCGGCTATTTCTACGGAACGCGGATCGTCGAGCAGTATATTGCGCGATGGCCGTCGCGTGTGTCCGCGGCCGTGCTCGCCGACATGTCGCCGATGGACTATCCGGCCGCGCTGGCAGAAGCCGGAGCGCTTTCCGCCTCGGTCGCAGGCACGCTGCGCGCCTGTCGCGCGGACGG
>Ga0070680_100001406_pt1 | contig 17386 bp, 16 predicted proteins | sample KBSC73BmetaG_FD_64672 | JGI IMG/M metagenome (GOLD analysis project Ga0070680, IMG submission 64672) | Corn rhizosphere microbial communities from Kellogg Biological Station, Michigan, USA - KBS C7-3B metaG | ecosystem: Host-associated > Plants > Roots > Rhizosphere | place: USA: Michigan...
GACTTTCACCGCGATCGCCGCGATCGAGGCCAAGCTCGGCAAGAAGGCGCTGGCGACCAACATGATTGCCATCACCGAGGCCACGGACAATTCGCTGCGCAAGCTGATGACGAAGGTCGGTGCCACGATCCTCGACCACGATCCCAAGGTCGGCGGGCGCTATTCGGCATTGTCGCTGGTCGGCATGTTGCCGGCGATGATCGCGGGCGTCGACTGCGTGGCCATCCGCGAGGGCGCGGCCAGCGTCCTCGATCCGGTGCTGGCGGCAAAGGACACCAAGGGGCTGGCGCCGGCGATCGGCGCGGCGCTCTCGGTCGGCCTGGCCAGGGAGCGCGGCATCAACATCACCGTGCTGATGCCCTACGTCGACCGGCTCGAGACCTTCGCCTTCTGGTACCGCCAGATCTGGGCGGAGAGCCTGGGCAAGAACGGCACCGGCACGACGCCGATCCGCGCCATGGGCACGATCGACCAGCACAGCCAGGTCCAGCTCTATCTCGGCGGCCCGATCGACAAGCTCTTCACCCTGTTGATCCACGACACCACCGGCCAGGGCACCAGGCTGACGCCGGACATGCTGGGCGGCGACAAGGCGCTCGAGTATCTCGCCAACCAGGCGATGGGCGACCTGCTGCTGGCCGAGGCCGACGCGGTCGCGGCCACCCTGGCCAGGAACGGCCGGCCGGTCCGCGTGCTGCGCGTGCCCGCTGTGGATGAAAAGACGATGGGCGCGCTGATGATGCACTACATGCTCGAAACCATGTTCGCGGCCGAGCTGTGGGGCGTCGACGCCTTCGACCAGCCCGAGGTCGAGGCCTCCAAGATCGTTACCCGCCAGTATCTTTCCCAACGTCGGAAGTCGTAAACCAGCGTCGGAAGTCGTAGACTCGGCGCGCCATGAGCGCGCTGCGTCTTCTTCCCTCCAACCTGGTCAACCAGATCGCCGCGGGCGAGGTCGTCGAACGGCCGGCCAGCGCGGTGAAGGAGCTCGTCGAGAACGCCATCGACGCCGGCGCGCGCCGCATCGCCGTCACCCTGAAGGAGGGCGGCCGCACGTTCCTGTCGGTGGTCGACGACGGCGTCGGCATGTCGCCCGCGGAACTGCAGCTCGCCGTCGAGCGGCACTGCACGTCGAAGCTGCCTGACGACGACCTGGCCGACATCCGCACCTTGGGCTTCCGCGGCGAGGCGCTGCCCTCGATCGCCTCGGTGAGCCGCTTCACCATCACCTCGCGCCCCGCCGGCGCCGACACCGCCTGGAGCCTGGCGATCGACGGCGGCGCCAAGGGCAAGCCGATGCCGGCCGCCGCGCCGCCGGGCACGCGGGTCGAGGTGCGCGACTTGTTCTTCGCCACGCCTGCGCGGCTGAAGTTCCTGAAGGAGCCGCGCACCGAATCGAGCCATGTCGCCGATGCGATGCGCCGGCTCGCCATGGCCCATCCCGCGGTCGCCTTCCGGCTCGAGAGCGAGGAGCGCGCCCTGATCGATCTGCCGGCGGCCAATCCCTCGCTGCTGGAGACCGGCGACGCGGTGCGGCTCGAGCGGCTGGCCGCCATCATGGGCCGCGAGTTCGCCGACAACACCGTGGCCGTCGACGCCACCCGCGAGGGCTTCCGGCTGACCGGCTTCGCCGGCCTGCCGACCCTCAACCGGCCGACGGCGCAGCATCAGTATCTCTTCGTCAACGGCCGGCCGGTTCGCGACAAGCTCCTGAACGGCGCGGTGCGCGGCGCCTACCAGGATTTCCTGGCGCGCGACCGCAATCCCATGGTGGCGCTCTTCCTCGAGGCGCCGCCCGAACTGGTCGACGTCAACGTCCATCCCGCCAAGACCGAGGTGCGCTTCCGCGACGCCGGGATCGTGCGCGGCCTGATCGTGGGTGCGCTGCGCACGGCGCTGTCGGCGGCCGGCCATCGCGCCAGCACGACGGTGTCGGATGCGGCGCTGGGCGCACTGCGGCCCCACACCGGTTACTCGACGCCGCTGCCCTACGGTCGCCCCGGCGGCGGCTACAGCCCGTCGATCCCGCGCGGCCTCGCCGAGACGGCCATGCAGTTCCTGTCGCCGTTCGCCGAGCCGTCGGCGCGGGTCGAGCAACAGGCCGAGGCCAACGGCCATCACTATCCGCTGGGCGTGGCGCGCGCGCAGGTGCACGAGACCTACATCGTGTCGCAGACCGACGAGGGCGTGGTGATCGTCGACCAGCACGCCGCGCACGAGCGCCTGCTGCACGAGAAACTGAAGAACCAGCTCGAGTCCGAGGGCGTGAAGCGCCAGGCGCTCCTGCTGCCCGAGGTCGTCGAGCTGGGCGAGGACGGCGCGCGCCGGCTCACGCAACGCGCCGCCGAGCTGGCCGACATGGGCCTGGTGCTGGAGCCGTTCGGCCTTGGCGCCGTGGTCGTGCGCGAGACGCCGGCGCTGCTGGGCGAGGCCGACATCCAGGGCCTGGTGCGCGACCTCGCCGAGGAACTGGCCGAGATGGGCGATCATCTGTCGCTCAAGGAGAAGGTCGAGGAAGTCTGCGGGACCCTGGCGTGCCACACCTCGGTGCGCGCGGGGCGGCGGCTCACCGTCGAGGAGATGAACGCGCTGTTGCGCCAGATGGAAGCCACGCCGCATTCCGGCCAGTGCAATCACGGCCGGCCGACCTACGTTGAACTCAAGCTGGCCGACATCGAGCGGCTGTTCGGAAGACGATGAAAAAGCTCCTGCCGTTGCTTCTCCTGTGCGCCTCGCCGGCGTTTGCGCAAAGCGGTCCCCTGGACGGCGATTGGCGCGGCCGCAGCGACGGCGGTTCGTGCAACGCGCCGCTCGACTACCAGGTGTCGATCGACACCGGCATCGTCGATGGCACGGCCTCCGACTCAAGCGCGCACGGCCCGGTGCCCAACCTCAAGAAGACCGCGCCGCCACCGCCGACCCCGGGCCTGTGGCAGATCCACGGCATCGCCCGCGGAAACGCCTTCTCGCTGATCTTCGTGGCCTCGGTGCAGGGCACGCAACGGCGCGAGAGCCGCCTCAGCGTCACCGTGCAGGGCGCGACCCTCGTCGTGACGGAGCAGGGCGGCTGCGCCCGCAAGGCCACGCTGACGAAGGGTTAGCAGCCGTCAGCGTCCTGCGGCGAGCAGCCCGAGCCGGTCGCGACGGACCCAGCGCGTGACCAGCAGAAGGGCGACGACGATCAGTCCGGCCGCCAGGCCGATCCAGATGCCGATGCCGCCCAGCTTCAGGCCAAACGCCAGGGTGAGGCCCAGCACCAGGCCGACACCCCAGTAGCCGAAAGCCGCGAAGATCATCGGCACCCGCGTGTCGTGCAGGCCGCGCAGCATGCCCGCCGCCACCACCTGGCCGCCGTCGGCGAGCTGGAACAGGGCGGCAAGTGCCAGGAAGGAGATCGCAAGCTCGACGACGGGTGCGTTGGCGGGCTCGCCGAGGTCGAGGAAGACGCCGACCAGCGTGCGCGGCACCAGGATCATCACCAGCGCCATCACCGCCATGAAGCCGGTACCCATGACGAAGGCGGTCCAGCCGGCGCGGCGGATGCCGTCGATGTCGTGGGCGCCGTAGGCGCGACCGACGCGCACCGTCGCGGCCTGGCTGAGGCCGAGCGGCACCATGAAGGACAGCGAGGCGATCTGCAGCGCGATCGAATGGGCGGCGATCGACGCCTCGCTGATCAGGCCCATCAGGAACGTGGACGCATTGAACACCGCGACCTCGAACACCAGGGTTGCGCCGATCGGCAGGCCAAGCCGCCACAGTTCGCGCAGGCGCGGCCAGTCGGCGCGCCAGAAGCGGCCGAACAGGTGATAACGGCGGAACCTGCGGTCGGCGTAGATGACGACCACCAGCCCCGTGAACAGCAGGAAGTCCGAGAGGGTCGTGGCGATCCCGGCGCCGGCGAGGCCCATGTTCGGCAGTCCAAAGCGACCGAAGATCAGGGCCCAGGCCGTGACCGCGTTGAACACGACTGCGGCGACGCTGATGGCGAGCGCCCACAACGGGCGCTCGAGTGCGGAGATGAATGAGCGCAGCACCAGGTAGAAGAAAAACGGCAGGATCGACCATTCCAGGGCGCGCACATAGTGGCCGGCCTGCACCGCGAGGCGCGGTTCCTGGCCCATCGCCCGGAGGATCGTCTCGCTGTGCCAGAGGATGAGCCAGATCGGCACGGCGATCGTGACTGCCGCCCACAGGCCCTGGCGCACGGTGCGGCGCACGTCGCGCACCGAGTGGCCCTTGCGGCCGAGTTCGCGCGCGATCATCGGCGCCGTGGCCGAGGTCAGGCCCAGGCCGAAGATCATGGTGGCGAAGTAGAGGTTCGAGCCCAACGCGCCGGCGGCCAGCGCATCCGCGCCCAGCCAGCCCATCAGCACCACGTCGGTCGCGGTCATGGCCGTCTGCGCGAGGTTCGTCAGGATGAGCGGCCAGGCAAGCGCGATCGTGGCGCGCGCCTCCGCACCCCAGACTCGCCGCCCCGTCGCTGCGTTCGCTTCGTCCATGGGTCGTTCTATCAGACTCTCGTCGGAGGAGCGCGCTCCTCCGGGTCAACCGCAGACGATGCGTTCCTCGACGCCGTGCGTGAGGCGGAAGAAGGCATCCTGCGGCTTCTCGAGAACGAACATCGCGCGCGCGTCGAGGCCGAGGTTGAGGCCGCGCAGCACCGCGCCACTCACACCGTGGCCGATCGCGACGGTGCGCGTGTTCGACGCGGCGATGTCGGCCAGCATCGCGGCGGCGCGGCCGCGCAGGTCGGCATGGCTCTCGCCGCGGGGCGGGCAGTAGTTCTCGGGATCGGCCTTCCAGTCGGCCAGCGCATTGGGCGTGTGCGCCTCGATTTCCGCCCAGCTGAAGCCTTCCCAGTCGCCGTAGCCCAGCTCCGCCAGCCGCGGTTCGTCGCGCCAGCGCGCGGGATCGAGGCCGAGCTCGCGGCCGACGATCAACGAGGTCTCGCGCGTGCGCCCCAGCGGGCTGCGCAGGAAGAGCGTGGGACGTTCCTCCAGCGCCAGTTCCTTCGCGAGGGCGCGCCCCATGGCGACAGCCTGCGCCCGGCCGCGCTCGGTGAGGTCGGAGTTGCGCGTGCCCTGCATGCGCCGCTCGGTGTTCCACACCGTCTCGCCGTGGCGCAGCATGTAGAGGGGAGCGATGAGATTCACGGCGTGCGCCGCAGGATCACGATCTTCGCCTTCCCGTAGCGCCGCTCGTCGATCGTCTCGAAGCCGGGTGGCGGGATGAGATCCTCGGTGCTGGCGATCTCGACGGTGGCGATGGCACCGGCCTTCACCCAGCCCGCCTCGGCCAGCGCCGCGAGCGCGGGCGCGGCATCGCCCGAGCGATAGGGCGGGTCGAGGAAGACGAGATCGCAGGCCTCGCGCGCAGGATCGCGCAGAGGTGGCGGGCGCAGGACGTCGGCGCGCACGACCTTGGCCGCGGTGGTCTCGCCCAGCTTGGCGACGTTCTCGCCGATCGCCTTCACGGCCGCGGCGTCCTTGTCGAGGAAGGTCGCGTGCGCGGCGCCGCGCGACAGCGCCTCGATGCCGAGCGCGCCCGAGCCCGCGAAGGCGTCGAGCACGCGCGCGTCGACCAGCGGCGAGGTGCCGCCGGGATTCCAGGTGGCGTGCGCCAGGATGTTGAACAGCGACTCGCGCGCGCGGCTCGACGTCGGCCGGGTCTCCAGCCCTTCGGGCGTGGCCAACGCCCGGCCACGATGCTTGCCGCCGACAACTTTGATCATCAGTGCCGCTTGCGATGCGGCGGCTTGGTCCGGGGCTTGGCCTTCGCCCAGCCCTTGCCGCGCTTCTGCTCGACGCCCAGCAGGGTGGAGAGCGCCTGCGCCGGCACTTCGTCGACCTGCGCGCTCGGCAGCTCGCCGAGATGGATCGGGCCGAAGGCGATGCGGATCAGGCGCACCACCGGCAGGTCGAGATGGGCCAGCACCTTGCGCACTTCGCGGTTCTTGCCCTCAGTGAGCGCGATGTTGAGCCAGGCGTTGGAGCGTTGCTGACGGTCGAGGCTGGCCTGGATCGGCCCGTAGTTCACGCCGTCGATGGTGATGCCCTTGGCGATCGAGGCGAGCTTGGCCTCGTCGACCGCGCCGTGCACGCGGGCGCGGTAGCGCCGCGTCCAGCCGTTGGCCGGCAGCTCGAGCTTGCGCGCCAGGCCGCCGTCGTTGGTGAGCAGCAGCAGCCCCTCCGACATGAAGTCGAGGCGGCCCACCGTGATCACGCGCGGCATGCCCTTGGGCAGTGCATCGAAGATCGTCGGCCGCCCCTGGGGATCGCTGGTCGTGACCAGCTCGCCGACCGGCTTGTGATAGCGCCACAGGCGGGCACGATCTGCCTGCGGCAGGGGCTTGCCGTCGACCTCGATGACGCTCGCCTCGGTGACGACGCAGGCTGGCGTCGCCAGCACCTCGCCGTCGACCGTGACCCTGCCGTCGGCGATCCAGCGCTCGGCGTCGCGGCGCGAGCACAGGCCGGCGCGTGCCAGGCGCTTGGCGATGCGCTCGCCGCCCTCGGCGGGCCATGCGGCTTTTTCGGGTTCGCTCACGGGCGCGCTCACGATTGTGCGGCGGCGAGGAAGGCGCGGAAGATCCTGGCGTCGCCCTCGGAGATGTGGAACTCCGGATGCCATTGCACGCCGATGCAGAACTTGTACTGCGGCGCCTCGATGCCCTCGATCACGCCGTCCGACGCCGTGGCATTGACCACGATGCCGGCCGGCGCGTCGGCCGCCGCCTGGTGATGCGCGCTGTTCACCGCCAGTTCGTCGGCGCCGACGATGCTGTGGAGCTGGGTGCCGCGCGCGACCTTCACGGTGTGGCCGGGCTCGTTGCGAGGGTTGGGTTGCTCGTGGGCCAGCGGCGTGTCGATCGAGTCGGGAATGTGCTGGATCAGCTTGCCGCCCAGCACGACGTGCAGCAGCTGCTGGCCGCCGCAGATGCCCAGCACCGGCTTGTTCTGCGCCAGCGCGCCCTGGGTGACGCCGAACTCGAAGGCGGTGCGGCGGTCCTTGGTGATGACGGTCGCGTGTTTGGCGCCGCCGCCGTAGTAGGACGGATCGACGTCGAAGGCACCGCCGGTCACGACCAGCGCGTCGATGCGCTCGAGATAGTCGGCCACGCGGTCGGGCTCGTGCGGCAGCGCCACGGGCAGACCGCCCGCAGCATCGATGGCGTCGAGGTAATTCTGGCGCAGCGCATACCAGGGAAACTTGGAGTAGCCGCCGGGCTTTTCAGCATCCAGCGTGACTCCGATCAGGGGACGGGACATGGCAGCGACGATAGCATGTTTTGGCCGTGCGTGCTGCCGTCGTGAGCGTTCAGAAACCCAGCACAATTAAGCTTTTATCGCCGATAGTGACCAAGATGGGAGATTTCGCCGGAAGCGCCTAGAGTCACGCGCATGTCCTCCGGCTCCCAGCATCCACGTCCGGCGCCCGTCCCGTTTAATTCCCGTTTATTAAACGGGAACAGTCCTTGGACCGCGCGCTTCCAGCGCGCTCCTGAGGTCCGAGCGCGCTGGAAGCGCGCGTTCCGGCCGAGCTTATTTTCTTTCGCCGAGAGGAGAACGTCGACGAATCAAGGCGCTGGCGCAGAGCCTGCGAACGCCGCGCCATTTTTCCTCCATTTATTAAATGGAGCATCGAAATCACGACGACACGATGTTGCGCGGCACGTCCTTGAAGGGCTTGGTGGTGTCGACGCTGGGCTCCTTGGGCATCTTCAGCACGCGCTCGGAGATGATGTTGCGCTGGATCTCGTCGGTGCCGCCGGCGATCGAGGTCGCCGGCACCGAGACCAGGATCTCCGCGATCACGCCGTCCATCGGGCTGTCCTTGCCGCTCAGCAGGGCGTCGGAGCCGGTGAGGTAGGTGTGCACGCGGGCGGCCTGGCGCGCCACGTTGCTCGACGCCAGCTTGCCCAGCGAGCCTTCCGGTCCCTGCGGCCGGCCCTGGTCCTGGGCGGCACGGGCGCGGCGGGCCGTCCATTCGCTGGCCTTCGACATGCACAGCAGCCTGGCGATCTCCTGGCGGATGACGGGATCGGTGATCTTGCCGGTCTCCCTGGCGCGCGACACCACGAGATCGACCCGGCCGGCGCGCTGCGGATACCACTTGTACGGCTCCATGGTCGTGGCGATCTCGGCGCGTTCTTCCTCGTAGATGCGGCCCTTGGCGTCGGTCGCCTGCGCCCACGAGCGCAAGCCGTCGGCGCCGCGGCGCTCGTGCATCAAGGTCGTGGTGGCCACGGTCCAGCCGTCGCCCACGTCGGACACCAGGAACTCCGGCTCGACGATGGCGTCGGTGAAGAATACCTGGTTGAACGAGGCGTGATAGTTCATCTGGCGCAGCGGATGGACCTGCACACCGGGCTGCTTCATGTCGAGGATGAAGTAGGCCAGGCCCTTGTGCTTGGGCACATCCCAGTTGGCGCGCGCCAGCAAGAGGCCCCAGTGCGCCTTGTGGGCGCTGGTGGTCCACACCTTCTGGCCGTTGATGATCCACTTGTTGCCCTGCTTGTCGGCGCGCGTCACGGCGCCGGCCATGTCGGAGCCCGAGCCCGGCTCGCTGAACAGCTGGCACCAGGTGTCCTCGCCGGTGAGGATGCGCTTCAGGAACTTCTCTTTGTGAAGATCCGTGCCGTGCGCCAGGATGGTCGCGGCGGCGAGCGTGCGAATGCCGGCCTTGGCGACGCCGATGGCGCCGATCCGGGCGAATTCCTCGTCGACGATGGCGTTGAACTTCACCGGCAGGTCGCGGCCGTACCACTGCCTGGGCCAGTGCGGCGCGCCCCAGCCCGACTCGCAGAGCTTCAGGCGCCACTCGACCAGGCCGAGCGATGGGTCCCAGTTGTCCTTCAGCCAGGCGCGGACGTCGGAGCGGACGGAGTCTTCCGTGGGGTCGGTCATGTCCATGCCCTCCTAGTGCTTCCAGTTCCGCATCATCAGCTCGCGATGATGGTTGGCGTCGCCGAACAGGATCTCGCTCGACTTGGCGCGCTTGAACCAGAGGTGCGTGTCGTTGTCCCAGGTGAAGCCGATGCCGCCATGCATCTGCACGGCATGGATGGCGGTCTGCAGGTAGGCCTCGGCGGCGGTCGCCTTGGCCAGCGACGCCACGGCGGGCAGGTCGTCGTCGCCTTCGTCGAGCGCGGCCGCGGCGTAGTAGGCCGCCGACTTCGCCATCTCGACGTCGACCAGCATGTCGGCCGCCTTGTTCTTGGTGGTCTGGAACGAGGCGATCGAGCGGCCGAACTGCATGCGCATCTTCACGTAGGCGAGCGCGTCCTCGCGCAGGCGCTCGGCGCCGCCCACCATCTCGTTGGCGAGGCAGACGACGATCTGCTGCATCGTCCTGGCGAAGGGCGCCGCGGCGGCGCCTTCGGTGCCCAGCAGGCGGGCTTCGACGCCGTTGAAGGTGAGCCGGGCCATCTTGCGCGTCTCGTCCATGGTCTTGAGCAGGGTGCGTTCGAGGCCCTGCGCCGTGCCCTCGACGGTGAAGAAGGACAGGCCGTCGTCACCCTTCGAGCCCGGGCGGCGCGCCAGCACGACGATGAGATCGGCGGTATGCCCGTCGAGCACGAAGCTCTTGGTGCCCTCCAGCCGCCAGGTCGCGCCCGACGTGGCGGCGGTCGTCGTCACGCTGGCGGCGTCGTTCAGGCCGCTCTCCTCGGAGAAGGCCAAGGTCGCAGTGATCTCGCCGGCGGCGATCCTGGGCAGCAGCGCCTTCTTCTGTTCCTCGGTGCCGGCGTTCAGGATGGCGGTCGTCGCCAGCACGGCGGTCGAGAAGAACGGTGCGCACAGCAGGTTGCGGCCCATCTCCTCCAGCACGATGCCCAGCTCGCCGAAGCCGAAGCCCGCGCCGTCATAGGCCTCGGGAATGAGCAGCGCGGTGAGGCCGAGTTCCTGATTCAGCTTCTTCCAGCCCGCGCGGTCGAAACCCGCCTCGGTCGCCATCAGGCGCCGCACCTCGGTCGTGGGCGACCGGGCCTCCAGCGCACGGCGCACGCCCGAGCGGAATTCCTCCTGCTCGTTGGTGAAGCTGAACTTCATGGACTAATCCTCCCACACCGGCCGCGTTTGGGGCTATTTTCACGGTTATGAGCGGCCCGACAAGAGCTTCACCGATGGACCACGCGCTCCGCGAAGCGCGCGCAGCCGCACAGCGCGGGGAGGTGCCGATCGGCGCCGTGGTCGTGGGCCCGGACGGTGCGGTCCTCGCCGCCGCCGGTAACCGCACCGAAGCCGACCGCGATCCCACGGCCCATGCAGAGATGCTGGCGATCCGTGCCGCCGCCGCGAAACTCGGTTCGGCGCGCCTGGTCGACTGCGATCTCCATGTGACGCTCGAGCCCTGCCCGATGTGCGCCCAGGCGATCTCCTTTGCGCGCCTCCGCCGGGTCTACTACGGCGCCTCCGACCCCAAGGGCGGCGGCGTCGAGCACGGCCCGCGCATCTTCACCCAGCCGACCTGCCACCACCGCCCCGAGGTCTATCCCGGCATCGCCGAGCAGGAAGCGGGGGAGTTGCTGCGCGCGTTCTTCAAAGCAAGACGAACCTCATCCTGAGGAGGCCGCGCAGCGGCCGTCTCGAAGGATGGGCTACAGACGAAGTGCGCGTTCCCATCCTTCGAGACGCGCTGCGCGCTCCTCAGGATGAGGGGGTGCGCGTATGGTCAGCTCTTCAGTAGCGCCGCCATGATCCGCTCGCGGGTGAGCGGCATGTCGTGGAGGCGGACACCGAGCGCGTGGGCGACGGCGTTGCCGACGGCGGCGGCGGTCGGACCGACCGAGCATTCGCCGACGCCGAGCGAGGGATTGCCGGCACCGTCGACCAGCTCGGCGTGGATCTCGGGCACTTCGCTGAAGCGCAGGATGGGATAGCTATCCCAGTCGAGCGAGACGATGCCGTGCTCGCCCAGTTTCACCTGCTCCTTCAGGGTCCAGCTGATGGCCTGGATGATGCCGCCCTCGAGCTGGTTGCGCGCGCCGTCGGGATTGATGACCAGGCCCGCGTCGGCTGCGCACCACACGCGGTCGACCGTCACCGTTTCCTGCACGGTGACCTCAGCCACGACGGCGGCATAGGCCGCGCGGTTCTTGTAGCGCGCGACGGCAAGACCCAGGCCCTTGCCGGTGCCCGCCGGTCCGCGTGCTTTCCAGTTGGCGCGCTCGGCCACGATCTCCAGCAGGCGCCGGCCGCGCGGCTCCGACAGGATCGAGAGGCGGTAGGCCAGCGGATCCTCGCCGGCGCGCGCCGCCAGTTCGTCGAGCATTGTCTCGATCGCGTAGACATTCGGCAGCGCGCCCAGCCCGCGCAGCGCCGAGGTGCGCACCGGCGGGCGCAGCACCAGGTGATGGAGGATGCGGTGCGCCGGCACGTCGTAGATCGGCACGGCGTTGCGCGTGCCGCCGCCGCCGCGCGCCTCCGTGGGATCGTTGGGCACCAGCTCGGGCGGCGGCTCGGCAAAAGCCTCGGTCGCCAGCAGGAAGCCGCTGTTGCTGCCGGGACGCTGCACGTGCGTGGCGCTCCATATCTCGGTCGTCCAGTCGGCCGGCCGGCCCCTGTCGTCGAGGTCGACATGCAGGGTCACCAGCATGGCGGGCCCCACCGGCTCGAAGCCGAACTCCTCCTCGCGCCGCCATTGCAGGCGGATCGCCTTGCCGGGAAGCTTGAGCGCGATCAGCGCGGCGTCGAGGGCGGCATCGTCGGCGCCGTTGTGACCGTAGCAGCCCGCGCCGTGCAGGTGCCTGGCCGTGATCGACTCGACCGGCAGCTTGACCGCGGCGGCGATGTTCTTGCGCAACAGGTGCATGCCCTGGCCGTGCGAGTGCACGGTGAGATGGCCGTCGTGAACCTCCGCCACCGCGCACGACGGCGCCATCGAGGCATGCGCCACATAGGGCCGCGACACCGTCACCTGCACGAGACGCTTCGGGGGCGTGGTCGCTTCGGGCGCGCCGAGCCGGCGGTCGTCGCTCGGCCGGCCCTTCAGCCAGGCCGCTTCCTGTTCCTCGGGCGCGATGCGCTTGGCGTTCTCCCAGGTCGCGTGCTGTGCGGCTGCAACCGCGGCGGCATGGGCCACGCTCTCGACCGGGCTGACGAAGGCCACGAAGTTGGCCTCGCGCACAATCTGCAGCTCGCCACTCCCGGAATGACGGGCCGCGGCGCGCCGGATCGCGGCCTCGTCGAGCTTGGCCAGCACCGCGCCGCGGCTGGGCTGGCGCAAGGTGCGTGCGTGCAGGAGATCGGCGGGATGATGGTCGTGCACGTAGGCCGCCCCGCTCACCTTGGCCGGCAGGTCGCGCCGTGGCGTGCTGCGGCCCACGATCTTGTAGGCGCTGACGGGCTTCACCGGCGCGCTGCCGGTGACGTTCTGGGTGAGATCGATCTCGGCCGCGACGCTCCAGTAGTCGTGGCCGGTCGGCGCGCCGTTCTGGTGGAAGGCGCCGTCGACGACGGTGAGGTCGGCTGGGCTGCAGTTCAGCCTGAGCGCCGCGCGGTCGAGCGCCTTGGCGCGCACCTCGGCGCACACCAGGCGCACGGAACTGCCCGAGACCTCGATCGACAGCGACGAGGACGTGTAGAGCTCGTCCGGCCCGGCGGTGGTGTCGCCGGACAGCACCGCGACCTTGTCGAGCGGCAGGTCGAGCTCGTCGGCGGCGATCTGGCCGATGGCGGTGACGACGCCCTGGCCGATCTCGACCTTGCCGGTGGCGATGCGCACCGTGCGATCGGGCTGGAAGCGGATCCAGCGGTCGAGCCGCGGGTTCTCGACGAGGCTGGTGGGCAAGGTCGGCGCGTTCATGCCGGCCTCCCGGCGCGCAGGGTGGCGGCGGCGCGTTCGACGGCGCGGATGATCCGCTGGTGTGCGCCGCAGCGGCAGAGGTGGTTGTCGAGCGCGGCGATCACCTCGGCGCGACTCGGGTTCGGCGTGCGGTCGAGCAGCGCCTTGGCCGAGATCAGGATGCCCGACAGGCAGTAGCCGCACTGACCGGCCTGCTCGTCGAGGAAGGCCTGCTGCAGCGGATGCGGGCTCTCGACCGTGCCCAGGCCCTCGATCGTGGTCACGGCGCGGCCGGCCACGGTGCCGACCTCGCGCGTACAGGCATAGGTGGTCTGGCCATCGACCAGCACCATGCAGCAGCCGCACTGCTCCAGCCCGCAGCCGTAGCGCGTGCCCATCAGGCCGAGATGGTTGCGCAGCACCTCGAGCAAGGTCGCGGTCTCGGGCGCGTCGACCTTCCGGGCGGTACCGTTGACGGTGAAGGCAATGCTCATGGCTTCACGAACCTCAGCACGAACTCGTCCTTGGGCTGCGGCGGGTCGGGCGTGTTCTTGTCTCTGGGGTCGTTGGGATTGCGCAGGAAGGTGCCTTCGGCCGCGACCCTGAAGCCCGCCGCCTCGACCTCCTTGCGCAGGAATGCCTCCTCGATGCGATGGAGCGTGCCGGACTCCGAGATGCCGGTGCCGGGCCGGCCGGCATGATCGGCGATGACGTAGGCCCCGCCGGGCTTCAGCGCCTTGAACACCGCGGCGTTCATCTTGCCGCGATCGACGCCCAGGAAGCCGAGGTCGTGATAGTTGAACATCAGGGTGACGAGATCGAGATGGCCCTGGGCTTCCGGCGGTACGGGATCCTCGAACGGGCGCACGACGGCGACGATCGGCGCGGCCTTGCCCTGCAGGGCCTTGTCGCGCTCGGCCAGCGCCACCGGCGAGGGCCGTGGCGCGGGCCGCGCCGGTGCCGCGGCAGTGCCAACGGGTGCAGGTGCGGCGCCGGGATGGCTGTTGCCTTCGGGAGCGGCGGGCGCCGGCGACGATTGGCCTTCGGGACGTGGCCGGCTCTGGCCATAGACCTTGCCCGAGCGTCCGGCCGAGCGCGCCAGCAACTCGGTCGTGTAGCCGCCGGCGGCGCTGAGATCGAGCGCGGTGATGCCGGGGTGCACGCCGATGAATTCCAGCATCTGCTGCGGCTTGCGGCGCAGGTCGTTGGTGCGGTCGGCAGCACTGCGGTCGGGGCTGGCCACGATCGTCTCGATCTGTTGCGGCGTGAGCGGCTGGGCGTGGACCGCACCGGCGAGGAGGCAGCCAGCGACGGCCAAGGGCGGAGCGAGGGCGGCCAGAAGGTTCTTCATCGTTTCCCCTTACACAAGGCGCGACTTTGCCCACTGAGCGGCATCGCGCACCAGAGGGGAGTTATCGTCGATCAGCCGTTCGAGGGCGGGCAGGGCCGTCTGCGCCGCGCCGCTGTTGCCCAGCGCATAGGCGACGTTGCGCAAGAAGCGGTCGCGGCCGATGCGCTTGATGGCGGTGCTGGCGAAGCGCGCGCGGAAGGCGCCGTCGTCGAGCGTGGCGAGCTCCGCGAGGTATGGCGCGTCGAGCGCTTCCCTCGGCGCCAGGGCTGTGTGATGGGCGGTCTGCGCGAACTTGTTCCACGGGCAGACGGCCAGGCAGTCGTCGCAGCCGTAGATGCGGTTGCCCAGCAGTGGCCGCAGCTCCTCGTCGATCGGCCCTTCGTGCTCGATGGTGAGATAGGAAATGCAGCGCCGCGCGTCGAGGCGATAGGGCGCGGGAAAGGCGTTGGTCGGACAGATGTCGAGACAGGCGCGGCACTGGCCGCAGTGGTCGGTCTCGGGTTCGTCGTACGGCAGCTCGACCGACAGCAGCAGCTCGCCCAGGAACAGCCACGAGCCGAAGTCGCGCGACACCAGGTTGGTGTGCTTGCCCTGCCAGCCGTGGCCGGCAGCCTGCGCGGCGGGCTTCTCCATCAAGGGCGCGGTGTCGACGAAGACCTTGAGGTCGTGTCGGTAGGTGTCCCAGATGAAGCGGCCGAGCGCCTTCAGCCGGGTCTTCATCACGTCGTGGTAGTCGCGGCCCTGGGCATAGACCGAGATGGCCCCCTGCTCGCGGTGCTCGAGGATCGCGAGCGGATTGCGGATGGGCGCGTAGTTCAGCGCCAGCGACACGACCGTCTTGGCCGCGGGCCACAGGGTGCGCGGATCGGCACGTTGGTCGGTGCGCTCGGCCATCCAGCCCATGTCGCCCTGCCAGCCGTCCTCGACGAATTGCATCAGGCGTCCCAGGCGCTGGGTGCGGGCGTCGGGATCGAGCGTCGCCGGTGCAAAGCCCACGGCGTCGAAGCCGAGGGCCAGCGCATGGTCGCGGATGGCGTCGCGCAGTTCCGCCGGACTCGCCTTCTTCGGCGGCCGCTTCGGCAGGGGAGGCCGGCGCGTCATCGTCCCCGATAGGCCGCGACGCCCTGGTCGGGCAGCCACAGGCCCTTGGGCGGCGCGCCGGTCTGCCAGAACACGTCGATCGGCATGCCGCCGCGCGGATACCAGTAGCCGCCGATGCGCAGCCAGCGCGGGTTCAGGGTCTTGGCCAGGCGCTGGCCGATGGTGAGGGTGCAGGCCTCGTGGAAGTCGGCGTGATTGCGGAAGCTGCCGAGATAGAGCTTCAGCGACTTGCTCTCGATCAGCCTGGCCCTCGGTGCGTAGTCGATCACCAGATGCGCGAAGTCGGGCTGGCCGGTCATCGGGCACACAGTGGTGAATTCCGGCTGGGCGAAACGCACCAGATAGAGCGCCTTGGGATCGGGATTGGGCACGGTCTCCAGCACGGCCTTGTCGGGCGAGGCGGGGAGGGCGGCGGCACGGCCGAGCTGGCGCAGGTGGGGGTATTTAGTCATGACGCCATCATATGCTAAGCGGGCCGTCATGACTCATAGGGTCGTCATCGTCGGGGCGGGACCGTCCGGCTTCTACGCCGCCGACGGGCTGCTGCGCGGCGACCCCGACATCGCCATCGACATCATCGACCGCCTGCCGACACCGTTCGGCCTGGTCCGGGCGGGTGTGGCGCCCGATCACCAGGGCACCAAGGCGGTGATCCGTCAGTTCGATCGCCTGCTGGCCCAGCCCAACGTGCGGTTCTGCGGCGCTATCGAGGTCGGCCGCGACATCGGCTGGGACGCGCTGCAGGACGCCTACGACGCCGTCGTCGTCGCCACCGGCATGGTGGTCGACCGGCGCCTGGGCGTGCCGGGAGACGACCTGCCGCATGTCTGGGGCTCGTGGCGGTTCGTGGCCTGGCTGAACGGCCATCCGGATTTCCGCGCCGGTCCCGATCTCTCCGGGGTGAAGCGCGTGGCGGTGATCGGCAACGGCAACGTGGCGATCGACGTGGCCCGCGTGCTGGCCAAGTCGGCCGACGAGATGGCCAAGTCCGACATCGTGCCCGAGGCGGGCACGGCCATCGCCACCGCGCCGATCGTCGCCATCGATGTCATCGGCCGGCGCGGTCCCGAGCATGCCTCCTTCACCAACAACGAGCTGGCCGAGCTGGGCCGGCTGGCGCGTGCCGTGGCGCTGGTCGATGCCGCCGCGCTCGAGGGCGCCGCGGCGGCCGCCGGCGATCCGACGCCCGAGCGGCTGCGCAAGACGAAGAACCTCGAGATCCTGCGTGGCTTTGTCGGCAACGCCGCCGGCAGCAAGCCGATCGCGCTCCGCTTCCTGTTCAACACCGCACCCACGAGCATCGAGCCGGGCGCGTACGACCTCGTGATCACCTGCATCGGCTATGGCGGTGCGGACGTTCCCAAGGCCCCGGGCGTGTTCGCCGTCGGCTGGGCCAAACGGGGGCCGAGCGGCACCATCCCGACCAACCGCGCCGACAGCCACGCCGTTGCACAAGAGGTGCTGGCGTGGCTCAAGGATCGCCCTCCCAAGGGCGGCATCGACCCGCTGCCGCCGTCGATAGATGCCGCGGGCTGGCATCGGATCGACAAGGCCGAGAGCGCCGCGGGTGCAGCCGAAGGCCGGCCGAGGGTGAAGTTGACGGACTGGCCGTCCTTGTTGAAGGTCGCGCAAGGCTAGGGGGAGAGAAGCATGTTGGGTCGTCGTCTGATCTGCGCGCTGGCCGCGCTGCTGGCTTTCGCGGGCGCCGCCCGCGCCGAGACGGTGTTGCGGGTGTCGCTGCATTCGGATCTCAAGATCGTCGATCCGATCTGGACGACGGCACTGATCTCCACTCACCACGGCAACATGATCTACGACACGCTGTTCGCGCTCGACGACAAGCTGCAGGTCAGGCCGCAGATGGTCGACAAATGGGACGTGTCGGCCGACAAGCTTACCTGGACCTTCGTCCTGCGCGACGGGCTGGAGTGGCACGACGGCAAGCCGGTGACGGCTGAGGATTGCGTCGCCTCGATCAAGCGCTGGGCGGCCAAGGACTCGATGGGCCAGAAGCTGATGAGCGTCGTGGCCGAGCTGTCGTCGCCCGATGCCAAGACCATCAAGATGGTGCTGAAGGAACCTTACGGCCTGGTGCTCGATTCACTGGGCAAGGCCAGCGCCAACGTCCCGTTCATGATGCCCAAGCGG
>Ga0070680_100001409_pt1 | contig 17377 bp, 14 predicted proteins | sample KBSC73BmetaG_FD_64672 | JGI IMG/M metagenome (GOLD analysis project Ga0070680, IMG submission 64672) | Corn rhizosphere microbial communities from Kellogg Biological Station, Michigan, USA - KBS C7-3B metaG | ecosystem: Host-associated > Plants > Roots > Rhizosphere | place: USA: Michigan...
CTACACGGGAGAGATCGTCGTCACGGCACCCGGTGCGACCGGAAGCCCCCAGCGTGTGAGTGTGGTACTGACCGTCCTTGCTCCTGGCCTCGCCGTCACGCCGGGCGCGATCAGGGAATCGGCGAGCGCCGGCTCCACCACGCCCAAGACGACGACGCTGCGCGTGACCAATTCCGGAAACGGCTCGATCACCTGGACGGCGACCAAGACGCAACCGTGGCTGACGCTCTCGAAAGCCGCCGGTGGGGCGCCGGAAGACATCACGGTCACGCTCGATCCGACCGGCGTGCCGCCCGGCGTTCAGCAGGACACGATCATCTTTACGTCGCCCGAAGCCCTCAACGGGCCCGTGAAAGTGTCGGTGGAATTCGACATCACCGTGCCCGGGCTCGTGGTCACACCGCCGTCCATCAGCGCAACGTCGGAGGCGACCGAGAACAAGAAGCAGCAGTTCGACCTGGACGTGTCGAACTCCGCCGGCGGCCCGCTCGCCTGGTTCGCCAGCGCGGACGCGCCGTGGATCGCCGTGGAGCCGGCGGGATTCGCCCCGTCGAGGCTGACCGTGACGCTCGATCCTCGCGACCTGAGTCCCGGGGCGCACACCGGCACCGTGACCATCACGGCTCCCGGAGCGGCGAACAGCCCGATGCTCGTGCCCGTGCAGCTGACGATCACCACGCCGCCCTGCGGCGAGATCCCGATCGATCCGCCCAATGACAGGACGAGCCCGCTCGACCGCAACGATTGTGAAGCGCCGCACCGCCCTGGGAGCTTCGCGAACCTCTACACCTTCACTGCCAACGCCGGGGACACCATCTCTATCCGGTTCACGGCGCAGTTCGACGCGTACCTGATTCTCACCGACGGCGCCGGGCTGGTGCTCGCGCAGAACGATGAGTGTCCGGGCGAGTCGGGAACCGCTTGCATCACCGGATTCCCGATCACCACGGGCGGGCGCTATTACATCGAAGGCACGAGCACGATTCCTGGTGCGACCGGTCAGGTCACGATCACCCTGATTCACATCCGGCCGCCCCCGCCAGGCGGCAGCCCGCCGAGACAGCAGTAGGGAGGAGATCCCGTGAACCGATTCCTTGCCGTCGCCTTGACCGTCGTCGCGCTGCTTGTGCCGGCCCGAGCCTGGGCCCAATCCGCCGCCTCGCTGCTCGAACAGGGCGTGCGCGCGTACACCGTGCGCGAATACGATGGCGGCGCCTGGCTGTTACGCCGCGCGCTCGCGGTCGAAGGGGCTGAGGCGTTGTCCAACGCCGGTACGGCGCGCGCGCTCCTCTATCTCACGGCGACGGAAGTCGCGCGGAATCAGCGCGACTCGGCACTCGCCTCCGCGCGGCGGCTGATCCTGCTCGATCCACGCTATCAACCAGACGAGAGCTTCCCGCAGCCCGTGCTCGCGGTCTACCAGGAAGCGCGGCGCACCGCGCCCAGTGTGTCGATCCGCGCTTCGGGCGACACCGCGATCCGGCCTGGCGCTGAGACGTTTGTCGTACGGCTCGGCTCGTCGACGTCACCCGATGTCACGGCGAACGTGACCAATGCGGAGGGCCGGGTGGTGCGCACCCTCTTCAGCGGCACGCTGCGGGACAGCGTGGATCTTCGCTGGAATGGTCTGGATGGGTCCGGCAAGGTGCCGTCGCCCGGGCGCTACATGATTCAGGTGACGCCGCGCAGCCAGCGTGGCAGCGCCGCGAGCGCGAACTGGACGCTGCGCCTGCCGCTCGAGGTCATGCAGCCCTCGATTGATACCACGCCGTTGCCGCCGGCGCCGCCAGACTCGTTGTTCCGCCCTGAGCGTGGAAGCAGCAACGCCGCGGTCCGCGCGCTCGTCCCCGGACTCGTGGCGGGCGCGGCCATCGTGGTCCTGCCCAAAATCGTCGCCTCCGGCGAGAACGCGAGCAGCGCGCGCCTGATCGTCGGCGGCGCGGTGACCATCGCGGGGGTCGCGGCGTTCTTCTCACATCATCCCGGCCAGCGGATTCCGGCGAACGAGGAGTACAACCGCAATCTGCGTGAGAGCTGGCAGCGGAACTCGCAGGAGATCGCGCGGCGCAACGCGGATCGGATGCGCCAGACGCGCATGATCATCCGCCCCGGCGCCCCGACGCTCGTGACGTCAGCGGAGACGCCATGAGGTCCCTCGTCGCAGCCGTCCTCGGTCTCTGCCTGCTGCCGCTCGCGGCGCAGGCGCAGGACGACCACCGTCTGCGGTTTACCGCTATGGGGTTGGCGGGACAGCAGCTGGTGCAAAGCACGGCCGCTGATGTGACCGATAAGCTGTCGGGTCACGTCATCGGGTTCGAGGGCACGATGATCGGCAATCCGTTCATGGTGCGGGTGCGCTATGGCGAGGGCCGCATCAATCCCAAGCCCGAGAGTGCCGCGGAAGCACGCGACGTGGTGAGCGGCGAAGCCATGTTCGGCGTTCGCGCGCTGCCATGGCTGTCACTCTGGGTCGGCCCCAGCGCGCGCGCGTACACCGTGGGCGAAAGCGATCAGCGCTGGCTCGTGTGGTGGGGTCGCGCCACCGCGCGGGGCACGCTCATGCCGGGCCGGATGCAGACATTCGTCGAGCTCGGCGGCGTCTTCGGCGGCAACGTCGGGAGTCCCGCCGTCAAAGCGGGTGGGCGGATGGCGAGCGGCGGACTGGAAATGCGCTTTGGCGCGATGAGCAGCTTCTGGGGCCGGCTCGGCTACGGCATCGAATCCCTGCACGCCGACGGGCTACGCGAAACAGTCGAGACGCTGACGCTCTCGGTGATCTACGGCCTGCCGCAGTAAATCGCGTTAGGGATGGGGCGGCGGACCAGGTCGAGCGGGAGGCTGCCCGCGACCTGGCGGAGGACCACGCCGCGATTGCGCCGCCGCGGCGCGCGCGAGACCCGCAGCCGCTTGCGCCGGCGGCGTGCCTTTCGCGACTTGTGCCTGGATCTGCCCGGGCAACCCCAACAACTCACCAGCCGGACGTCCCGCTTTCAACGTCGCCTGAACGAGATTCACCGTCTCAGCGGGCGGCACGCCGAGCGCCACGAGCGTGCCGGCCACGCGCAGCCCGACGATGACGTCGGACGCCGGAGCGTCGGCGACACTGCGACTCAGCGCGGCAACGTCGCCATCCTTGAGCCCGGCATTCAGCGCGAATGCGCCCGCGGCGACCGCAACCGTATCGGCGGCGAGGGCAGGACTTCCCCGCAAGGCCGTATGTGACGCATCGAGCTGTGAGACGACAAGACGCATCGCGGCGGCGACGCGATCGGCCGGGACGCCCTTCGCGTTCCCTTCAATCGCTTTTTGAATCAGTGGATCGAGGGGGAGCCCACGCGCCGCGGCAGCCGTGCCGAGCTCAGTCGCGAGCGCGGCAATCTCCGGCGATACGCGGCCGCGCAAGCGGTCGGCGATCGGCGCTTGCTGCAGGAGCAGCGCGAGCGGCAGAGCGAACGCGAGGAGCATCAGAGCGTGAGCACGCTGTTGCGCCGCCCAAAGCCGTCATCCACAGCCGGCGCCGCAGGATCGGGGACCCAGCGGACACCGTCCACGACGAATGCGTACTGATGCTCGCCGGCGGGCAGCGTGAGCGTCGCCGTCCACACGCCGGCATCCGTGCGCACGAGCGGTGTGGCGTCGGCATTCCACTGATTGAACGTACCGGCGACGCTCACCTCGTGCGCATCTGGGGCGCTCAGGACGAAGCGAACCGTGACGAGCGCCGGTGACGCAGGCGAGGAGGGGGGGCCGGAACGGCCGATCCAGAGGACCAGGGCTGCCGCAGCCGCGAGTGCGGGAACCATCAGCCACGGCCGTACGCGAACGCGGAATTCGCGCGGCTGGAGGACGCGCCGCCAGAACTTCCGCTTGGGGTGCTCGGCAATCTGGGCCATCACCCGCGCGGTGAGACCGTCGAGCTGGACGGGCCGGCGATCGACCGCAGCGAGCAGGCGCAGCGCTTCCTCTCCTTCAGACCGCAGCTCGGCCGGCAGATCGGCGATCGTGATGTCGCCGTCCAGCAGCTGCTTGACGAAAGAATGGAATTCGCGCTCGCTCATCTCTGCTCCCTGAGTTGTTCGCGCAGTTTATCGTACGCGCGATGCATTCGCATTTTCAATGACGGCACCGACGTGCTCAAGCGTTCCGCAATCTCTCCGTACGACAGTCCCTCGACGTGCTTCAGCACGAATACCTCACGCTGATCCGGCGTCAGCTCCAGCAACGCCAGCTGCAGCGCGCGGCGCCGCTCGGCAGATTCGGCTCCTCCATCCGTGCGGTCCGCCGCGGCCACTGACTCCGCTGCCTCGAGCGGCGCTGACGTCCGATTGCGGCGCCGCTCGGCAAAGCAGCGATTCCGCAGAATCAGGAAGAACCAGCCGACGAACTTCTCGGGCTCCTTGCACTGGGCCAGCTGATCGTACGCCCGCACGAAGGCGTCTTGCACGGCATCTTCTGCGGCATCGGCCGAGCCCAGCATGCGCGCCGCGTAGCGCGCGTACCGGTCGCGATAGCGTTCGACCAGCGCGGCATAGCGGTCGCTGTCTCCCGCGAGCACGGCCCGCACGATCTCGCCATCGCTGCCAGTTTCAGCCCGCAACCGGATTCCCCGCTAAAGAGTGGGTGCCCATGAGTTTGGTAACGTTACCATGACCCCCCCTCGGCAATCTTTACCCCGTATGAGTGCGCTGCTAGAGCCCCAGCTTCCCCCCGTCGCCGATTCGGTCCTGCTGGCTCGCCTTGGAAGGCGTGACTCCACCGCGCTCGTGGAGCTGGAACGCCGGCACTACGGGTCTCTGTACGCACAGGCCTACGGTATCCTCATGGACGCCGGGGCCGCGGAGCGTGTCGTACGCGATGCGTTCTCGCAGTTGTGGTTCGTGTCGCAACACATGAGCGTGCGAAACGCGTGGGTGTTTCTGCGTGATCTCGCACGAGAGCTCGCCCGTGCCGAACGGGCGCCGCGTGATTCTACAATGGTCCGGAGGTAGGGTGGTGAAACAAATCTCGATTCTCGGAGCAGCTCTCCTGGTGCCCGCGCTGCTCGCAGCGCAAGAACCCAAGGTGGCGGCTCCCAATGAGCACGCGTCCGACGTCGCGAAGGCAAAAGTCGCCGCGGCGATGGCCCGTCGTGCGACTCACGTGCGTGGTGAGGCTGTCGGCCTCGACAACCGGCCCGTGACCCCCGCTACGCCGGCCGTGCGCGCGACGCGCGCGACCCCTGCCGTCCCGAACCCGGACGGTGGCCCAGCGACGCGCGCAATCCGCGCGACCCCGGCCACCCCGGCGGTCCCGGCAAGTCGTTCACACAAACCCGAGAATCCCGGCGCGGGTCACGGCCATCGGCCGTAACTGACGCGGCGTTCTCGTAGCGTATCTTACCGGTCCCATGAGAATGGGACCGGTTCTTTTTTGCGCGATCCTCGCGCCGGCCGTGCCGCTTCTGGCACAGCAACCGGCGTCCCTCGGCGCGAGTAGCGGTCTCGTGCGGTATTCCGGCGGATCGAGCTTCAGCATTCTCACATTGGCGCCCGCCCTCCAGCAGTTCTCCCCCTTCATTTATGTCGGCGCCGGCGGCTCGGCATCGCTCCTCGAGGGCGGCATCTGGGCCAGTCAGGCTCGCGCTGATCTCTGGGCTTCGCTCAATCATCGCACGCGCGGTTTCCGTCCTGCGGTGAGCGCCATGCTTGCCGGCTCAGCGCGCACGGATGGAGCCGAGGCCCTATCCGCCAGTGCGCTACTGGAAACGATTTGGACCAACCCGCAGGAGCGCGGCGACGGCGGTGCGGCGCTCGGGATCGGCGCGGTGACCGGCGCGATCGAGGACGTGCCCGGTGTGACGGCGCTGCGGCTGCGCGGCCGCGGCTGGTGGCAAGCCGGCGGGTGGCCCGCGCAGCTGTCACTGACCATCGAGGCAAACCGGCTATTCGAGGCCTGGTACACGGATCTGGTGGGCGGCGTGAACTATGACCGGGATCGCGTTGTCGCATCGGCGTGGCTGAGCGGCCGGCTGAGCGCGGCGTATGGATCGAGTGGCGCCGCGAGTGCGGCCGTTCTCTACTATCTCAGTCCCACGTTCGCGCTCGAAGCGTCCGGCGGTTCCTACCTCGCCGACCCGTACCAGGGCCTCCCGCGGGCCGGTTTTGCGTCAGGCGGCATCCGCATCTTCACCTCGCCACGGGCATTGAAGACGGCGGCTCCCATCCCGCCAAAGCCGATCCTGCAGCCGCTCATTGCGCAGCACCGCGGCGATACCCTCGTTGTCCGCTTCCGGATGCTGGACGCGCGATCTGTTTCGATCGCCGGCAATTGGAACGCCTGGACTCCGGCGCCGCTGCGTTCGGTGGGCGAATCTGTCTGGGAAGCGACCCTGCGGCTCGCGCCCGGCGTCTACTACTTCAACCTGGTCGTCGATGGAGACGAATGGGTGGTGCCGGGCGGTGTGGCCACGGTACCGGACGGGATGGGCGGGCTGATGGCGGTGCTGAACGTACTCTGACTTGACGAGTGCCGTTTCCTTCCGTACCGTGGCGACGGCTGGACGCTCCGGAGGTCCCCCGCTGTCCTTCTCTCCAGGAGGGGTGCCACGATGGGTAAGATCAACATGCAGAAGGTGATTATCGGCGGCTTGGTCGCGGGTGTCTTGTTGAACGTCGTCGACACGGTCCTGTTCGGCATTGTGCTGAAGGATCAGATGGCGGCGGCGCTGGCGGCAGCCAACCGCCCGCCGATGACCAACGCGCAGATCCCCTGGTTCGTCTTCCTCGACTTTGTGTGCGGCGTGTTCCTCGTGTGGCTCTACGCCGCCATCCGGCCGCGCTTCGGGGCCGGGCCTGGGACCGCGGTAAAGGCCGGATTGGCCGGGTGGTTCGCGATCGGCGTGCTCAATGCGCTGTTCATGTGGCCATCGGCGGTCATGCCGCACAACCTCACGATCCTCACGCTGCTGGTGTATCTGGTCGAAGCGCCCCTCGCGACGGTGGTCGGCGCGAAGTTCTATACGGAGGAAGCGGGCGTGGGCGCGGGGATGGCCGGAGCCCGGATGTAGGGCCACAGATCGCACTGATCAGCGACTGATTCTCGCAGATAAACGAAAACCGCCGGATCATCTCCGGCGGTTTTGTTTCTGCGTATATCCGTTGCTGATCAGCGTGATCAGTGGCTCAGTAGTCGAACCGCAGCGACAACCCCACGGTGCGGGGTTGGTTGGTCAGGTATCCCACACGCGCCCGTGTCCCACGCTCGCGGTCGAGCGCGAGGAATGCCCGCTCGTCCGCCAGGTTGTTCACGAACAGCCCCACGTCCCAGCTGGACTTCCGCACACCGAGGCGCACGTTGAGCAGCGTGTACGCCGGGAGCAGCGGATCGAACTGGAAGATGTCTTGCGAGAGCGGACCGCCGATCGTCGCGCCACCTTCGTCCACCTCGAACTTGGTCATGTCGACCGTGCCGAACGGGCAGGTGGTGACACCCGCCAGACAGACGCCGTTCCCCTGATCGTCGATCGCGGTGTAACGTGAGCCGACGTGCTGGAAGCTGCCGGTGATGGACAGCCGTGAGCCCTGCCACACATCCCAGCCATAGGTCAGGGCACCGGTCAACTGAATCTTCGGCACGCTCGGCAGGCGGTTACCCGACTTGACACCGGAGACCACGGTCGAATCGCCGAGTGTATCTACGGAGTAGAGGGTCGAGCGTAGCTCGGCATTATTGAAGCCGGCTGCCAACGCGAAATCGAAGTTCGCGCTCGGGGCGGCCGTGATCTCGAGCTCGAGACCCTGGCTGACCGCCTTCGGCGCGTTGAACACGAGCCGCGACGAGCAGGAGCCGGCGGTCACGTTGAGCTGCAGGTTGCGGATATCCATGTAGAACGCGGACAGGTTGATGCTGCCGCGTCCCCCCAACACCTGGGATTTTACGCCGGCTTCGTAATTCCAGGCGGTTTCGTCGTCCCATGAATCTCGACCGCCGAAGGTGGCCAGGTCCGCAGGCGAGCAGATGGCCGTGTTGAGCGGGTCGTTGATGCCGCCCAACCGGAAGCCTTGCGACGCCTGCGCGTTCAGCGTCAACGACGGGGAAACCTTGTAGCTCGCGATGACGCGTGGGACGATACCGTCGGCTTTCGTGGTACCGGTATCGGTCACGAGCGCGGTCCCGGTATTGTTGTTCGTGAAGATGCCGTCGAAAATCAATCCGCGGTCTTCGCTGAAGTTGTAGTAGCGCAGACCCCCGGTGAGGTCGAGCTTGGACGTGACGCCGTAGGTCGCCTCTCCGAATACCGCGCCCTGGTTCAGATTGTACTGCAGATCCGACCAGAACAAATGGTCTTTGCCCGCGCGCAGCCCTTGCGTAAATCCGTCCGGCGCCCCGAGGAGCGGCGCGGCCGCCGTATCGAATCCGGGGACGAACACATCCTGCCCGTAATGGCGCTCGTTCGAACTATAGAAGCCGCCGATCACCCAGCGCAGCTTGCTCATCGCGCCCGAGAGCCGAACTTCCTGCGTCCATACTTTCGATTGCGTCGCGTCGTCGAACGGCGAGTCGAGCGTGTAGATCGACTCCGGCAAACCGATCGTGCCGCCGGTCACGCTCCCCGACAGAGCAGCGCCATCACGAGAGACGACAATGTCGCGATGCATGTACGTCGTGACCGACGTCAGCTTCCCCGCCCCGACGTCCGCCTCGAGCTTCAGGTCCCCGAGGAAAAACTTGTCAGAGAACGGCTCGCGAGTCTGTGTGAACAGCCCGCGCTCACCCAATTGTCTCGCCGGGCGGGTCGTGGTGTACGGATTGGCCAGAATGTTGAACGCGTCGATTCGGTTCCAACCGTCCGCCTGGACCTGCTGGTACACGACGCGCGGGGTGATCGTAAACTTCGAGCTGGGCGAAAGACGCAGTGCGGCGCGAACTCCACTGCGCGAGCTGCTATTGATGTTCTCGTCGGTCAGTCCCGTCGGCTGCAGCGCGTCCATGTAACCGCCGGTATGCGAGCTGTATCCGACGATGCGCGTGGCCGCTTTGTCGCCCAGGGGAACGTTGAAGCCGAGCCGCGCCACCGTGCCGGGATCGCCACCATCGATCACACTCATGCCCACTTCGCCGAACGTGTTGCTCGAGCCGATCTCGGGCTGATTGCTGATGTAGCGCACCGTGCCCGCGAGCGAGCCCGAGCCATACAGCGTGCCCTGTGGTCCGCGCAGCACCTCGACGCGGCCCACGTCGAACAGATCGAGGTCCGGCGTGAACAGCGACAGCGACACCACGGCGTCGTCGAGATAGGCGCCGACATCTTCTTTGACACCGGGCTGGTCGCGCGCGATCTGACCCGATGAAGCGCCACGAATCGCCGGCTGGCTCTGACCCGGGCCGAGGTTTTGCACGCTGAAGCCGGCGACGTTCTGCGCCACCGCTTCGATGTTTTCAGCGCCGCGCAGCCGCAACGCCTGGTCGGTTGGCGCCGCAATCGAGAACGGAACGTCCGCGAGACGCTGCTCGCGTAGCATTGCCGTGACGGTCACCGCTTCGAGCTCCAGCGCCTGCATGACGAAGTCGACGACCGTTTCGGCGTTGGCGGTGACGCTGACATTCTGTTGTGACTGCGTCCGCAGGCCGGGCAGCGATGCCGCCGCCACGTAGGTGCCGGGCGTGAGGTTGTCGATCCGGTAGGTCCCGTCGGACGAGCTGGTCGCACGTCCCGCAGCCGGACCTTGGGCGCGGATCGTCACGCCGGACAGCGGACCCCCGCTGGCATCGCGGACAGTTCCTCGAATCCGGCCGTTCTGCGCCGCCGCGGGCACGCCGTACATCAGCGCACCGACTACTGCGAGGCTCAGGAAACGGTTTGCGGCGACCATATGCATCCTCCCGATCTAGACGTGAGACAACGGGTACCCACTACTTCAAGAGATTCATTTCCACCCGCGCGTACAAGTACCGCCCGTTGTAGCCAAATGGCGATGCCGCCGCCCAGGGAAACACTCCGAAATTGTTGTTGAAGTCCATCGACCGGTCCCCGAACGAGTCGACGATCACCTGCGAGCTCGGCTTGTCCGGGTACGTGTCGAACAGGTTCCGCACACCCAGCGCGAGATCGACGCTCGCAAACCGATATCCAACCTCGGCGTCGAACAGGCTCTTCGAGCCGTAGCGCTCACGGCAGAGATCGCAGAACCCCGGCTGCGCCGACGAGAACTTGCCGTAATACGACGCGCGCAGCAAGGAATGGAACCGGCCCACCGAATACTGGCCGGTGAGCGTCCCGCGCCAGTCGGGCCGCTCTTCCGTGATCCCGATATAGGTCACCGAATCGATGATCCCCGGCTCCGTCGACGGCGTCGTGTCCAGCACCGCGGGTAGGGGATCGACCGACAGAATCGTGTTCTTCGTGTAGTTCACGGCGGCGGTCACGTTGATCATGCCGGCGCCCGCCGCGCGGCGCAGATCGGCGGTGAAGTCCAGGCCCTGCGTCTTGGTATCGAGGCCGTTGGTGAAGTACTGAATCCCGCCGACGTTGTTGAACCCGTTCGCCGCGAGCAGCGCGAGACTCACGCTGTCGTCGAACGTCGCGCCGAGCAGGATGCGATCGTTGAGCCGGATCTGGAACGCGTCCACGGTGAGCGTGACGTTGTCGCTCGGGCTGAACGCGAACCCCGCGCTCAGGTTGACCGACTTCTCGGCCTTGAGCGGCTTCGAGCCGAACAACCGCGCGGCACTATCGCCCACCGGAGCGATCAGCACGTCGGTGACCACGCCCGCGATCACGTTCGTCGTGACGTGGCTGAAGTTCGACTGACCGAGTCCCGGCGCGCGGAAGCCCGTGCTGGCGGCGGCACGCACCGTGAACCGCGGCGACGGCTGGAACCGGAACGCGGCCTTGCCGGTGACCAGCGATCCGAAATCGGAGTAGTCCTCGAAGCGGCCCGCGACGTTGGCCAGGATCTTGGGGCTCAGATTCGTTTCCAGGTCGGCATAGACGCCGACGTTGGTGCGGCTCGAGTTCGACTCATCGGCGGGCCGGAATCCCGGGAACACCTGCGAATAGGGCCGGCCGTCGCTCGAGTCGGGCCCGAGGTGGTTGCCATCCACGTACGACGCCAGCTCGCCGCGGCTGATCTGATAACCCTCACGCCGGTAGGCGGCGCCCACCGCCACGTTCACCGGCGCCGGCAATCCCAGCGAGACCGCCTTCGTCGCGTTGATCCCCAGCGACCACTCGTCCCGCTCCAGACGCCCGGCGAAGAACGACGTCTGGTTCGCGATTTCGTCCCCGGTGCCGAAGGCGCTATCAGGGCCTGGGGCGCAGGGGTTGGCGGGATCGAGGCACGGGCCCAGTGAGACATTCAGGGTATTCCGGATGTTGTAATCGAACCGGTTGAACCCGTATGCCGTGCCGAGGTCGATCGACCAGCCGGCGGTGGCGGTGCGGATGCCGCCGGCGATCGAGTAGTCCGTCACCTTGGGGGCGAATTCGGGCAGGTAGCCGAGGGGATAGATCTCCGACCAGCTGCGGCCCTGAATGAAGCTCGCGCAGTCCACCGCGCAGCGGCGGTAGCCGTTACCGGTGCCCTCGCGGTAGCTGTAGCCGCCGAAGCTGTAGAACTCCGCTGTCCCCGCATCGTTCAACGGCAGCCGCAGGTTCGCCATCGTGAGCAGATCGCGCTCCAGCCCGTCCCCCCAATGATGGTTGGGTTGGGGCGCCGGATTGCGCTTCTGGATCACGCGGCCATCGACGATCGAATCGGTAACGCCCGTTCCGGCGTCTTCGTAAATGTCCGCCCAGGCGCGATTCGTGGGCTGGCGATCGAGAAACTCCCCGAAGACCCCGAGCGAGCCGCGGCCGATATTCAGGCCAAAGCCGCCGTTCACGTTTACCGTCGTGCCGTCGGCATCGTAGTCATTGGAGCTGTAGCGGCCCGCGCTCGACATGAGGAATGGGGTGAGCTGTCCCTCTTTCAGCACCAGGTTCACCACACCGGCGATCGCGTCGGATCCGTACTGCGCCGAAGCGCCGTCGCGCAACACTTCGATGCGGTCGATGGCGCTCGAGGGAATCGTGTTGAGATCCACACCGCTCGAGCCGGCGCCCGTCCCGTACGCGAACGTGTTCACCAGCGCGGTCTGGTGGCGGCGCCAGCCGTTCACCAGGACCAGCGTGTGGTCGGGTGCCAGGCCGCGGAGCGTGAAGGGCCGCACGATGTCGGTCGCGTCGGTGACGCTCTGGTGCGGGAAGTTCACAGAAGGAGAAAGCGACTGGAGGATTTGTCCCGTTTCCGTCGCCCCCTGAAGCTTCATCGTCTCGGAGGTAAAGACGTCGACCGGAACCGCCAGCTCTTCCGAGGCCGTGTGGCGCGCGCGCGAACCGACCGTGATGTCGACCGGTGACAGCGCGATCACCTGCTCCACGAGCGTGAAGTCCTGTGTGACGGCATCGGTTCCGACTGTGACGCGCGCGGCCTGGGCCACGTATCCGAGGGCCCGCACGCGCAGGATGTGACTGCCCGGAGAGAGGCCGCGAATCTCGTAACGACCCTGCTCGTCGCTCTCCGTGATCAGTCCGGCACCCTCGGCCGAGATTGTGGCGCGCGCGAGCGGCGCGCCGGCGGCGTCGGTCACACGACCTCGGATCGATCCCCCGCCCTGAGCGAGCAGCAGAGACGGCACAAACAGGACGGCGGCGAGCAGACTGGCACCACGTCGCATAAGCATTCCTCTCCCGAGAGAGTGCATATAGTAGAAAGGCAACGTGACGGACACGCCAGAATAGACGTGCTCCTGGCGGGATCAGCTAGAGCGGTGCAGCCTGTGAAAGTGCGGGCGTTCCACGATGAAGTAGAAGGCGAGAATCGCGGCCTGGGAAAATCCCGCGGCGATGATACCGGGGAATGACCGGAGCATCAGCGCGAATCCATACGTGTGCAGGTACCCGATCGTGTACATCGGACTCGAAACGAACTGGTAGGGACCGGCGGAGACGGGGCCGACGGCGGCGTGCGGCTCGAAGAAGTTGTGCCAGTAGTACGCGTCGCTTCCAAGTGTGCGTGCGGCCCAGATTTTCGTCCCGGCTCCCAGACACACGAGCACGGCGCCGATCGCGAATGTCGCGACGGTCGAGACCGGCAACGACCAGGTGTCGCGCGTGACGATGCAGAGCGCGATGAAAACGAACCCGTCGTGATTCATCGCCCACGCCGCGCGGCGGCGAAACAGGCGGAAACCGTCGGCCGCGCCATATCGCGTCGCGTAGGACTGCTCGCGCTCCTCGCGGCGCAGCGTCCATCCCACGAACAGCACATACGCCAGCCGGCTGAGGATGGCGTAGGCGAACACGATCCAGGTTGTGGATGAGTGCATCAAGCGACAGCAACATACACCGGAGGGTGTGCGCGGCGGTACTAATCCCGTCGAGCGGCGGGCGGTTAGATCGGATTTCGCCCCTCGGGTTGATAGTGACGGGAATTACATCTTCGTAGGTTGCTTGTGCACGCAGTCGTTCTTCCTCAAAAACAACCGGAGATCGAATATGCGACTCGACCCGAACAACCCGCGGCAGCCGCGCCCCGATGAAACGGGCCCGATGAAGAGAAAAGAAGGCGAGCGTAACCGCCCCGGCTCGAACCCCGAGCGTGAAGACGAGGGCTACATCGAAGAGGAGCGGTAGGACGTAAGAGCTTCGGCCCGTCGCCATGTGCGGCGGGCCAAGCTCGTCCTGCTGAGTAGGTGAACGTGCGTGCAAGCACTGCGGCCGCCGAGTCTCGGCGGCCGTCGTGCTTTAGGACTTGTGGGGCACCGCTGGTGACCGCGACGTAACCTCCCTGGGTATAGTGAACCAGGAGGCCGTCATGAGATCTCGTTGGTCCGCTATACCGCTACTCGCTCTCGCACTTGCCTGCGGCAAGAATCCGGTCGAACCCGCTCCCACTCGAATCACGGCGCTGCCCCGCGCCCTGACGAGCGGCGAGCAGCGCCTGATCGACGCCGACAACCGGCTCGCCATCAAGCTGCTCAAGCAGGTCACGACCGAAACCAGCGACACGCTGCCGAATCTCTTCATTTCGCCGCTGTCGATCGCGATGGCCCTGGGCATGACGTACAATGGCGCGGCCGGCACTACCGAAGCAGCGATGCGCGCCACCCTCGAGCTCGACAGCATGACGCTGGCGGAGGTGAACGAAGCGAATCGCAGCCTGATCAAGCTGCTGCGTGAGCTCGATTCCCACGTGAAGTTCCAGCTCGCGAATTCGATCTGGTACGATCCCCAATTTCAGGTCGAGCCCCCGTTCCTGGACGCGACTCGCACCTATTTCGACGCACGCGTCGAGTCGATCGATTTCAGGTCGCCCGGCGCGTCGCAAACGATCAATGACTGGGTGAAGCAACAGACGCAGGGATTGATCCCGACGATCGTGCCGTCACCGATTCCGGATGGGGTCCTGATGTACCTGATCAACGCGATCTACTTCAAGGGGGATTGGACGCAGCAGTTCGACAAGACGCTCACGCAGCCACGGCCTTTCCATCTGGCCGATGGGACGAGCATCACCGTGCCGACCATGGCACACGAGCATCCCGCCAAGATCCGAAGCGCCCGTACGTCCAGCGCCATCGTCGTCGACCTTCCGTATGGAGGGCAAGCGTTCTCGATGACGATCGTGCTGCCGCAGCAACCGGCGACGGTGGACGAACTCGTTGCAGGGCTCACGCTCGATCAGTGGCGCGAGTGGACCGAGAACCTCGACTCCCTGGGCGCCCAGCTGTATCTGCCCAAGTTCAAGCTCGAGAACAATCTCTCGTTGAACGCGACGCTTCGGACGCTGGGGATGGAGGTCGCGTTTACCGAGTTCGCGGACTTCAGCAGGATGTCCCCGACTCAAGGCGTGCAGATCACCGATGTACTGCATCGCACGTTCGTGCGGGTCGATGAAGAGGGGACGGAAGCAGCTGCTGCGACCGCGGTTGGCGTCGGCACGACATGTGTTTGCGGGCCAGAGCCGATCTTTGTCGACCGGCCATTCGTCTTTGCGCTACGAGAGAACCTGTCGGGAACAATTCTCTTTCTGGGCGTCGTTCGGGACCCGCGGTAACAGGAAGCACCTCACTTCATCACGACGCTCAGCAGCCCCTGCTTGAGGACGTTCCAGAACCAGGACGGCAGCGATTCACCCCCGAACCTATGGTTCACGGGTCCGACGCGCGGCGGGCGGTCGGGTTCCTCGGGGTTGTTCTGCCGCACCTTCAATCCCTGAGCCGCCTCCGCCGTCGCCCGCAGCAGCCCCCCGATGGGATTGCGCGCGCCAAGGAGTCCGCCGGAGCCCGTGCCGGTGAGGTCCGCCGCGAGGTTGGAGTAGCGGGGCACCACCACGCCACGCGCGACGTCGTTGCGGACCGTGTATTCGAAAACCACGCCGTCGATGCGCCCGGCCTTGATTCGCGCGGGTGTGACGTACTCGATGAGCGGATTGAACGCCTGCGCGTCCATCGACCCTATGGACCCGCGGACCCACATCGTCATCCGCTCGGCATCGAGCGGCGTGGTGATGGCCAACCGCAGCTCCCCTTGATGCATCAGCTTCCCGCGAATCTCCAGCGACACGGTGTCCGAGGCGTTGCGGCGGCCGGGCTCGTGCCGCACGTGGAGGGCCAGCAGAGACACGTCGTCGATCGTCAGGCGCCCGGGACGGTCGTGCCCGGTCTTGAACTCCTCGTAGATGATCGTGGTGTTCGTGGCCCGGATGCTGTCCACCGCGACGCGATTCTCCAGCGTCGAGAACCAGCGCTGCGGCGTGCGCGATGGCACGCGCGGGCCCGGCCGCCGCGGCTTGCGCTTGTCGGAGAGGATCTCGAACCGCAGCGAGTCGAGCTCGATGGCGCGGGCCATCATCGCGCCCCCTCGGCTGTAGCCGCCCTGGTCCATCCCGCGGATCGCGAGCCGCGCGGCCTTGACCCGGATGCGTTCGCGGCGGTAGGGGCTGAGGCGCTGGAACTCGGCATCGCTGATCCGCGGTCCCTGCTCGAAGTCGTGGACCGTGATCGTCGAGTCGGTGAGGTCGATCTCCAGCGCGCCGACGCGGACCATCTGCGCGGTGTCGGGCCGGAACTCGGTCGAATCCGCCCGCAGCACCACACCGTCGGCGAAGAGCGGCCGTGCCCGATACTGCGGCGCAGCGGGATCGATTACGACGCCGGTGACCAGCAGCCGCGCGCGCGCCAGGTCGAAGCGCGTGTGATCGCCTGACGGCTTCCGGGCCACGACGCCGATGGCGACCCGAGGGAAGACGATGCGACCGATGCGGATCGTCGGCACACGCCGCGGCAGGTGGAGCTCGCTTTGAAAGGTCATCACAGCGCCGTGCGGCGACTTCGTGCGCTTGAGCGTGTCTGGCGCCTGCGGCGGACGCGGCGCGCTGGCGGAGTCGGGTGGCGCATCCGATTCCCACTGCACCTCGGCGCACCCGATCTGCGAAGCCTCGAGGCCGCGGCCGAGCACCAGCCGCGGCAGGTTGATCCCGCCGATGACGCAGTTGCGGAGGACGCCCTGCACCGTGGTCTTCGGCCAGGAGCGCCGGGCGTTGCGAGCCGAATCGGTCACGACCACTGCGGAATCGAGCGTGACGCGCCGCAGCGGCCAGTTGAAGTGCAGGCGGCCGACGCGTAGCGCGTACACGCTGTCGGACTGCGTGGCGATTTCGCCGGTAGCCCAGTCGCGCAGCAGCTCGTTGACCAGCGGCGACGCACGCAGGCTTATCAGGTAAACGGCAAGCAGCGCTACTGCGAACGCGGCGAGCAGGCCGAGCGCGATGCGCTTGAGCCGGCGACTCATGGTGGGAGAAGATCAGACGGGGATCGCGCGGTGTAAATTGCATGCAAGCACTACGGCCGCGTAGCTTGGAAGGAGGGATTGGCAATACCAATGGCCAGGGACGGGATCGAACCGCCGACACGCGGATTTTCAGTCCGCTGCTCTACCAACTGAGCTACCTGGCCCGAAAATGGGAGAGGGAAGATAGAAAGTAGACGGCTAGGCGCCAAGTGGCGGTTGCTAGCGCCGAGTGTTCAGCACTACTTGGCCCCGCGACATCACGAATTTGACACGCTGGAAAGCTTGAACATCGGCGAGTGGATCGCCTTCGAGTGCGATGATATCGGCCAGCATCCCTGGGGCGATTCTGCCCAGCGAGTCGAGCCTGAACGCCTGCGCGGCATTGATCGTCGCCATCCGCAGCTGCTCCAGCGCCGGAATGCCGGCCTGGTTGAGCGCGATGAACTCCTGCGCGTTCTGCCCGTGCGGCAGCACCCCGCCGTCGGTGCCGAACACGAGTCGCACGCCGAGCCGCTGGGCCAGCCGGACCGACGCGAACAAGCCGCGCGCCACAGCGCTGGTATC
>Ga0070680_100001410_pt1 | contig 17375 bp, 16 predicted proteins | sample KBSC73BmetaG_FD_64672 | JGI IMG/M metagenome (GOLD analysis project Ga0070680, IMG submission 64672) | Corn rhizosphere microbial communities from Kellogg Biological Station, Michigan, USA - KBS C7-3B metaG | ecosystem: Host-associated > Plants > Roots > Rhizosphere | place: USA: Michigan...
ACGAGGGTGGTCGAGTCCCACGCGAAGGTGCCGTCGGCTTCCGGCTTGTCGGTCGGAATCGTGTAGGCGCGGGCGCGGACATCGGTGACGGGAGCTTCGCTGCGCGCCATGTTACAGTTCTCCGCGGCTTGCCAATGCCGGGATGCGGTCGCCCATGCGGCAGGCCAGCGCGTAGATCGTCAGCGACGGATTGACGCCGCCCGAGGTCGGAAACAGCGAGCCGTCGCAAATCCACAAATTCGGAATGTCCCACGTGCGGCCGTCGGCATTGGTGACGCTGTCTTTCGGGTTGGTCCCCATGCGGCAGCCACCCATGAGATGCGCCGTGCTCGACGTCTCCGTCATGTCGCTTGCGCCGGCCGCTTCGAGCATCTGCCGCATGAAGCGCAGCGAGTGCTTGTACAGGCGCTTGTCGTTGTCTGAGTAGCCGTAAGTGACGCGCGCGAGCGGGATGCCGAACTCGTCGGTCTCGTCGGCGAGCTCGACGCGATTCTCCTCGCGCGCGTCGGTCGCGCCGACGATCTTCAGCCCCGCCATGTGATTGTAGAGTGCCATGCGCTGGCGCAATTCCATGCCGAACATGCCGGTATCGGACACCAGCGATCTGGCATGGTCTATCGGAAGTGGCCCCTGGCTCATGAAGGCGTAGCCGCCGTGGAAGTCCTTGCCCTTGTCTTCGTAATTCCAGTGCTCGCATACCGCCATCGATGGCGGGCCCTTGTACCAGCGGATCTCGTCCTGCATCACGCCCCAGACCGCGTGGTTGGAGTGCACCATGAAATACTTGCCGACGAGGCCGTTCGAATTGGCGAGGCCGTCCGGATGTCTGCCGCAGGCGGAGTGCAGGAGCAGGCGCGGCGTTTCGATCGCATAGCCGGCGACGACGACGTTGCGCGCGCGTTGCCGGCGCCATTGACCGTCGCGGTGGTAGACCACCCCGCTCGCGAGCCCGTCCGCTCCGGTCTCGATCTGGCCGACCATGGCCATGTCGCGAATCTCCACGCCCGCCGCGATCGCGCGCGGAACCCAGGTGTTGAGCGCGCTCTGCTTGGCGTTGGTCGAGCAGCCGCTCTTGCAGAAACCGCGATAGACGCAAGGGGGCGACTTGCCGCGCGGCGCGGAGACGGTCGCGAGCGGCGTCGCCGCCCATGGAACGCCGAGCGCCTCGGCCCCTTTGGCGAGCACCAGCCCGGCGGCGTTCACCTCGTGCTCGCGATACGGATAGCGGCCGCGCGGTGGGCCCCACGGATATCGCACGGGGCCCGAGACCTTCAGCGCCTCTTCGGCCTCCTCGTAGTAGTGCCACATCTCGCGCCAATCGATCGGCCAGTCGCGGCCGTAGCCGAGTGTGGAGTGCGACGCGAACCATTCAGGTCGCCACCGCAACACCACCATCTGGAAGTGCACGGTGGAGCCGCCCACCGCGCGGCCGGAATTGTTGGAGCCGAACTCGACCGGGTCGTCGCCGCCGCTGATGCGTTCGCCGAGCCAGTAGAGCCTGTTCTGCTCGGTCTCATCCGAGGCGAAGTCGGCGAGGGGACGATAAAACGCGCCGGCATCGAAGGCGACGACGGAAAATCCGGCTTCGGCGAGCTTTGCAGCAAGCGTCGCACCGCCGGCGCCGGTGCCGATGATGGCGAAGTCGACCGCCTCGTCCTCGCGGTACTCCCTCATCGGGATCCAGCCGTCACGGCTGAACACGTCCGGGGCGCGGCCGTCGGTCGCGCGCGGTTTGTCCGACGTGCCGATCATTTGGCTGCCGCGGCGCGCACGAGCGCAGTGTCACGCTCCTCGCCTTCCCAATTATCGTGGCGGTTCGGCTGCAGGCGCACATAGCCGCGCGGCGAGGCGGGCCCGCCAAAGCCGATCTCGCTCCACGCCGCCGGGTGCGCGTAGTAGACCTCGACGACGGTGCGCAGCAGCTCGAGGCGCATGAATTTCTGCGCCGGCAGGCGCGGACCCCAGGCCGGACTCTCGGTCTCGCCCTTGTTCATGTCATGCAGGATCAGGTCCTGCTCCGCAGCGTCGAGCGCGGAGTAGCGGCGATGGAAGCGATGCCGCGCTTCCGCCTCGATCGCATCGAGCCCGCGGCGCCAGCACTCCTGGAGCGACGGCAAGGGCTCGAAACGCGTGCCGCTGCCCTGGTTCTCGTGCAAGCGCGCGTCGATGAAGGGCGCGATCGGGACCTTTTCGTCGCCGCGTTCCGGTTGTGGCACGACACGCTCGCACACTGCCTCGAGCGTCTCATATTGCAATTCACTGAAGAAGCGCCGCGGCGGCACGTCGGTGAGACGCTTGCGCACGACGGCGCGCGTCTGTTCGTTCCACGACGGCGTGTCCCACTTCGTCAGCACGTCGTAATCGGGGTATGGATTGCGGAAATTGCGATCAGACATCGGCGCCTCCGCATGCGCTGAGCAGCGTCAGCGTGCCGAGGCCGGCGAATGCCAGCCCCGTGAAGCTCGGCGGCGCCGGCAGCGGTGGTCCGGCGAACAGGTTCTGCGACCAGTTCCGCCATCCGCCCATGTTGCGGGCTACGCCATAAGCGTGGAAGCCGGCTCCGGCGAGGCCGACGAGCCCCGTAAGCTGGAGGAGCCGACGCGACACCTTGAGATTGAGCGCGGTGGGCCGCGCGCCCGAATGCGCGAGCGCCAGCGCCGCAGCCGGAACGATAGTGACCGGCAGGAGCATGAACGGATCGTGGAAGGCGCCGCGGAAATGCAGCAGCCACACTTCCGACGCCGTGACCATGAGGCTCGCCGAGACGGTCCAGGCGAGGCCGGTGGCGGTGTCGCGCTGAACGCGAGACGAGGCATGGCGTGCGCGGTGGATGCGCGTCGCCGCAAGTCCGAGCACGCCCGCAAGCGCAAGCGCGCCGGGCGCGGCGAACGGGGCCGCATAAAAGAGCGTCTGCCAGGAGAGACCGCCCGGCCGCTTGGTGATGTTGTAGAAATGAAAGCCGAGCCCGGTAATGCCGACGGCGACGGCGGTGCCGAACACAGCGGTCGAAACCGCGTTTGCCGGGCGACCGCTGAGGGCCGTGGCCATGGTCGCCGTCGCGATTAGCGGCGCCAGCACCATTCCTCGATTGTCGTAATTGCCGCGAAAGTGCTCCATGGCGCTGTCCGCCACCACGCTCGCAGCCAGCAACGCCGCGCCGCGACCTAAATCTCGCGCACAGCGCTTGAAAGCGTCGGGGCGGTGAGGCGGCAAAGGCGCGCGCTTGCGTCGCAGTAGCGCGCCGGCGAGCCCGATGCCGAGAAGCGCTGCGCCGGCGGCGACGAGCGCCTTGTTGGACAGCGGCGGTCCGGTCCGCTCGCGATAGATCACGCCCTGGGCCGGCCGTTCGATCAACGCCACTTCGAAACTCGCGATGAGAAAGCCGCTCCCGCGAGGCTAACGGATGCGCGGTTGTGTGCGTTCCGTTACAAATCGTTGAGCCGCGCGGCCGATGAGGAAGCCGAGACCCAAGGTCACTGCGGTGCCGGCTGCAACGACGCCGAAGCGGGCATGGTCGGCGTTCAACGTGACTGCTCGGTGCTTGGCCTTGTTGCCGAATGAGCCGTGCGTGCGGTGATACCGGCCGACAGGCGTATAGAGGTTGTCCGGTCGCTGCGGCGAGAGGCGCTCGGGCGTCATCTGCCCTTCGACTGCCGTGCGCGCGAGGTATCTGGCGACCCATCGCGGCGCGATCATCGTCCCGAGCACCAGCTCTGCGACAATGCGGCTGACCCAGTATTCCGCCTTGCCCTCGCGGGCGGCGCGTAAAATGGCGCGCGCCGGCACTTCCGGCTCGAACACCGGCGCGACCGGCTGCGGATGCCGGCCGACATGCGCGCGCGCCCAGTCGAACTGCGGTGTGTTGATGCCTGGAAGCTGCACCATCGATACGCGCACGCGGCTGCCGTCGTGCTCGAGCTCGGTGCGCAGCGATTGCGTGAAGCCGCGGATGGCAAACTTAGCGGCGCAGTAGGCCGACTGCAGCGGAATGCCACGATAGGCGAGCGCCGAGCCGACCTGCACGATCGTTCCGTCGTTGCGCGGGCGCATGGTTTTGAGGGCGGCCAGGGTGCCGTGCACGAAGCCGAGATAGGTCACCTCAGTGACGCGGCGGAATTCCTCCGGCGTCATGTCGGCGATTGGCGAAAAGACCGTAACCATCGCCGCGTTGACCCAGACGTCGATCGGCCCGAGTTCGCGCTCGAAGCGCGCGGCGGCGGCAAACACCGCCTCGGCGTCGGCGACGTCGCAGGCATGGACCGCGACCGGCGCGCCGATCCGCATCAGCTCGGCCCTGGTGTCGGCGAGCGCGTCCGCGTCGCGGGCGATGAGCCCGAGGAAGGCCCCTTGCCGCGCGAAGGCTTCCGCCGTGGCCCGGCCGACGCCGGCTGAAGCGCCGGTGACGACGACAACCTTGTTGCGGAACTGAGAGCGGCCGAAAGGAAAGGCGAGGCTCATTGCGGTGCCTGATTGCAGAGCGAGACGTTCGCAACGGCAACACACCCGCCTGTGCCATGGTTCCGGCGCGAGCCCCCCGCCAATCCGCTCGGCGGAATGACAATTTGGTAAGTTGTGTGTGCCGATCGGCAGACCGAGCGAGATCAGGCCGGCAGCAAGCCGCGCGTCGTGACATAGATGCCTACGGCAATGACGATCGCGGAGAAAATGCGCGTGAGCGCGTGCTTGTGCGATGACAGTCTGCGCGCGAGGGCGATGCCGCCAACCCCGCCGACTGCGCCGCCGAGGATAAACAGGCCGGCGAGCGGCCAGTCGACAAGGCCGGAGGCGGCGTAGCTCGCGGCTGTCGTCAGGCCGAAGGCGGTCACCGCGAACAGCGAGGAGCCGACGGCGTTGATCAACGGCATGCCCGTTGCGGCCATGAGGCCCGGCACGATCAGGAAGCCGCCACCGATGCCGAAGAAGCCGGATAGCGCGCCGACCGCGAAACCGATGCCGATCAGCCAAGGCAGGAGATGCAGGGTATCGCGCGCCAGCTTCACGTCGGGATTGCCGGTGTTTTTGCGCGGCCGCAGCATGAGCAGGCCGATGACGATCATCAGCGCGCCGAACAGGGTGAGGAGGCGACCACCGTCGATCAGCTTGCCGAAATGCGCGCCGGCGGCGGCGCCGGCGATGCCGGCGAGGCTAAAGACGGCCGCGCAGTTCCATTTGACGTTGCCTGCCCGCGCATGACCGACGAGGTTCGCGGCGGCACTCGCCGCCACCGCGACCGCGCTGGTGCCGATCGCGATGTGCGGAGAGGCGACGCCGACGACGTAGACGAGCAATGGCACCGCCATGATCGAGCCGCCGCCGCCGACAAGGCCGAGCGTGAAGCCGACGACGCCGCCTGAGCCGATCGCGAGCAGAATTTCGAGCGAATTCATTTCGGCGCAGCGAGTGCGCGCCTGTTCCAGGGCATCCGGGCGAGCAGATGCGCCATGCCGCAGAAGCCGGTCGTGCCGGCGAACACCAGGCCCGCGCCGACGAAAGCCGATAGCGCGTAGAAGCCAGGCGCGACCAGCGTGCCGAGGATGATTCCGATGAGCACCAGCGAGCCGGCGCCGATCTGCACCTGGCGCATGATGTCGATGGGCGCATTGCGATCGAGCGTGACCGGCAGACCCGCCTTCTTCCAGGCTTCGAGGCCGCCGTCGAGAATGTAGGTCTCGCAAGCTCCCGATGCCGCCGCAAGGCGCGCAGCATTTCCGCGCGTCCGCGCACCGGAACGACAGTGGAAGACGAGCACGTCGTCGCCTTCGCGTACCGGTGCATCCTTGTCGATGCGGCTGAGCGCATGGTGACGCGCGCCGGGAATGCGCTCGCGCGCGGCTTCGTCCGCTTCGCGGATGTCGATCAGCACGGCGCCCTGCCGAACGAGTTCGGCGGCGCGGGCGGGAGAGATGGTCTGCAGATTGCTCATGATGGTCCCTCTTGTTGGTTGTTGTTGCCGCCCTTACGGGCAGTAAATGTCCTTCAGCAGCATCAAAAGCCGCTTCGCGTTGTCATCGGCGATCCGATAGAAGATCGTCTGCGCCTCGCGGCGCGTGGCGACGAGCCCTTCGTCCCGCATCTTGGCGAGGTGCTGCGACAGCGCCGATTGGCTCAAGCCCACGGCATCGGCGAGGTCGCCCACGGCCATCTCGCCCTTGAGTGCCAGACGGCAGAGGATCAGCAGCCTGTTTTCGTTGGCGAGCAGCTTGAGCAGTGCGGCGGCTTCCGCCGCCTTGCTCTCGAGTTCCGCCATCGCGGCATCCGCCGCTCTGATAGTCTGGGCACCACGTGAGGCCATCGCCGCTTCCCATACATTAGGTATTGCTAATGTAGGCGACGCTAATATATACGTCAAGCCCTATATGATGAGCCCCGCAGGAGAACGCGTCATGGCCACCGCAAAGCCCGAAATCAAAGCCTTTTTCGACGAGCCGACGAACACGGTGAGCTATCTGGTGTGGGACCCCGGGACCCGCGCCGCCGCCGTGATCGATCCGGTGCTCGATTTCGACCATAAGAGCGGTGAGGCCAATGTGTCGGCCGCCGACGCGCTGTTGGCCGAGGGGGCCCGGCTCGGCCTGAAGATCGGCCGCGTGCTCGAAACGCATGTCCACGCCGACCATCTTTCCGCGGCGCCATACATCAAGCAGAAGACCGGCGCACCGGTCTGTATCGGCGAGCACATCCGCGACGTGCAGCAGATCTTCCGGCCGGTGTTCAACGCGGCGGACGTGTCCGGCGACGGCTCGGAGTTCGACCACCTGTTCAAGGACGGCGAGCGGTTTACGATCGGCGGTATCGACGCCGAAGTGATGTACACGCCCGGCCATACGCCCGCCTGCGTGTCGTACCGGATCGGCGACGCTGTCTTCGTCGGCGATACCATGTTCATGCCCGATTACGGCACGGCGCGGGCTGACTTCCCCGGCGGCGACGCGCACGCGCTTTATCGCTCGATCCGGCGCATCCTGTCCTTGCCGCCGCAGACGCGGCTGTTCATGTGCCACGACTACAAGGCGCCGGGCCGCGATCAGTACGCATGGGAGACGACGGTCGCGGAGGAGAAGGCACGCAACGTGCACATCCACGATGGCATCGGCGAGGAGGAGTTCGTTGCCAAGCGCACCGCGCGCGACAAGACATTGTCGACGCCGCTGCTCCTCCTGCCGTCGATCCAGGTGAACATGCGCGCCGGACATTTCCCGCCGGCGGAGGCGAACGGCGTGCACTATCTGAAGGTGCCGCTCAAGCTGGGAGCCTGAGCCGCACGCCGTGAGCGGAGGCGCCGGCGGCTATCCGGAGTTTGCACCGGAGATTTCGGGCATTTAAGCTGGGTTGCAGCAATTGAGTGCCCGCCCTTGACGAATTCACCCGCAGTGAGGCTCGGCGTCGACATCGGCGGCACGTTCACCGATGTGGCGCTCGAGCGCGGGCCCGAGCGCTTCACCGCCAAGGTGTTGACCACGACCGGGGCGCCCGAAGAGGGCGTGCTCTCCGCCCTGCGCGAGGTGATGGGCGAGGCGAACGCCGCGCCTTCGGACGTGCGGGTGATCATCCACGGCACCACGCTCGCCACCAACGCGCTGATCGAGCGCAAGGGTGCGAAGACCGCGCTTCTGACAACCGAAGGCTTTCGGGACGTCATCGAGATCCGTCACGAGAACCGCTTCGAACAGTACGATGTCAACATCGACCTGCCGCCGCCGCTGGTGCCGCGGCGCCTGCGTCTGCCGGTCGCCGAGCGCGTCGATGCACAGGGCAACGTGCTCGTGCCGCTCGACGAGGCGAGTGTCGCCGGGGCGCTCGAGACGCTCAAGGAGCAGAAGATCGAGGCGGTTGCCGTCGGCTTTCTGCATAGCTTCACAAATCCGCAGCACGAGCGCCGGACAGCCGAGTTGATCGCGCGGTCGCTGCCGCACGTTGCTGTGACGCTGTCGTCCGACGTCTCGCCGGAGATGCGCGAATACGAGCGGTTTTCGACTGCCTGCGCCAACGCTTATCTGCAGCCGCTGATGGGCCGCTATCTCGGCCGACTTGAGAACGAACTGGCCCGCGCCGGCTTCCGCTGCCCGATGCTGCTGATGACGTCGGGTGGCGGCATCACCAGCACCGAGACCGCGGCGCGCTTTCCCGTGCGTCTCGTCGAATCCGGTCCCGCCGGCGGTGCGATCTTCGCGTCGTGCGTCGCGCGGCAGAGCGGCCTCGATCATGTGGTCTCCTTCGACATGGGCGGGACGACCGCGAAGCTCTGCCTCATCGACAAGGCGCGGCCGCAGACCGCGCGCGCCTTCGAGGTCGCGCGCATCTACCGCTTCCTCAAAGGGAGCGGCCTGCCGCTGCGCATCCCGGTCATCGAGATGGTCGAGATCGGCGCCGGTGGCGGCTCGATTGCACGGGTCGACGCGCTCGGCCGCATTGGCGTCGGCCCCGACAGCGCCGGCTCGACGCCGGGCCCGGTCTGTTATGGCCGCGGTGGCATCGAGCCGACCGTCACCGACGCCGACATCGTGCTCGCGCGCATCGATGCCGCCGCGTTCTCCGGCGGCAGCATGAGCCTCGATGTCGAGGGCGCGCGCCGCGCCATCGGCGACAGGATTGGCAAGCCGCTCGGGCTCTCGCCGGATCACGGCGCGCTCGGCGTCAGCGAGATCGTCGACGAGAACATGGCGAGCGCGGCGCGTGTGCACGCCATCGAGAGCGGCAAGGACTTGCGCCCACGCACGTTGATTGCTTTCGGCGGCGCCGCGCCGTTGCACGCCGCACGCGTCGCGGAAAAGACGGGCATCGGCCGCATCGTCATTCCGGCCAATGCCGGCGTCGGCTCGGCGGTCGGCCTGTTGCGCGCGCCGGTCGCCTACGAGGTCGTGCGTGGACGTTTGATGCGTCTCGGCTCTTTCGATGCGGGCGAGGCGAACGCGTTGTTCGCCGAGATGCGCGCCGAGGCGGAAGCGATTGTGCGCCGCGGGGCACCGGACGCCGAACTCGTCGAGCAGCGTTCCGCCTTCATGCGCTATCGCGGGCAGGGACATGAGATCGGCGTCGACCTGCCGGTCCGGGATTTTGCAGCGGATGACCGGCAGCGGATCATCGCTCGGTTCGAGGAGGTCTATCGCCGCCTGTACAGCCGGCCGATCCCGGGCGTCGAAATCGAAACCATAAGCTGGGTGCTTTCGCTCGCTGCGCCGTCGGAAGGCGAACTCGCTGTCGCTGCCAGCGAATATCCGCATACGCCGGAGGCGCGCGGCCGCCGCCCGGTGTTCGATCCGGACTCCGGCGAATTCCGCGACGTCGCGATCTATGCGCGGGCCCAGCTCAAGCCCGGCGCGCGTTTCAGCGGACCGGCCGTGATTGCCGAGGACGACACGTCCACGGTGGTCAGCCCGAATTTCGACGCCACGATCGATCGCTTCGGCTCGATCGTGCTCACGAGACGCGAGGCATGACCATGGTCTCCCGCCCGAACACCGCACTGGGGCAGATCCATACCCAGATCATGTGGAACCGACTGATCGCCGTGGTCGAGGAACAGGCGCAGACCATGTTGCGCACCGCGTTCTCGACGTCGGTGCGCGAAGCAGGCGACCTGTCGGCCGGCGTCTTCGATCGCCATGGCCGCATGCTGGCGCAGGCCGTCACCGGCACGCCGGGCCACGTCAATTCGATGGCAAACGCGGTCATTCATTTCCTCAAAGTGTTCCCGCTCGATGGCATGAAGCCGGGCGATCACTACATCACCAACGATCCCTGGCTCACCTCCGGCCATCTGCACGACATCACGGTCGTCACGCCGACCTTCTACCGCGGCAAACCGGTTGCGCTGTTCGCCAACACCATCCACGTCGTCGACATTGGTGGCCTCGGCATGGGCCCGGACGGCCGTCAGGTGTTCGAGGAGGGGCTCGCCATCCCGATCATGCCGCTCGCGCGCGAAGGGCACATGAACGAGGACCTCTTGCGCCTCGTGCGCGCTAATGTGCGCGAGCCCCTGCAGGTCGAAGGCGACATCTATGCCTGCGCCGCCTGCAACGACGAGGGCTCGCGGCGCCTCATCGAGATGATGGACGAGTTCGAGATCGCCAATCTCGACCGCCTCGGCGATACCATCGTCGAGGCCTCTCGCGAGGCGACGCTCGCCCGCATTCGTGCCCTGCCCAAGGGCACATATCGCAACAGCATGACGATGGATGGCTACGACAAGGAGCTCACCCTCATCGCCGCGCTGACCATCTCCGACGGCGGCCTGCACGTCGATTTCGACGGGACGTCGCCGGCCTCGAGCCACGGCATCAACGTGGTCTACAACTATTGCCTCGCCTACACGGCGTTTGGGGTGAAGTGCCTGATCGCGCCGGACGTGCCGAACAATGCCGGCTCGCTCGCGCCGATCACGGTCAGCGCGCCGGAAGGCTGCGTGCTCAACGTCAAGCGGCCGTGGCCGGTCGCCGCGCGCCACACGGTCGGGCACATGCTCCCGGACGTCGTGTTCGGCTGCCTTCACCAGGTGATCGACGGCGGCGTGCCGGCCGAGGGTGCGTCGTCTCTGTGGAATCCGCAGATTTTCGGCGGCGGTTCGCTGGTCGATCACGTCGAGGAAGGCACTGACGCGAACGAACTCCCGACCTTCAGCACCGTCATCTTCCATTGCGGCGGCACCGGCGCGCGGCCGCAGAAGGATGGTCTGAGCGCGACCGCTTTTCCCTCCGGCGTCCGCACGATCCCGATCGAGGCGACAGAGAGCGTCGCGCCGGTCCTGTTTTACCGGCGCGAGTTCCGCGCGAGCTCCGGCGGTGCGGGGAAGCAACGAGGCGGACTGGGGCAGACCATCGAACTCGGCGGCGCGGGCGCCAATCCGATCGCGCTGTTGTGCAATTTCGAGCGCGTGCGCAATCCGGCGCGCGGCCGCGAGGGCGGCGGAGCCGGTGGGCCCGGCACGGTTGCCTTGCGCTCCGGCCGTCCGATCCGCCCGAAAGGCCGGCAGACCGTGCCGGCGCGTGACGCAATCTGCCTCGGCCTGCCCGGCGGCGGCGGCTTCGGCGATCCGCTGATGCGCGATCCGGCCGCCGTGCGCGACGATGTCCTCGATGGCCTGATTACCGAAGAGGAAGCGCGCCGCGACTACGGCGTCGCCATCGTCACGGGCGGCATGATCGACGAGGCAGAGACCACGCGGCTGCGTGCGGCTCGCGCGAGGCGGCGCTCCTAGCGCGTCGGCGATGGGGCTCTTTGGACTCGATCCATGAGGCGCGGCCTGACCTCGCGGACCAATCGCTCCATCGACGCCCGCACCAAATGCTGCGGCATCAGGCCGAAATTCTGCAAGGTCGAGACGTGGCGGACGCCAAAACGGTGCAATGCGGCCAGTTTCTCGGTCACGGTCTCGACCGAGCCGAACAGGTGCAGCCCGTTCCGCATGGCGTCGTCATAAGTCGATTTTCGCGCATAAAGGCGAGTGTCGACGTAGAGATTGAAGGCCGTTTCGGCATTCTGTCGCGCCGCTTCGTCGCTCTCGGCGACATGCGTGTGCAGGGTGACGACCGCGTCGTCGTCGGAAGGCGCGAGCCCAGCCTCTGCCTTGCCGCGGCGGTATTCGGCGATCAGGTCCTCGATCTGGTCGAAGTTCTCAAGCGATGCATAAGGCACGCACATCAGATTGTTGCCCTGCTTGCCGATGTGGAAGGCGGCCTCGCGCCGCAGCACCGCGACATAGATGGGCACTTGCCGCTGGATCGGAACAACATTGAGCGCGACGGCATCGACGTTGCTGAATTTGCCCTGCGCGGTGACGCGCTCGCCGGAAAGCAGCCGGCGCACGAGGGCGAGGTTCTCGTCGAAGCGGTCGCGCTTCTCGGCAGGGTCGATGCGATAGCCGGCGAATTCGTGCGACAGATAACCGGAGCCGACGCCGTAGACGAGCCGTCCGCCGGACAGTACGTCGACCATGGCATAGCTCTCGGCGACCGTGAGCGGATTGTGGAAGGTCAGGATCGAGATCGCCGTACCGAGCCGCAGCCGCTTCGTGCGCTGCGCCAGGCTCGACAGCATCACCGCCGGATTGGGGACGACGCCGTATTCGTGAAAATGATGCTCGGCGACCCAGAACGTGTCGTAACCGAGCGCGTCGGCGAGCTCGGCCTGCGCGATGACCTCGCCATAGAGCTGCTGCACCGTGCGCGGTTGCGTCGGGTAGTGGTCCTGGACAGAGAAGACAGAGAGTTTCATCACGCGTCCTTGTTGCTCTTGACGAAGTCCCACACCGCGACCGGATTTTCCCAATGCACGTTGTGGCCGGCACCGGCGATTGTCCACGCCGCCGGATCGACGGCACGCATGTCGGCGAGGCTCACCATCGCGTCCTTGTCGCCGGAGGCGAGGCGCAGATTGGGCGCAAGCCGCAGGAGGTCCGGCACCGACGGGCCGACTGCACCGAAGACGCGCGGATCCATGGCGACACGCCATTGCGCACCTTCGGCGACGATGCCATTCGCCGCGACCTTGGAAGCCGGATCGGCGAGGCCGTGCAGCCCGGCGAGTTTCAGTGCGCGCTCGATCGCTTCCTCGCGCGTGGCGAAGGTCTTCGCCGGTCGCGCCGCCAACTCCCGCGCCTTAGCCGTCTCGTCCGCGGTCCAGACGATTTTCACGCCGAAGGCGGCGGTATCGTGGACCCGCGGGCCGTAGAGCCCGCTGCCGGCGAGCGCGGCGATGACGCCGCCGAATGAATGCCCGACAAGGACGGTCTTGGCCGGGTCGTCGTCCTTGATCAGATCGGCAATGTCGGCCGCGTGTGCGGCGTAGCCGAACGGCCCCCGCGCGGGCGACCCGCCGTGCCCGCGCAAATCCGGCGCGAGCCAGCGGCCGTCCCAATGCCTGTCGGCGATCTCCGTCATGCGCGACCATACCGCGCGATTGGCGCCGAGCCCGTGTAGCAGCACCGCGAGCCGCGCGCCCTGGCCGCCGCGCGACACCTCCAAGCCATGATCCGAAATGAATTGATCGGCCATCGGCGCGCTCATAGCCCGAGATAGGCTTCGCGCACGCGCGCGTCGCCAGCGAGAGTCGCGCTCGGTCCCGACAGCACGATGCGGCCCGTCTCGAGCACATAGGCGCGGTCGGCGATGGCGAGCGCGGCGCTGACGTTCTGCTCGACCAACAGGATTGTCACGCCGTCCTTGCGCAGCGCGACGATGGTATCGAGGATAAGGTCGACTAGCACCGGCGCGAGCCCCATCGACGGTTCGTCGAGCAGCAGCATCTGCGGGTCGCTCATCAGCGCGCGAGCAATGGCCAGCATCTGCTGCTGTCCGCCGGAGAGCGTGCCGGCGGCGCTGCGGCGCCGTTCGGCAAGCACCGGAAATAACGTGTAGATGCGCTCGATCGCGCCCGCGTTGCCGGCCCGGCGGCGATAGGCGCCGAGCTTGAGATTGTCCTCGACCGACAGGGGCGCGAACACCTGGCGCGCCTCCGGCACCTGCGCCAGGCCGCGCGCGACGCGCGCATGCGCCGGCAGGCGGTCGATCGGCTCGCCGTCGAAGCCGATAGCGCCCGCTGCGGCGGGCAGGATACCGGAGATGACGCGCATCAAGGTCGTCTTGCCGGCGCCGTTGCTGCCGACCAGCGCCACGACCTCGCCGCGCTTTACGTCAAGCGAGACGCCATGCAGCACCTCAATGCGTCCGTAGCGGCAGGTGACGCCCTCAATCCGGAGCATGTTCGCTCTCCGCGCGTCCATGCTTGCCGAGATAGGCCGCGATCACCCGCTCGTTCGCGCGCACCTCGGCCGCCGTGCCTTCGGCAATGGTGCGGCCCTGGTCGAGCACATGGATGCGATGCGAGATTTTCATGACGAGTTTCATGTCGTGTTCGACCAGAACGACGGCGACCCCGCTCGCGGCGATCTTCTGGATCACTTCGTCGATCTCGGCGGTTTCGACCGGATTGCAGCCGGCGGCCGGCTCGTCGAGGAGCAGTACCTTCGGTTCGGTCGCCAACGCGCGCGCGATCTCGAGCCGGCGCAGCGCGCCGTAGGGGAGGGCGCCAGCGGCGCGGTCGGCGATGCCGGTCAGCCCGACGAAGGCGAGCAGGTCCTCGGCCTTCGCGCGGGTGAAAGCGTTCTGCCGCAGCACCGACGGCAGCGTGAACAAATGTGCGGCGATGTTGCGACGTTCGTGCAGGTGTCGGCCGACCATGACGTTCTCGGCCGCACTCATGCGGAAGAAGATCTGCAGGTTCTGGAACGTGCGCGACAAGCCGCGGCGTGCCAGCAGGTGCGGGGCCATGCCGGTGACGTCCTCGCCGCCGAGTGACACGCGCCCCTCGCGCGGCGTGTAGAGGCCGGAGACGACATTGAATAATGTGGTCTTGCCGGCGCCGTTCGGGCCGATGATGGCGAAGATTTCGCCGGGATCGACCTTGAACGAGACCTGGCTGAGCGCGGTTACGCCGCCGAAGCCGATGCCGATGGTGTCGGTCGCGAGCATGTCAGCGCCGCCCGAAACGCGCGGCGAGCGCGGGCACAATGCCCGTCGGCAGGAAGATCATGATCAGGATCATGACCGCGCCGAGCACGATGTGCTCGTAATCGTGGAACACGGTCAGCACCTGCGGCAGCAGCACGAGGAGCGCCGCGCCGACGATACCGCCGAAAATCGAACCCAACCCGCCGAGCACGGCCATGGTCACGAATTCGATCGAGCGCAGGAAGCCGGCGGTGATCGGCGTGACGAGGCCATCGAACAGCGCGAGATATGCGCCGGCGATGGCCGCGTAGATGGCGGAGATGACGAAGGCGGTGAGCTTGTAGCGCGCCACGTCGACGCCGAGCACGCGCGAGGCGGTCTCGCTGTCATGGATGGCGCGCAGTGCGCGTCCGGTCGGGCTGGCGATCAGATTGACGCAGATCCAGGTGCCGATCACCAACGTGATACCGGCGATCCAGTACCACATCCTCGGGCCGAACACGCGGAAGCCGAACACGACGAGCCGCGGCACCGGCATGCCGTCCGGCCCGCCAGTCCATGCCGCTTCATTGGTGAACACGAGTGCGATGAGGAGCCCGAGGCCGAGCGTTGCCACCGCGAGATAGTGGCCGCGCAGCCGCAAGATCGGCCTGCCCACGATAAAGGCCATGAGGCCTGCTGCGGCCGCGCCGAGGACCAGCGCAGCCCATGAGGGAATGCCGAGATGGGCCGGCCCGACGGCGACTGCGTAGGCGCCGATACCGAAGAAGCCTGCATGACCGAGGGACACCTGTCCGGCAAAGCCCATCAGCAGATTGAGCCCAACGACCGCGAGTGCAAAAATGAACACCAGCGCCGCCATGCGCATGTAGAAGGTCGACGGCAACACGAGCGGCAGCAGCGCGACGATCAGCGCTAGCAGCACGACCACCGCATAGGGGCTATGTAGCAAGCGCCGCATGTCAGACCCGCTCCACGCCGGCACGGCCGAGCAGCCCTTGCGGCATGGCGAAGAGCACCAGCAGGATGACGAGGAAGCCGATCGCGTCCTTGTAGCTCGATGAAACATAGCCGGCGCCGAACGCTTCGAGCAGACCGACTGTGAGGCCGCCGACCACGGCGCCGAGCGGATTGCCCATGCCCCCAAGCATCGCGGCGGCGATGCCCTTGAGCGCGAGCAGTGTGCCGGCATCGTAGCTCGTCAGCGTGATCGGCGCCGCCAGCACACCGCCGACGGCGCCGACCGCCGCGGAGACGGCGAAGGAGAGGGCGACCACGGCGCCGGTGTTGATGCCCACGAGCCGTGCGGCCAGGCGGTTGGCGGCGGTGGCCAGGATCGCCTTGCCGGTCAGCGTGTGCGTGATGAAGAGCCACAGCACCAGCACGATCAGCCCGGCGCCGAAGAGCACGATGATGCTCTGCGGCAGGAGAGCCGCGCCGCCGACAATGATCGGTTTGTTGCCGGCAAACGGGGCGAGCGAATGGAAATTCTTGTCGAACACGATCGAGGCGATGCCGCGCATCAAAATCGAGGCGCCGATGGTAATGATGATGAGGCTGACGGCGGACGCGCCGCGGGCCGGCGCGATGGCGAGGTAATAGAGACCAAGCCCGACCGCGACCGCGACAGCGATGGCCAGCAGCGCCGCCAGCGGCAGTGGCACACCGGCGGCGGCGGCGAACACGGTCACCATGCCGCCGAGCATGACGAATTCGCCCTGCGCGAAGTTCAGGACGTCAGAAGCGTTGTAGATGAGCGTGAAGCCGAGCGCGACAAGGGCGTAAATCGCGCCCACCGTCAGTCCGGAAAATGCGAATTGAAGGAATTCGGACACGATCGCCCCGCTTGCGACTCCGTTGGCCGTTCGTCCCCGCGAAAACGGGGACCCAGCGCGGACTCAGTACTGGGTTCCCTTTTTCGCGGGAATGAACGGAGTTTGCGGCTCGTCCCTCATCCTTCCAGACGTTCGCTGCGCGATCTCTGGAGGATGAGGGATCAGGCCAGCTACGAGCCTATTTGCTCTCCAGCGTCCAGTCGCCGTTCTTGATCTCCAGCATGCGGAACGCGGTGAGATCGAGGCCGAGGTGGTCGGTCGCCGACATGTTGACGACGCCGCCGGTGCCCATGAAGTTCTTGGTCTGCTCGAGCGCGTCGCGCACCTTGGCCTTGTCAGCGCTCTTGGCGCGCTTCATCGCGTCGACCAGCAGCATCAGGCCGTCATAGGAGTGACCGCCGAAGGTCGACACCGGCTGACCGGTCTTGGCCTCATAGGTCTTCTTGTAATCGACGACGACCTTCTTCTGCGGATCGCTGTCGGGCAGCTTCTCAGCGACGAGAAGCGCCGCGGCCGGCAGTCGCACGCCGTCGGCGGCCGGGCCGGCGAGTGAGATGTACTGCTTCGAGCCGACGCCGTGGCTTTCGTAGAGCGGCACCTTGATGTCGAGCTGGCGATAGTTGCGTGTCACGATCGCCGGACCCTGGCCGAAGCCGGGATTGACCACCGCCTGGATGCCGGCGGTGTTCTTGATCTTGGTGAGCTGCGGCGTCATGTCGTTGTCGGCCGGGCCGTAGCTCTCGTCGGCCAGCACTTCGATGCCGTACTTCTTTGTCACGGTGCCGCACTGCTGCCGCATCGACGCGCCGAAAGCGTCCTTGCCCGAGATCATGCCGATTTTGGTCAGGTTATGCTTCTTCAGATCCTCGAAGATCTTTTCGCAGGCCATTAGGTCGGTGTGCGGTGTCTTGAAAATCCACTTCTTGATTGGAGATACCGCCTGGACTGCACCGGCGAAGTTGATGAAGGGCACCCCGGCGTCCTCGGCGAGCGGGATCAAAGCCATCGTGGTTGCGGTGGTCGAGCCGGAGAGCAGCGCGTCGACGCCGTCCTGCTCGAGCGCGCGCGTGCCGAAGGTGCGCGCCTGGTTCGG
>Ga0070680_100001411_pt1 | contig 17358 bp, 16 predicted proteins | sample KBSC73BmetaG_FD_64672 | JGI IMG/M metagenome (GOLD analysis project Ga0070680, IMG submission 64672) | Corn rhizosphere microbial communities from Kellogg Biological Station, Michigan, USA - KBS C7-3B metaG | ecosystem: Host-associated > Plants > Roots > Rhizosphere | place: USA: Michigan...
GTCGGACACGATCGCCTCGAGGTCGAGCGCCGTGACCTTCTTCTTCTTGTCCGCGAGCTCCTTGAAGCGCTTGAACGCCGTGTTCAGCGCCGCGCCCTCCACCTGGAAACCCAGCTCCTCGAGCGCCTTGCGCAGCGCGTGACGGCCGGAGTGCTTGCCGAGCACGATCGAGTTCGTCTCGAGGCCGATCGTGGTCGCGTCCATGATCTCGTAGGTGGTGCGCTCCTTGAGCACGCCGTCCTGGTGGATGCCCGCCTCGTGCGCGAACGCGTTGCGGCCCACGATCGCCTTGTTGGGCTGCACCTGGTAGCCGGTCAGGCGCGATACGAGGCGGCTGGTGCGGGCGATCTCGGTTGTGTCGATGCCGGTCCACAGGCCCAGGCTCGACTCGCGCGTGTGCAGCAGCATCACGATCTCCTCGAGCGATGCGTTGCCCGCGCGCTCGCCGATGCCGTTGATCGCGCACTCGAACTGGCGGCAGCCCGCGCCCAGTCCCGCGAGCGAGTTGGCCACGGCCAGGCCCAGGTCGTCGTGGCAGTGGACGGACACGGTGACGCCCCGCAGATCGGGCACGAGCCGGTACAGCTCGCTGAACATCTCCGCGTACTCGGCCGGCATCGTGTAGCCGACCGTGTCCGGCACGTTGATGGTGGTCGCGCCCTCGTCCAGCGCTGTCTGGATCACCTCCGCCATGAACTCGATGTCCGAGCGCGAGCCGTCCTCGGGCGAGAACTCCACGTCGTCGGTGTACTGCTTGGCGTGCGCCACGGCGGCGCGCGCCTGGCCCTTCACGTCCTCGCGCGTGGTCTGAAGCTTGCGCTCGATGTGAATGTCGCTAGTGGCGATGAAGGTGTGAATGCGCGGGCGCTCGGCGTCCTTGACGGCGTTCCAGGCGGCGTCGATGTCCGCGGCGTTGGTGCGGGCGAGGCCGCAGATCACGGGGCCCTCGACCTCCCGCGAGATCGCCTGCACCGATTCGAAGTCGCCGGGCGAGGTGATCGGGAAGCCGGCCTCGATGACGTCGACGCCAAGGCGGGCGAGCTGGTGCGCGATCTCGAGCTTTTCCTGCTTGTTCAGGGAGATGCCGGGCGACTGCTCGCCGTCGCGCAGCGTCGTGTCGAAGACACGTACTCGGTTCTCTTCACTTCGCTCTCGATCTGGGCTCATGACGTTCCTATTCCTCTCTTCTCAATTCCTGCCTTCTCCGAATCGGTTTGCGGCTGCGCGGCCGCCACGCGTTATTCCCCCCGAGGGGGGAGGAGGAGAAGTCGAAGGTTGAGAAGGAACGCCATGCCCGAAAAAGACTACACAGTGAGTACAACCTTGCCGACGTTCCTGCGCTCGGCGAGGTAGCGGTGGGCATCGGCACCCCGTTCGAGCGGGAAGGACTCCGCCACGACGGGCTGGATCGTTCCGTCTGCCATCAGCTCGGTGAGCGGCTTGCCGTATTCGCCCATCATCGAGCCCTTGTCCTGCCAGATGCGGAGCATGTTCACTCCGATCGCCGCGCGCGAGCTCGACATCATCGTGAGCGGGTTGAAGCGCGGCATCGTGACGACCGTTCGCAGGGCGCGCGGGATGTTGCGGCGCTCCCCCTCCATCACGGCCGACGCGCCGAGCATCACGATCCGCCCGCCGGGGCGCAGCAGCTTGTAGCCCTTCTTGAAGCTGGCGCCGCCGATGCCGTCCACCACCAGGTCGAGGGGCGTCTCCTCCCCCGTTATCCGGCGGACCTCCTTGGCGAAGTCCTGCGTGCGGTAGTCGATCGCGTGATCGACGCCGAAGCCACGGATCGCGTCGTGCTTGGACGCGGACGCCGTGCCGAAGATCTCGCCGCCAACCTTCCTCGCGATCTGCGTGGCCGCGATGCCGACGCCACCGGCGGCCGCGTGCACGAGCACGCGCTCGCCGGCGTGGAGCGCCCCGTAGCGGACGATCGCGGCGTAGGCGGTCGCGTACACGACCGGCACCGCCGCGCCCTGCTCGAAGCTCCAGCCGTCAGGCAGCGCGACCAGGTCGGCCGCAGGCGTGACCGCCAGCTCCGCGTAGCCGCCGAACTTGGTCGGCGCCATCACGCGGTCGCCCACGCTGAAGCCCTCCACGCCGTCGCCCACGGACTCGATCTCTCCGGCCACCTCGTAGCCGACCACGCAGGGCGGTTTGGGCGCGTCCTGGTACAGCCCGACGCGCGCCATCAGGTCGGCGAAGTTGATCCCGGCCGCCTTGACCGCGATACGGACCTGACCCGTACCGGGCTGTGGATCTGGCTGCTCGAGCACCTTCAGCATTTCGGGCGGGCCGTGCTCGGTGATCACGAGGGCGCGCACGCGCGAAAGCGTACGCGCGCGGGCTCAGCAGTGCTGGTTGCCGACGGGGTTGCCGTGGCCGTTGCCCGTGCAGCCGGTAGCGCCGGTCGGCAGCGGGGGCGCCGGGACCTGCACCGGCACGGTCACGACGGGCGCGGATTGCTGCTGCTGCTTCTTCAGTTCGCTGGGCGGAGTCTTCTTTGGCTTCGCCCCCACGTCCTGACGGCGCTGCTGCCCGGGCGGTGTGGACTTCGGACCCTGGGTGGGCTGCGCCGGATGCGTTGGATGCGTGGGATGAGCTGGTTTGCCCGGACCGGTTGTGCCGGAGGGGGTCTGCGGATGGGCCGGATGCGTGGGATGCGCGGGATGAGTGTGCGCGGCCGTTTGCTTGTTGGTCGCGCCGTGGTGCTTGCCCCTGGCGCCCGGTGCCAACTTCGACGAGCCCGGGACCGCGGCCGCTGCCTTCGGCAGGTTGATCGTCCTGTTCACGGCCTCCGCGTGGCGAGCCGCCGCGGCCGGCGCGCTCTGGTGCGTGCGGTTGGCGTGGTGCGTCTGCGACTGCTCGATCTCGTAGGTGCCGGCACCGGCCAGCGCGGCCGCGGCCACAACGATGCCCGCCTTCGCGAGGAGCGGCGTTGCCACAGCCTTGCCGGTCGCGGCGGCCGCAATGCCTCCACCGCCGCCGCCCAGGGTGCCGCCGCCCCCGCCCAGGATGTGGTGCAGGAGCCCCGCCGCGAGCCCCGCCGGGATCGGCGGCGCGATCATCGCGAGGTCGCGCTTGCGCGTTCCCATCAGCTCGGCGAAGCCGGCGCAATCGGAGCAGCCACGCAGGTGGGAGCGGATGCGGCGCCCGCGCAACACGCGACCGTCGTTGTCCGAGATCGCGCGCTGTACCGACTCACACTCCATGGCTCGTCCCTCCGCCATGTCGTGCAGCGCGGTGCGTGCCTCGAACACGATCTGCCGCGCGTGCTTGTCGGTGGTGCCGAGCGCCTCGCCGATCTCGCGATAGCGGAGCCCGCTCAGCTCGTGCATGACGAGCGCGCTGCGCTGCGCCTCCGGAAGCTGCTTCAGGTCCGCGACCAGCTCGCGCAGCCGCTGCCTCATCGCGGGATCGTCCTCCGGTGCCTCGAGCTCGAAGTCGTCGTCGATCGGCGCGTGCGCCCGGCGCTTTCGCAGCAGCGAGATGCTCTCGTTGTGGGCGATGCGGAAGAGCCAGGGCTTCAGCGTGATCGTCCGCTCCTCGCCAGAGAGACCACGTAGAGCCGAGGCCATCGTGCTCTGCAGGGCGTCCGCCGCGTCCTCCGAGTTGCCGACTATCGAGCGGCAGTAGCGGTAGAGCGCCTGGTGGTAGCGCTCGTAGATCGCCTCGAAGGCCCGCTCGTCCCCGGCCGCGGCGAGGCGGACCAGGCGGTCGTCCCCCAGTGCGCGCAGCGCAAACTTCGGCGTGGCGGAGCGAGGCAGTGGCGCCGATATCCCGGCCATACCCGAGATTATCGGCACACTGCCCGGTCGCCCCTACCCAGTTGCGCCCGCTGCAGGCAATCGGAAGGGAAGGCGTGGTTGGCACTTTCCGCGCCCTCGATCGCACGCAGAGGCGCGATCAGCCGCCGCTCCGTGCGGGCGGATGTGTCTGATCGACCAGCCTGGTCGCCGTGAAGGGCTGGTCGCCTGGGTCCTTGCGCGGGAGGCGCGCCTTGACGACGACGTGGTCGCCACTCGCAAGATCCGCGCTGTCGCGCTTGCCGTCGCCGTTGGTGTCCCTGACGACGATCTTGGCGTTCGTGAGGTCGAACGCGACGTTCGTCCCCACGAGCTTTGCCCTGCGCACATGGGAGTTCCCGTGCTTGACGGTGACGGTGCCGTCGCTGTTCCACGTGCCCTTGAACACGTAGGTCACGCGATGGATTCGCGTCTTGCCGTTCGCGTGGTTCTGCTGCCCCTGGCCGTGCCCGTCCGCGTTACCGGGCGTGGCCGCGGCCGTGCTCGCGCATACGAGCGCGATCGCGACGGCCGAGACTCCTGACTTTCCAAATGGGATCTTCATTTCCCTGCCTCTTCGTTCGGGTCACAGCGGGGAACGCATGCCCGCGGAGAACGTCAGGGCCTATTGGACGTACGTACGAGACTTGGCGCGTCAGCGGCGACGAGTGACGCGTTAGAGGCTTACGGCGCGACCGGTGCGGAAGTCGTCGAAGCCGGTGATCTCGTCGATCAGCTCCTGCGGCACCGGCGCGTTGGTGGTGACCACCATCACGGCCTCGTCGGCGCCCTCCTCAGCTCCAACCGCCGCCGAGTGGATGTTCACGCCGTGGCGGCCGAACACGTCGCCCACTCGGCCGATCATCCCCGGCTGGTCGCGGTAGCGGAAGAAGGCGAGGTGGTCGGCCAGTGCCATGTTGAAGCTCTGCCCGTAGACGGACACGAGGTGCGGCACCTGCCGCGGGCCGAAGCCCGTGCCCGCGACCTCCACCGAGCCGGCGTCCGACACGACCTCCACGCGCACGAGCTCCGTAAAGTCCTCCGACTCCGACTCCTTCTGCTCGGCGACAGCGATGCCGCGCTCCTCCGCCAGCGTGTGCGCGTTGACGAAGTTCACGGGCTCCTCCGTGTGCCCTTGGAGCACGCCGTTCAGCACCGAGATCGTGAGCAGGCGCGTGTCGAACTCCGACAGCCGGCCCTCGTAGCCGATCTGGATCCGGTCGACCGACGACGCCTCTCCCAGCGCCATGGCAAGCCTGCCCAGCTTGGTGCAGAGCGGCATGAGCGGCCCCAGCTGCTCCATGTCCTCGGGCGAGAGGCGCGGAATGTTGACGGCGTTCGTGACCATGCCGCCCTCGAGCGCCGCCGCAACCTGCTCCGCGGTGATCACGCCGGCGCGGTCCTGCGCCTCGGCCGTGGATGCGCCCAGGTGCGGCGTGACGATCACCTGCTCCATGTGGAACAGCGGGTGCTCGGTGATCGGCTCCTGCGGGAACACGTCGAGCGCCGCGCCGCCGACCTTGCCGGACTCGAGCGCGCGCTGCAGCGCCTCGTGGTCGATCAGCTCGCCACGCGCCACGTTCACGATCTTCACGCCGTCGCGCATCTTGGCGAAGGCCTCGTCGTTCAGCCAGTTCGCGGTGTCCGGGGTCTTCGGCAGGTGCAGCGTGATGATGTCGGCCTTGGCGTAAACGTCGTCCGAGGTCTCCGCCTTCTCCACCCCGAGCTCGCGGTAGCGCTCGGCCGACACGAACGGGTCGAACGCGACAACGTGCATGCCGAACGACTTGGCGCGTTCGGCAACGTAGGTGCCGATGCGGCCGAAGCCGAGAATGCCGAGCGTCTTCTCGTAGACCTCCATGCCGCCGAACTTGGAGCGCTCCCACTTGCCGGCGGTGAGTGAGGCGTGCGCCTGCGGGATGTTGCGCGAGACCGCGAGCAGCAGCGCCATCGTGTGCTCGGCGGCGGCGATCGTGTTCGCCTCGGGCGCGTTCGCGACGATGATCCCGCGCTTGGTCGCGGCCGGCACGTCGACGTTGTCCACGCCCACGCCCGCGCGGCCGATCACCTTCAGCCGCGAGCCCTTCTCGATCAGGTCCGCGGTGAGCTTGGTGGCGGAGCGGATCAGGATCGCGTCGTAGTCGCCGATGCGCTGTGCCAGCTCGCCGTCGTCCCAATCGGTGCCGAGATCGACGTCGAACTTGCCGCGCAGCAGGTCCACGCCGGAGTCGGCGATCTTCTCCTTTACGAGGACGCGGAAGCCGTTCTCGTTCACGCGGGCGTGGCGGCCGGGACGCCGGCCTCGAGGAACACGCGCTGCGCGGCGGCGACGCCGGCGCCGAGCTCCACGTCGTGCCCCAGCTCGCTCAGCGCCATCTCGAGGGCGCCGACCGCGGTGAGGATGTCGAACGGGCCGAAATAGCCGCAGTGCGCGATGCGGACGATCTTGCCCTTGAGCTGGTTCTGCCCGCCCGCGATCGTGATCCGGTAGCGATCGCGCATGAGCTTGGGAATCTTGCCGCCGTCCACGCCCTCGGGAACCTTGATCGCGGTGACCACGTTGGCGTTCTCGTCCTCGGGCCCGAAGATCTCGAGGTCGAGCGCCTTGGCGGCCTCGCGGGTGGCGCGGCCGAGCAGCTGGTGGCGCTTGAACACGTTGTCGAGACCCTCGGTCTCGAGGATCAGCTCGAGCGCGACGTCGAGGGCCATGAACAGGCCGACGGCCGGGGTGAACGGGCTGTCCGGCGGATCCTTGCGCTGGCCCTTGGCGGTCTTCTCCCAGTCGAAGTAGTAGCGGCGGCCGGGCGACTCCGACGCGCGCTTGAGTGCTGCCTCGTTCACGCTCGCGAAGGCCAGGCCGGGCGGGCACATCAGCGCCTTCTGCGATCCGGCCACGACCACGTCCACGTTCCACTCGTCCTGGTTGACGGGGATCGCCCCGAGGCCGGAGACGGCGTCCACCGCCAGCAGCGCGCCGTGCTTGTGGGCCACTTCGGCCAGCGCCTGAATGTCGTTGACCACGCCGGTGGACGTCTCCGAGTAGGTCAGGAAGACAACCTCGGCAGGCGTCTCGCCCAGCACGCGGTCGAGCTCTGCCGGCTCGATCCTCGTGCCCCACTCCACCTGGTGGTGGATCGTCTCGGCTCCGAAGGCGTCGCACAGCTCGGCCCAGCGCTCGCCGAACTTGCCGCACGAGACCGCCAGCGCCGGCTCGCCGGGGCGGACCAGGTTGGCCGCCGCGGACTCCATCGCACCCGAGCCGGAAGACGCGAAAGCCAGCACGTCGTTCTGCGTCTGGAACACCTGCTTGAGCCGCTCGAGGCAGCGCGCGTACACCTCCACGAACGCCGGCGCGCGGTGGTAGAGCATCGGCTCCGCCATCACCTGCGACACAGCGGGCGGCAGGGGCGTGGGCCCCGCCGTCATCAAATAGTCCTTCACGTAAGGCTCAGTCATGGGCGGCGATCCAAGATAGCGAAGCGGACCGATGGCCAAGTTGCCAGTTCCCAGTTGCCAGTCTGGGAACTGGGAACTGGGAACTCGATACTCACCAGTCCTGGTTGATCCAGGGCATGTGTGAGCGCAGTTCCTGTCCCTCGCGCTCGATCTGGTGGTTCTTCTCCTCCTCGCGCATGCGCTGGAAGTTCTCCTGGCCCGCCTTGTTCTCGGCGATCCACTCGCGGGCGAAGTCGCCCGACTGGATCTCGGTCAGGATCTGCTTCATCGCCGCGCGGGTGTGGTCGTCCACCACCCGCTTGCCGCGGGTCAGGTCGCCGTATTCGGCCGTGTTGGAGATCGAGTAGCGCATCCCGGTGATGCCCTTCTCGTACATGAGGTCCACGATCAGCTTGAGCTCGTGGAGGCACTCGAAGTAGGCGAGCCGCGGGTCGTAGCCGGCATCGACAAGCGTCTCGTACCCGGCGCGAACGAGCTCGGACAGTCCGCCGCACAGCACGGCCTGCTCGCCGAAGAGGTCTGTCTCGGTCTCGTCCTTGAAAGTCGTCTCGATCACACCCGCGCGCGTGCAACCGATGCCGAGCGCGTACGCGAGCACGAGGTCGCGGGCGTTGCCGGTGGCGTCCTGGTGGATCGCGGCGAGGCCCGGCACGCCGCTGCCCTCCACGAACTGGCGCCGCACCAGGTGGCCCGGCCCCTTCGGCGCGACCATGCCCACATCGATCTCCGGTCCTGGCTCGATCTGCTTGAAGTGGATCGAGAAGCCGTGGGCGAACATCAGGAGGTTGCCGGGCGCGATGCCGTCCTGGATGTCCGACTGCCACACGTCGGCCTGCTTTTCGTCGGGCAGCAGGATCATCACCACGTCGCCCTCGCTGGCGGCGTCGGCGATCGACATCACCGTGAGCCCGTCGTCGCGCGCCTTGGGCACCGACGAGGAGTCCTCGCGCAGCCCGACCACGACGTTCACGCCGGAGTCCTTGAGGTTGAGCGCGTGGGCGTGCCCCTGCGAGCCGTAGCCGAGGATCGCGACGGTCTTGCCGTCGAGCTTTGAGAGGTCTGCATCCGTGTCGTAGATCACGGGCGCGCACTCTAGCCGCCTCACAGAATGGGCCGCTCTCACGTTTCACCTGAGAGAGCGAAAAGCCCGTAACTGCTAAACTACCTATGGTGGTTACCGCAGAAGGAGCGAGAGCGATGAACCCGTTCTTCAGCAAGGAAATGGCCGACCAGCACATCCGAGATCTGCGCCGCGAGGCAGCCAAGGGGCGTGCCAAGAAGAGGCGCTCGCAGGACACGAGCTTGACCGTGCGCCTGGCGACGCTGCGCGACAGCGACGCGCTGATGCAGCTGGCCGCGCTGGACGAGGCCCCGCTCCCCCGCGGGCAGGTGCTTGTGGCCCAGGTGGGCAACCAGCTGGTGGCCGGGCTGCCGCTGGACGGAGGCCGTGCTTTTGCGGATCCGTTCCGACGCACCGCCCAGTTCGTCGAGCTGCTCGAACTGCGCGCCAGGCAGCTGCGCGACCAGGATCCCCGCCGCTCGCGCACGTGGCGCTTTCCGCGGATGCTCCGCGCGGCATAGCCGCGCACGCCGGGCACTTCCAACACGGCCAAACATTCACCTCCGGGGCAGACTTCCGGCGCTGGGCGCGTCTCCATTTGAGACAGACCCGAAAACTGGAAGGACTCGCCCCCATGAAGAAAATCGAGATGCCGCGCGCCCGCGTGGCCTTAGGCCGCGGACCTGCTGAGCAGAGGCTGCGCCGGCTCGAGCCGGCGGCCCGCGCCTTAAACAGTCCTTAAGGCGGGAAGCCTTCAGGCGGACCTCGCGTCTAGGCCTGAGATGGACATCCTCGACACGGAAGGATCGACCCCAATGAGGATTCAACTGCGCAAGGTGGCCGCGAGCCTGCTTGCGTTTGCGGCCCTGCTTGGCGGCGCCACGGTGGGCGTCGCCCAGGCCACAGATGGTGGTCACGCCCATGCGGCTAAGCACCACAAGAAGAAGCATCACCACCACAAGTCGAAGATCCCCCAGCACAACGGCGGCGATCACGATTCGGACAACAACGGTGGCCCGAGTGACGGCGACGGCAACATCTAGCCGCCGTCTGCTTCTGCTCGCCGGACTGGCGCTCGTCGCCGCGCTCGCTCTGGCGGGTTGCGGCGGCGGCGCCCGGCCGGCGGCTACCGCGGCGCCGGGTGCTTTCGCCTGGCTCACTCCCGCCGCGGCGCCCTCGGGCTGGACGGTCGCCCACCTGCCCTCCGGGCGCGCATCGCTCGCCTACCCGCCGGGCTGGCGCTCGATCCATACGGATCCAGGCACGTTCTCGGCGGCGCTGATGGGCCGCCACGGCACGATCCGCGGCTATCTGAACGCGACTCCGCAGCAGGGCGCGGAGACCCTCGCCAACTGGGCTCGCTTCCGCCCGGACCACAACAAGGACGAAGGCGATTTCAACGTCGTGACCGAAGCGTCGGCCCTGGGCTTGAACTTCCGGACCGGCAGCGGCTCCTGCGTGATGGACCACTACGCCACCGTGCGGGCCCACTACCGCGAGATCGCCTGCCTCGTGCACGGCTCGCGGGCGAACACGGTCGTGGTGGGCGCGACGCTGCCTCGCGACTGGGCGCGGCTCGGCCCGCAGGTGGAGCGCGCGATCTCGAGCCTGGCTACTTGACGAGCTCGCGGCGCAAAAGCTTGCCCGCCGCGTTGCGCGGCAAAGCGTCCACCGCGTGCAGCGCGCGCGGCACCTTGTAGCCCGCCAGGCGCTCTCGGCAGTGGGCGATCAGGTCGTCACCCGTGTCGCCATTCATGACGACGAAGGCGGTCACGACCTCGCCCCACTCGGGGTCCGGCAGACCCACGACGGCGGCCTCGATCACCGCCGGGTGCTCCTCCAGCACACGCTCCACCTCGGCGCAGGCCACGTTCTCCCCGCCGGTGACGATCACGTCCTTCAGGCGACCCTCCACCCAGAGGTAACCGTCGCGGTCCAGGCGGCCGCGGTCGCCGGTGTGGAGCCAGCCGTCGGTTTGCGCGAGCGCTCCGGGCGACACCATCGGGCCGCGGACCAGGATCTCGCCCTCGCCCGATATCGACAGCTCCACGCCGAGCAGCGGGCGCCCGGCCGAGCCGCTGCGCCGGACCGCCTCGCCGGCGGTGAGCGTGGCGATCTGGGACGAGGTCTGGGTCATGCCGTAGGTCTGAAGGGCGGGGAAATCGTGGCCGGCGGACCACTCGAGCAGGTCGCGCGGCACCGGGCCGCCGCCGAGCAGCACGGCGCGCAGGGCGGGCGCGCGGCCGAGACCGGCGTCGACCAGGCGGCGCAGCATCGTCGGCACGAGGGAGGCCACCGTGATCTCGCCCCGCTCGAACGCGCTCCTCACCCGCTCGGCGTCGAAGCCGTCGTGGATCACCGCCGTGGTGCCGTAGATCGCTGAGCGCAGCAGGATCGCCAGCCCGCCTACGTGGAAGAGGGGCAGCACGCACAGCCAGCGGTCGTCCGGGTGGACTCCGAGGTTCCACGCGGAGGCCAGCGCGCTGGCCGTGTGGTTGCGGTGCGTGAGCGAGACCGCGCTCGGCGTGCCGGTGGTGCCCGAGGTGTAGATCACCGAGTGCTCGGTGTCCGGATCGACCTGGTCGCGAAGCGCGACGTCGGCCTCGTCGCCGTCGAGCGGCTCTGAGACGGACAGGCGGGCCCCACAGTCCTCCAACTGCCAGCGCCGCTCGGTGTCTGTGAGCCGCGTGTTGAGCGGCACGAGCGACGCGCCGAGGAGCGGCAGCGCATGCACAAGCTCCGCGAACGCGGCCCCCGGCGGCAGCGTGGTCGCGACGCGCTCGCCCTCCCCCACGCCGAGGGCGGCCAGGCGCCTGGCCGCGCGCGCGGCACCGGCCGCCAGCTCGGCGTAGCTCATGCTGCCCTCGGGCGTGATCAGCGCCGGACGCTCGGCGTGCGTGCGCGCGCGGCGGGTAAGCCAATCGTCCAAGGGATTTATCGTAGGCGCCGACCCACCAAGAGAAAGGCAACGCGTGGCAGTGGAGCAGAGGATCGAGCCGGCACTCGACTGGCAGTCCGCCGGGGAGTACACGGACATCAGGTACGAGACGGCGGAGGGCATCGCCAAGATCACGATCGACCGGCCGGAGGTGCGCAACGCGTTCCGCCCGGAGACGGTGCGAGAGCTGGCGCACGCATTCGAGCGCGCCCGCAACGACAACGCAGTCGGCGTGATCATCCTCACCGGCGAGGGGCCGCTCGCCTTCTGCTCGGGCGGCGACCAGCGCGTCCGCGGAGACACGGGCTACGTTGGCGAAGGCGAAGGCGTCGGCCGCTTCGACGTGACCGACCTGCACGTGCAGATGCGCCGGCTGCCGAAGCCGATCGTGGCGATGGTGGCGGGTTACGCCGTGGGCGGCGGCCACGTGCTGCACGTGGTCTGCGATATGACGATCGCCGCCGACAACGCGCGCTTCGGCCAGACCGGACCGAGGGTCGGCTCGTTCGACGGCGGCTTCGGCGCCAGCCTGCTCGCCAAGCAGATCGGCCTCAAGAAGGCCAAGGAGATCTGGTTCCTATGCCGCCAGTACGACGCGCAGCAGGCGCTCGACATGGGGCTCGTGAACACGGTCGTGCCGCTCGAGAAGCTCGAGGAGGAGACGGTGCAGTGGTGCCGCGAGATGCTCGCCCTCTCCCCCTTCGCACTGCGTCTGCTCAAGGCGAGCTTCAACGCTTCCGAGGACGGCCTGGCCGGAATCCAGCAGCTCGCGCACGACACGAACCTCCTCTTCTACGCGAGCGACGAGGCGCGAGAGGGGCGCACCGCCTACCTGGAGAAGCGCCGCCCCGACTACGGAAAGTTCCCCAAACGCCCGTGACCGCCGGCCGCGCAGTCGCAGCCCCGGTCGGAGCGCTGCGGCTCTGGATCATCGCTGCGCGCCCGCGCACGCTTCCGGCGGCCATCGCGCCCGTACTGGTCGGCACCGCGCTCGCGGGCACAGAGGGCGTGTTCCGGCCGCTCGCGTTCGTATGCGCGCTGATCGGCTCGGTGTTCATCCAGATCGGCACGAACCTGTCGAACGACTACTCGGACGCGCGCCGTGGCGCCGACACCGAGGACCGGCTCGGGCCGGTGCGCGTGACCGCCGGTGGCCTGATGCCCCCGAAGCAGGTGCTGGTGGGCACGTACGTGGCGTTCGGCATCGCCGTGGCGGCGGGCGCGTACCTGATCGCGATCGCCGGCTGGCAGCTGCTGATCGTGGGCGCGGCGTCGATCCTCGCGGGCGTGCTCTACACAGGCGGCCCGCGGCCCTACGGCTACGAGGGCCTCGGCGAGCTGTTCGTGTTCCTGTTCTTCGGGGTCGTGGCGGTGGTGGGCTCCTACTACGTGCAGACCGAGGACCTGTCTTGGATCGCGTTCGCGCTGTCGGTGCCGGTGGGACTGCTCGTGTCCGCGATCCTCGTGGTGAACAACGTGCGCGACATCGAGACCGACCGCCGGGCGGGCAAACGCACGCTGGCGGTGCGGCTCGGGCGCGAGCGAGCTTGCGTGCTGTTCACCGTGATGCTGGTGGTGGCGTTCGTCGTGCCAGTGGCGGTGTGGCTGGCCGGCGGCCTGTCCGCCTGGCTCCTGCTCACGCTGGCGGCCTTCCCCCTGGTGCCGCCGCTCGTGCGCACGGTGTCCACGCGCTCGGACGGTCCCTCTTTGAACCGCGCACTCGCGGACACCGGGCGGCTCGTGGCGGTGTTCTCGCTGCTCCTGGCCGCCGGCGAGCTGCTGTCGTGAAGCGCAGCCTGCTCCGGCTGTCGTTCCCGTTCCGCGAGCCCTACACCACCTCCGCCGGCGTTGTGACCGAGCGTGAGCTGTTGCTGCTGCGAATCGAGTCGGCCGACGGTCACGTGGGCTGGGGCGAGGCCGCGCCGTTCGAGCCCTACGACGGGATTCCGCTGGAGCGCGCCATCGCCACGCTCACCCGGCGCTCCCGGGGGCGCCGGCCACCCCAGGCGCGCGCGGCGGTGGAGATGGCGCGGCTGGACCTCGACGCCCGCCGCGAGAACCGTTCGGTGGGCGAGCCGGGGGCGGACGCGATCCCCGTCAACCGCACTCTGGTGGCCGGGCCGCCCGAGGAGGCCGCGGCACGCGCGGCCGAAGGAGTGCAGCAGGGCTACTCCTGCTTCAAGCTCAAGGTGGGGCTGCCGGACGACGAGGAGCGCGTGGGCGCCGTGCGCGAGGCGATCGGCTCGTGGCCCGCGCTCCGGATCGATGCGAACGGCGCCTGGGACGTGGAGCAGGCCATCGCCGCGATCCGCAAGCTCGAGCGCTTCGACCTTCAGTTCGTGGAGCAGCCGTGCCGGACGTTGGAGGAGCTGGCCGAGGTGCGGGCGCGCGTGTCGGCGCCGATCGCCGCGGACGAATCGGTGGCCGGCGCCGACGACATCAGGCGCGCCGCCGAGCTGGAAGCGTGCGACGTCGTGAACGTGAAGCTTGCCCACAGCGGAGGCTTCGGCCCGGCGCGCGAGGCCCTGCATGCGGCCAACGAGCTCGGCATCGCCCCGTTCCTGTCGAGCACGCTCGACGGCCCCTGGGGCATCGCGGCGGCGCTTCAGCTCGCTGCGAGTGAGCGGCTGTCGCTGGCCTGCGGGCTCGCCACGCTCGAGCTGTTCGACGCCGAGCTGGCCCGCGCGATCCCGCCGCCCAGGAGCGGCCTCCTCTCAGTGCCGCCCGGGCCGGGCCTGGGCATCGAGCCCAGCAGCTCAGCGCTTGGCGAAGTGCTCGTCGAGGAAGTCGAGTAGGACTCCGGCGAACTCGCCAGGGCGCTCCAGCTGCGGGGCGTGCCCGGCGCCCGGAATGAGCCGCGCGCGGCCGTGCTTCACGCGCTCGGCAATCCGGAAGGACGTGTCGGCGTACTTCTGGTCCAGCTCGCCCGCGATGGCGAGCACCGGACAATCGATCCGCTCGAGCTCGTGCCACACCGGCTCGAACAGGCCCTGGCCGGCGCTTCTCAGCAGCTGCGCCAGGCGGGCGGGCTCGTGCGACAGGCGCCCGTCCCGCTGCGCGCGCCTGAGCTCCGGCGGCTGCGAGGCGAATACCGGCTGCGCCTCCCAGCGCTCGGCGAACTCCTCGATCGTGTGGTCCTCGATCCAGTCGGCCAGCTCGTCATCGGCGGCGCGGCGCTCCGCGCGCGCCTTCTCGTCCTCGATCCCCGCGCTCGTTCCCACCAGCACGAGCGCCCCGAACTTGTCCGGCCGGCGCAACGCCGCCTTGAGCGCCAGGCGCCCGCCCATGGAGTAGCCGACCACCACATCGCCGTCGTCCACCCGCTCGGCGATCTCGCGCAGCCGCCCGTCAAAGGTCCAGGTGGAGAAGTCAATGGGCAGGCTTCGGTACTTTTGCGCGACCTGGTCCGCAACCGAACCCCAGGCGTCCGCCCGTTGGGCGAAGCCCGGCAGGAATGTGACCAGCGGATTCACTCCCCCATGATGCCCACCAACCAGACCTTCGCCCCGATCCAGGCCTTCGTGGACGAACTGGCGCGCTGCGGCCTGCGGTACGTGGTCACCTGCCCGGGCTCGCGCAACGCGCCGCTGCTCCTGGCCGTGACCTCCGACAAGCGGCTCGAGTCCGTGTCCGTGATCGACGAGCGCTCGGCGGGCTTCGTGGCGCTGGGCATCGCCAAGGCCGGCGGGCGGCCGGTGGCCGTCACCTGCACGTCGGGAACCGCGGCGGCCAACCTGATGCCGGCGGTGGTGGAGGCGCGGGAGGCATCGGTGCCGCTGCTCGTCCTGACCGCCGACCGGCCGCCCGAACTGCGCGACGTGGGCGCCGGGCAGTCGATCGACCAGCTCAAGCTCTATGGCGCCGCCGTGAAGTGGTTCTGCGAGGTGGGCAACCACCCGCCGGGACACGGAGCCGCGATGCATTACCGCTCGCTGGCCTGCCGGGCCTGGTTCACCTCGGAGGACGGGCGGCCGGGTCCGGTGCATCTCAACTTCCCGCTGCGCGAGCCGCTCGCGCCCGTGGCGGAGGACGGCCTGGACCCCGCCGACTGGGAGGGCCGCCCCGACGGCCGCCCATGGGTCACCGTTTCAGACGCCCCGCGTGACGCCACGCCCACGATCATCGAGCTGCTCGAGCGCGACGTGAGCGAGGCGGGCCGCGGCGCGATCGTGGCGGGCTCGACGCGCTACGACATCTCGCAGGCGGCGGCGCGCCTGGCGGCGGCGACGGGCTGGCCGCTCCTGGCCGAGCCCACCTCGGGCGTGCGCTGCGGGCCGCACGACCGCTCGCACGTGATCGCGCACTACGACGTGCTGCTGCGCAGCAAGCAATTCGCGGCGGACCACCAGGCGGACCTCGTGATCCGCGTGGGCGACACGCCTACGTCCAAGCCACTGCGCGCGTGGCTGGCGGGTGCCCGCCAGATCGTCATCGATCCGGATTCCTCCTGGCACGAGCCCACGCGCGAGGCGGAGCGCATCGTCACGACCGCGCCCGACTCCACCTGCGAGATGCTGGCCGCCGCGCTCGAGGAGAGCCTGCCGCCGGCGCCGTCGGACTGGGCGACGTCCTGGCGGATGGCCGACGCGCTCGTGCCCCAGGCACTGGCCTCCGCGCCCGACCCGTGCGAGCCGCGCGCCTACTCGGCCCTGGCTGAGGCGCTGGGTGACGGCGAGCTCGTGTGGGTGGCTTCGTCGATGCCGATCCGCGACGTCGAGAGCTTCTTCCCGCAGACCGACAGCGAACTGCGCTTCCTGGCCAATCGCGGGGCGAACGGGATCGACGGCACCGTGTCGTCCGCCCTGGGCGCCTCCATCGCCGCGGGGCGGCGGGCTTTCTTGCTGACCGGCGAGCTTGCGCTGCTCCACGACGTCGGCGGCCTGCTCGCGTTCAGGCGCCGCCGCGCCGAGCTGACGATCGTGTGCGTGAACAACGGCGGCGGCGGCATCTTCGACTTCCTGCCCGTGGCCGACAGCGCCGAGGGCGCGTTGTACCTGGAGCACATCGTCACGCCGAGCGGCGTGAACCTGGAGGCGCTTGCCGACCTGGCCGGCCTCCCCCACACGCTGGCCAGGAGCACGGAGGACATCCGCAACGCGGCGGGCGAGCCCGGGCTGATCGAGGTTCGCACCGACCGCGACGAGAACGTGCGCATCCACCGGGACCTGTTCGAGGCTGTGGATTCGGCGCTGGCTGCTGCTTAGCGGCCCGCTACGGGATCCGCTTGGTCTCGCAGCCGCGCAGGACGTCCGACTTGTCGGCCAGCACGTCGTCCTTGCCGGAGCCGCAGTTCACGACGTCGCGCCGCCCGTCGCGGACGTTGATGCGGTCGTTGCCGCTGCCCGCGTTGATCCTGTCGCGGCCGCTGCCGCCGTTCACGACGTCGTTGCCGGAACCGGAGCTGATGACGTCGTTGCCCGAGTTGCCGACGTCGAAGTCGTTGCCACCCCGGGACTTGATGATGTCGCGGCCGGCGCCGCCGACGATGTGGTCCTTGCCGTTGCCGCCGGTGATGCGGTCGTTGCCGTTGTCGCCGAACAGGCTGTTGCGTCCGAGGCCGCCCACCAGGACGTCATTGCCGTCGTTGCCGTGGACCGAGTTGTTGCCCGTGCCGGCGTTGATGCGGTCGTTGCCGTCGTTGCCGCTCATGTTGTCGCTGCCGCTGCCGCCGGTCATCAGGTCGTTGCCGGTGCCACCGGTGACCGTGTCCGGCCCGGCGCCGCCATCGAGCTTGTCCACGCCGTCGCCGCCGGACACGCGGTCGCGGCCGGCGCCGCCGCTCAGCGTGTCGTTGCCGATGTCGCCGGTGAGCGAGTCGTTGCCCGCTCCACCGTCCGCGGTGTCGTCACCCGCCAGCAGGGTGATCGTGTCGTTGCCGTCGTCGCCTGTGACCTTGTCGTTGCCCGTGCCGGCGTTGAGGCTGTCGTTCCCGGCGCCGCCGTCGAGCGTGTCGTCGCCGTTGCCGGCCGAGAGCGTGTCGTTGTCGTTGCCGCCGGAGAGATTGTCGTTGCCGTCGTCGCCGTTCAGGCGGTCGACGCCATCGCCGCCGGTCAGCGTGTCGTTGCCCACATCGCCCGAGATCGTGTCGTTGCCCGCGCCGCCGTCGGCGGTGTCGT
>Ga0070680_100001412_pt1 | contig 17351 bp, 10 predicted proteins | sample KBSC73BmetaG_FD_64672 | JGI IMG/M metagenome (GOLD analysis project Ga0070680, IMG submission 64672) | Corn rhizosphere microbial communities from Kellogg Biological Station, Michigan, USA - KBS C7-3B metaG | ecosystem: Host-associated > Plants > Roots > Rhizosphere | place: USA: Michigan...
CGTCTGAGCGGCGCCGTGACGCTGGAAGACGTGAAGCTTGCCGCCGGGTTGACTCTGCTCTCGCCCTTTATTCCGCTGCTCTTTATGGGTGAAGAATACGCCGAAGATGCTCCGTTTCTCTACTTTATCGACCATTCCGATTCCGAGTTGATCGAAGCGGTCCGGCGCGGCCGCCGCGAGGAGTTCGGCGCCTTCGCCTGGCAGGGCGAAGTTCCCGATCCGCAGGCGGAAACGACTTTTCTTCGTTCCAAACTTCGCCCGGAGCTCCGCGCGAAAGATCAGCACAAAGTTTTGCTCGAGTTTTACCGCACAGTGATCAAGCTTAGAAAAAATCTACCGGCACTGCGGCGTCTCGACAAGGCGAGCATCAAAGTCGTTGCGCACGAGAACGAAAAAATTTTGATAATTGAACGCTGGGACGGCGCGGATCGAATTCTGCTCATCGCCAATCTCAACACGATGGCGCAGACCGCGCCGATCAACGTTGCCAGCGGCGCTTGGCGGAAGCTCATCGATTCTGCCGAGGAAAAATGGCGCGGCCCGGGCACCTCCCTGAATAACGAGCTCGATGGCCGAGCAGGCGGCCGTATGAAACTTGCGCCGCGGTCGTTCGGATTATTTCATTGCCAAAGGACATCATTATGAAGTTATGGCCAGGTAAACCGTACCCTTTGGGAGCGACGTGGGACGGCGCAGGAGTCAATTTTTCGCTTTTTTCCGAGAACGCGACCAAGGTCGAACTGTGTTTGTTCGATCGCGCTGACGAGCGAGAAAGCCGGATTCCGATGACGGAGCAGACGCATCAGGTCTGGCATGTTTACCTGCCGGAGGTGCGCTCCGGGCAGTTTTACGGCTATCGCGTGCACGGCCCGAACGAGCCGCAACAAGGTCACCGCTTCAATCCGGAAAAGCTACTCCTCGATCCCTATGCCAAAGCGGTTACGCGGACGGTGCGCTGGAGCGACGCTTTATTTGGTTACCGGATCGGCGATCCGGAGCAGGATCTTTCCTGTGACGATCGCGACAGCGCCCCGTACATGCCGAAATGTGTGGTCGTGGATCCCGCGTTCAGTTGGGGCAATGACATGCCGCCGGCGATTCCATGGCATAAGACGATTATCTACGAGCTTCATGTGAAGGGCTTTACCATGCGTCATCCCGCTGTGCCGCCGGAGTTGCGGGGGACTTATGCGGCGCTTACGTGTCCGGAGGTGATTGATTATCTGAAGGCGCTCGGCATCACCGCGGTCGAGTTGATGCCCGTCCATCAATTTATCGCGGACAAACATCTCGAAGACCGCGGCCTCACCAACTACTGGGGGTACAATTCCATCGGCTTCTTTGCCCCGGATGCGCGCTACGCGAGCAGTGGCGTCACCGGTGAACAGGTGGCGGAGTTCAAGAGCATGGTGCGAGCGCTGCACCGGGAAGGGATCGAGGTGATCCTCGACGTGGTTTACAACCACACCGGCGAAGGCAACCACTTGGGACCAACGCTTTGCTTCCGCGGCGTTGATAACGCTTCGTATTATCGGCTCGTGCCCGAGGACCGGCGCTACTACATGGATTACACGGGCTGCGGCAATACTCTCGATATGACCCATCCGCGCGTGCTCCAGTTAATCACCGATAGCCTGCGCTACTGGGTCAGAGAAATGCACGTCGACGGGTTTCGTTTCGATCTGGCGTCGACGTTGGCGCGTGAGCTCCACGACGTCGATCGCCTGGGCGCGTTTTTCGACATCATTCAACAGGATCCCGTCATTTCGCAAGTCAAGCTGATCGCCGAGCCTTGGGATCTTGGTCCGGGAGGCTACCAGGTCGGCAACTTTCCGGCTCTTTGGGCCGAATGGAATGCAGCCTATCGGGACACCGTGCGGCGCTTTTGGAAAGGTGATAGCGGACAAGTGGGCGGTCTCGGATACCGTCTAACCGGATCGAGCGATCTTTACGGCCACAGTGGCCGGTTACCGTACGCGAGCATCAACTTCATCACCGCGCACGATGGTTTTACGTTGCACGATTTGGTCGGTTATAACGAAAAGCATAATGAGGCCAATGGCGAAGATAACCGCGATGGCCACAACGAAAACCTGAGCTGGAACTGCGGCGCCGAAGGAGAAACCGACAACTCAGAAGTTGTCGCGCTGCGCGAGCGGCAAAAAAGGAATTTTTTGGCGACCTTGTTTCTGTCCCAAGGCGTGCCGATGCTATTGTCGGGCGACGAAATCGGCCGCACCCAGAAGGGCAATAACAATGCTTATTGCCAGGACAATGAAATTTCCTGGGTGGATTGGAAGCTCGACAAGCCGCGTCGCGAGCTCCTGGAGTTTACTCGATGCGTGATTCGGTTGATGAACCAGCATCCGGTATTGCGAAGGCGCCATTTTTTTCAAGGCCGGCGGATTCGCGGTTCGGAAGTCAAAGATCTTGCCTGGTTTCGCCCCGACGGCAAGGAGATGAACGACGAAGATTGGAACAATCCTGAAAGCCGTTGTTTCGGTCTGCGTCTCGCCGGCGATGCCATCGAAGAGCTGGACACGCGGGGGAACCGTATTGTCGATGATACACTCCTCATCCTGTTGAACGCATACCATGAGGCGATCCCGTTTACTCTTCCGGCACACCGCCGGAAAGTTCGTTGGGAAGTGGTCATGGATACCAATGACTCTCAATATGGTAAAACCGCGCATCGCGCGATGCGCGGCGGCGATAGCTACGACCTAAAAGCGCGTTCGCTGGCTGTGTTGCGGCTGCCAAAACCGCTGGAAGGGGAAAACGGCGCCGAATCTCGTGTCGTATCCCGCCAGGCCCGGCGCAATGGCGCCGCACTGAACGAAGCGCCTCTATGAGAATACCCGCGGCGACTTACCGGCTCCAATTTACGCCGGACTTCGGTTTTCGTGAGGCCGAAGCGGTGCTGCCCTATTTGCATGAGCTCGGCATCACCGATATTTACGCATCGCCGATTTTTTATGCCCGCCCCGGGAGCCAGCACGGTTATGACGTCGTCGATCCAAATCAGCTCAACCCGGAGCTTGGCAGCGACCCGCAGTTTCAATCCCTGAGTGATTCCGCCCAACGGCTTGGCTTCGGTTGGCTTCAAGACATCGTGCCGAATCACATGGCCTATGACGGCCGTAATCGCATGCTGATGGATGTTCTGGAAAACGGCCAGGCATCACCGTTTTTCGATTTCTTTGATATCGATTGGCAGCATCCCTACGAAAGCATGCACGCCAAGGTCCTGGCGCCGTTTTTGGGCGGCTTCTACGGAGAATGCCTGGAGAAGGGAGAGATCCAGCTCTACTATGACGAGCGCGGCTTTGGCATTCGCTATTTTTCTCTGGAACTACCGCTTAGCGTCGAATCGTACAGCGATCTGTTGACGCATAATCTTTATTCGCTCAGAAAACGTCTCGGCGCCCAGGACATCGATTTCATCAAGTTCCTCGGGGTTCTTTACGCGCTCAAAAATATTCCAGCGACACAGGAAAACGGCGACCGGGCTGATCAGATCCTATTCGTCAAGCGCATGCTCTGGGAACTCTATACCGGCTCGCCGGAAATCAAAAAGCATTTCGACGTCAATCTGGCGACGTTCAATGGCGTACCGGGCAACCCTGAAAGCTTCAACCTTCTCGACCGCTTGTTGTCGCAGCAACACTATCGCCTTTCGTTCTGGAAGGTTGCGGCGGAGGAGCTCGATTATCGAAGGTTCTTCAATATCAACGAGTTGATCTCGCTCAAGATCCAAAACGAAAAGGTCTTTCAGTACACCCATGCGCTCATTTTAAAGTTTGTCCGCGAAGGCAAGTTCAGCGGATTGCGCGTCGACCACGTGGACGGCCTTTATGATCCGCTCGGCTATCTCACCCGACTCCGACGAGCAACCGACGACATCTACCTCACGGTAGAGAAGATCCTTGGTGCAGACGAAAATCTTCCGCTATCCTGGCCGGTTGAAGGCACAACGGGTTACGACTACCTCAACGCATTGAGCGGAATTTTTTGCGCGCGCGAGAATCAACACAAATTGAGCCATATCTATGAGCGTTTCACCGGAATGCACACGTCAGGATGGTCAGTCATCACGGAAAAAAAACGGTTGATCATCGGCAAGTATATGGCGGGAGACATCGAAAACCTCGCCTACTTGTTGAAACGAGTATCGAGCCGCGACCGGCACGCCGCCGACGTGACACTTTACGGCCTCAAGCGCGCGTTGGTCGAAGTACTGGCGTTCTTCCCCGTTTATCGGAGTTACGTGACATCAGCGTCGTTCAACACGCAAGACCGGGAGCATCTGACCCGGGCAGTCCGGGAAGCCCGCGAAGCCAATGCCGGCCTGCGGCTGGAGCTGAATTATATCGAACGCTTTCTGCTTCTCGATTTCGCCGAGCAGTCGACGTCCGAAGAGAGGGAGTGCTGGACGGAATTCGTTATGCGCTTCCAGCAACTGACCGGACCTCTGATGGCGAAGGGGGCGGAAGATACTGCATTTTATGTTTATAGCCGGCTGCTCTCGCTGAACGAAGTCGGTGGTGAGCCCGATCGGTTTGGCTTGTCCACCAAGGAATTCCATAGCTTCAATGAGCGCCGCGCCGCGCACTGGCCGCATGCGATGAACGCCAGCGCAACCCACGACACCAAACGCGGTGAAGACGCGCGGGTTAGAATCAACGTACTCTCGGAAGTCCCTGCTGAATGGGAAAAAAATCTGCGCAGCTGGAGCAGGATAAACCGCAGCAAGAAAACCACGGTGCGAGGCGCCGAAGCGCCGGACCGAAACGATGAATACTTCCTTTATCAGACATTGATCGGCTCTTACCCGGCGGACAAACCGCACGATTCGGAGTTTGAAGAGCGGCTGACGGCTTACTTGATCAAAGCGGTCAGAGAGGCGAAAGTTCATACGGAGTGGTTGCAGCCGGACACCGCCTATGAGAAGGCTTTTATCGATTTTGCCCGGCAAATGCTTGCGCGCGGCGAAAGCCCGTTCATGAACGAATTTACTCCTTTCGCCACAAAGATTGCCTATTGCGGAATGTTCAATTCGCTCGCACAAGTGCTCCTCAAAATCACTTCCCCGGGGGTGCCGGATATTTATCAGGGCACCGAGTTTTGGGATCTGAGCTTTGTCGATCCGGATAATCGCCGGCCGGTGGATTATGCCGAGCGTCGGCGCTGTCTCGAAGAACTCCGAGGGCCAGAAGCAAAAAACCGGGCTGGTTTGCTGCGCGATCTGCTCTCGTCATGGCCGGACGGCCGGATCAAGCTTTACTTGATGCACAAGCTGCTGGATTTTCGCAGGGCGCACCAGGAACTCTTTGCGAAGGGGACCTATGTGCCGCTCGAGGTCACGGGAGCATCCAGCCAGGCGGTGTGCGCGTTTGCTCGGCAGAAAGATCAGGCGTGGGCTGTGGCACTCGCGCCGCGGCTGATTGGCAATGCGATATATAACGGAATCGCGCCGCTCGGCGGTGAGTTCTGGAACTCAACCGCGGTGAGCTTTGGCGCTGAGATGCCAACCCAATGGTTAAACATCATCACGGGCGACCATCTCGAGTCGACGCCGTCGGGGTCGACCCAGGCTCTGTCGCTGTCTCGTGTCTTCAGTCATTTTCCTGTGGCTTTGCTGTATCAGGAGCAAGCTTCGGCGGTATCGAGCGTCCGCGAGGAACAGCTCCATGTAGCCGGTGTTCAACATGGAACTACCTGACGGGAGAAGTCGGGTCATCATCGAAAACGTCACGCCGGAGATCGACGGCGGGACCTTTGCTGCGAAGCGTGTCTGCGGCGAGCGGGTAATTGTCGAAGCCGACATTTTTGCCGACGGCCATGAAATGATTTCCGGTATGCTTCTGTTCCGCCGCGAAGCGGAAAAGAAATGGCACGAAACAGCGCTCAAACTCGTTGTGAACGATCGCTGGCGCGCGGATTTTCGCGTCGACGAGATCGGCCGATACCGGTACACGCTCGCGGCGTGGATCGATCGGTTCCAGTCGTGGCGGCGTGATTTGCAGAAGAGGGCCGAGGTGGATGAGCACAGCGAGCTCGATATTCTCACCGGCGCGCTCATCATTGAACAGGCGGCTCGGCGAGCTTCCGCCAGCGATAAAAAAAAACTGCTCGAGGCCATTGAGCTTCTGCGCGACGAGGATACGAGTCTATCGACCAAGCTCACGACGGCGCTCAGCGATGATTTGCTCGAGCTGGTCCAACGTTATCCGGATCGGGGCGGAGACACGCGATATGGCAAGGAACTCGCCGTCGTCGTCGACCGCGAGAAAGCTCGATTCAGCGCTTGGTACGAGATGTTTCCACGCTCGTCCGCGGCCGAGGCTGCCGTTCATGGGACCTTCAAGGACTGTGAGCGGTTGCTTTCATACGTGGCCTCGATGGGTTTTGACACGCTCTATTTGCCGCCGATTCACCCCGTCGGTTACACACATCGCAAGGGCAAGAATAATTCGATCACGGCGGCTGCGGATGATCCGGGTAGCCCATGGGCGATCGGTTCAGCGGAGGGCGGCCATAAATCCATTCATCCGCAGCTCGGCACTGTCGAAGAGTTCAGGAGCTTTGTCGCCAAGGCCGAAAGCCTCGACCTCGAGGTCGCGCTCGATCTCGCCTATCAGTGCAGCCCCGATCATCCGTACGTGCGCGAGCATCCCAAGTGGTTTCGTTGGCGTCCGGACGGCACGGTTCAGTTTGCCGAAAACCCGCCGAAAAAATATCAAGATATCTATCCGCTCGATTTCACTACCGAGGAGTGGCGCGCACTATGGGAGGAATTGAAAAGCATCGTTGAATTTTGGCGCGAACAGGGAATCCGCATTTTTCGCGTGGACAATCCTCACACCAAACCCTTGCCGTTTTGGCAATGGCTGATTGACACGGTGAAGCAAGATCATCCCGAGGTCATTTTTCTTGCCGAAGCTTTTACCCGCCCAAAGGTGATGTATCGCCTCGGTAAGCTGGGGTTCACGCAATCCTACAGTTATTTCACCTGGCGCAATACCAAGGCCGAGATCACGGAATATTTTCAGGAGCTCACGCAAACCGAGGTGCGCGAATACTTTCGTCCGAACCTGTGGCCGAACACGCCGGATATTTTGCCGGAATACCTGCAGTTCGGCGGCCGTGCCGCCTTTATGCTCCGGCTGGTGCTCGCAGCCACGCTAAGCGGCAATTATGGAATTTACGGTCCGGCGTTCGAGCTGTTGGAAAATCGTCCACGGGAGGCGGGCAGCGAGGAGTATCTCGATTCGGAGAAGTACGAGATCAAGCATTGGAACCGGGAAAGCGCCGACAGTCTAAAAGACTTCATCACGCGCATTAACAAGATTCGCAAGGACAATCCGGCGCTCAAGTGCGATTGGAGCCTCTGTTTTCATGAGATCGATAATGAGCAGATGGTTTGCTACACGAAACGAACTGAAGATCTCGGCAATATCATTCTCGTGGTGGTGAATCTGGACCCGCACCATGTGCAGTCGGGCTGGGTGAGAATCCCTCTGGAGCCGCTGCAGTTGGCGGCGACGGATTCCTATCAGGCGCACGATCTGCTGACCGGCGCGCGATTTCTTTGGCATGGTGCAAGAAATTATGTTCAACTCGATCCCAAGAACGGACCCGCGCACATCTTGCGTCTGCGGCGGCGCATTCGCCGCGAGCAGGACTTCGATTATTTTATGTGAGGGCTATGGAACGCGCAAAACCAGCCAGCGAAGACTTCGCTTTGGACGATGATCCGCTTTGGTATAAAAGCGCAGTCATCTATGAGCTGCATGTCCGGGCATTTTCGGACGGCAACGCCGACGGCATTGGTGATTTCAAGGGACTGACCGAAAAGCTCGATTATCTTTCCGATCTCGGCGTGACCGTGCTCTGGTTGCTGCCGTTCTATCCTTCGCCGCTAAAGGACGACGGCTATGACATTGCGAGCTATACGGAAATTCACCCGGATTACGGCACCCTCAAAGACTTCAAGGTCTTTCTCTCCGAAGCGCACCAGCGCGGCATCCGGGTGATTACCGAGCTGGTCCTGAATCATACCTCGGATCAGCATCCCTGGTTTCAGCGCGCGCGGCGCGCTCCCGCCGGAAGCAAAGAGCGCGACTACTACGTCTGGAGTGACAACCAGGAGCAGTACAAAGAAGCGCGCATTATCTTCAAAGACTTCGAGACTTCCAACTGGGCATGGGATCCGGTGGCCAAAGGCTATTTTTGGCATCGGTTCTATTCACATCAGCCGGACCTGAATTTTGACAATCCGGCGGTCAAGACAGCGATCTTCGAAGCGGTTGACTTCTGGCTCGACATGGGAGTGGACGGGCTCAGACTCGATGCGGTGCCCTATTTATTCGAGCGCGAAGGAACGAGCTGCGAAAATCTGCCGGAAACCCATCAGTTCCTGAAAGAACTGCGCCGCCATGTCGATGAGAAATATCGCAATCGGATGCTGCTGGCCGAGGCCAATCAGTGGCCGGAAGAAGCCGTCACCTATTTCGGCAACGGCGACGAGTGCCATATGGCGTTTCATTTTCCGCTGATGCCACGCATCTTCATGTCGGTGCACATGGAAGATCGTTTTCCGATCGTCGATATTCTCAACCAGACTCCGGAAATTCCCGCGAACTGCCAATGGACCTTGTTTCTGCGCAACCACGACGAGCTGACCCTCGAGATGGTTACCGATGAAGACCGCGACTACATGTACAAGGTGTATGCCAGCGATCCTAAGGCTCGTCTCAACCTAGGCATCCGCCGGCGCTTGACGCCGCTGTTGGTGGGCAACCGGCGCAAAATCGAGCTGCTCAACGCGTTGCTTTTTTCTTTGCCCGGCACGCCGGTTATCTATTATGGCGACGAGATCGGCATGGGCGACAACATCTATCTCGGCGATCGGAACGGCGTGCGCACGCCGATGCAATGGAGCGCGGACCGAAACGCGGGCTTTTCCCGCGCCAATCCGCAGCGGCTTTACCTGCCCATTATCATCGATCCCGAGCATCACTACGAAGCGATCAACGTCGAGGCACAGCAGCAGAATTTAAGCTCGCCGCTCTGGTGGATGAAGCGGTTGATTCTGCTGCGCAAGCGATTTAATGCCTTTAGCCGGGGCACCACTGAGTTCCTTTTTCCCGAGAACCGCAAAGTTTTGGTGTTTATTCGCCGGCTGCAGGATGAGATCATTCTGACGGTCGCCAATTTGTCACGGTTCGTGCAGTGCGTCGAGATCGATCTCTCGCCCTTCAAAGGCGCGGTTCCCGTCGAGCTGTTCGGACAAACTGAATTCCCGCCCATCGGCGATCTGCCGTACTTTATTACCCTCGGGCCGCACAGCTTCTACTGGTTCAAGGTCGAGACCGCTCCGGCTGCTGCGGCGCGCAGCTCGGAGGAAGTGCCGGTTGCTTCATTGGAAGTCGCGGGCGGCTGGGAGCAGATTTTAAAGGGCAGCGGCAAGTCGGCCCTAGAAAAAATCCTGCCGGCTTATCTCAAGAGTTGCCGCTGGTTCGGCGGCAAGGCACGCAGGATTCGCTCGGTCAGTCTGACCGAATCGGTATCAGTGCCGCTCGATTCCGATAGCGCGCTTTTCACCGTGGTCGAAGTCAGCTACAGGGAGGGTGAGCCCGACTATTATTTCTTACCGCTCACGTTTATTGCCGGAGATCGGGTTACGGAATTGACCCAATCATCGCCTCAGGCGGTGGTCGCACGACTGAAAGTGCGGCGAAGCAGCGGCAGCGTCGACGGCGTTCTCCTCGACGCTCTCTACGATCGCGTATTTCTCAAGGCGCTGCTCGAAGCGATCTTTCGGCGTCGAACTTTTCAGGGCAAGTCGTCAGAGATTTCGGCGCTGCCGTCGAAATTATTCCGAAAACTGAGCGGAGCTGAAAAAGACCTGCCGGAACCGATTCCCGCCAAAAGAGAACAAAGCAATACCTCTGTCGTGTACGGCGATCGCTTCATCCTCAAGATGTTTCGGCGTTTGCAGGAAGGCGTGAACCCCGAATTGGAGATCGGCAGTTTCATCACCGAGAGAACGTCGTTCGAACATGTTCCCAAGCTCGCCGGCAGCTTTCGCTGGAGCCGGGGCAGCCGCAGCGCGACGTTGGGCGTAATGCAAAGCTGGATCAGAAACGAAGGCGATGCCTGGCGCTACACGCTCGATCACCTCGGTGACTTTTATGAACATTGCTCGACGGTGGGCGAAATTCCGCCGAGTTTTTCGCCGCCGGCTCGCCATCTCTTGGAGTTGGTCGCTCACGAGTTGCCGCTGGGGCCGCGCGAGTTGGTCGGGTCTTATCTGGCATCGGCGCGCCTCTTGGGCCAACGCACCGGTGAGCTTCATGTCGCGCTGGCTTCCGATAGTAACGATCCGGATTTCGCGCCCGAGCCGTTTACGCCGTTTTATCGCCGCTCCGTCTATCAGAGCATGCGCACCGCAGCGGACCGAACGCTCACTTTGTTGCGCGAGCGGATAAAAAACTTGCCCGATGAGATCCGTGGTGAGGCCGAAAAAATACTGACCTTCAGGAGCGAGATCTTTGGCCGGTATCGGTTTGTTGTCGATCAAAAAATCACCGCGCTGCGAATTCGCTGTCACGGTGACTATCATCTCGGCCAGGTGCTTTTCACGGGCAAAGATTTCGTCATTACCGATTTTGAGGGCGAGCCAACGCAACCTCTAGGCGAGCGGCGCGCCAAGCGATCACCGTTGCGCGATGTTGCGGGCATGCTGAGGTCCTTCGAATATGCGGCGCTCTCCGGATTAAGAACCGGTGATTTCCGTCCGGAACAACTTCCCATCCTCAAGCCATTGGCCCACGCCTGGGTGTTTTGGGTCTCGGTCGCTTTTCTCGAAAGCTACCTGGAAGCCAGCCGTAGCGGCGGATTTTTACCCAATGATATCGAAGAACTGAAAAACCTGTTGGATCTGTATCTGCTGGAGAAGGTCGTCTACGAATTGCGCTACGAACTGAACAATCGACCCGATTGGGTGTCTGTGCCGATACAGGGGATCAGCGAACTCTTACACTCTCCCGGCCGAGACTAATTCGGCAGTAACCCTCGGTACCTTCCTCCGGTCCGAAGTATCGACTGATTTATCCTTTGTCTGTTTGCTCGCGTGAAACCTTACGCACCGAGACCCGTAGGGTCTGAGGATCAAGCTGCTGAAGGGTTAGGTCTTGAGGATGCTGGACGTTTTGCTCCGTCAGCCGAAGCACTTTCCGCCCCGTGTCGGTGGCGGATAAATCGACCGTCACTTTGAGCTTACCGGGATCGAAAAAATAAAATGCGCGGCGCGGGCCGGTGAAGGTGGCGTTCACTTGCGACGGCATTACTTCTTCCACGTGGTAATCGGCGGGGAGGTTCTGAACTTGGACGGGCAATTTATAGGTGACTTCGACCGTGCTCGAGCCGGGAATCAGCACATACCAGAGTCCCACCGCCAGAGAAAAGGTGACGAGCTTGACCACCCAGTTTTCCCGCACCAGCGCAAGCGAGAACGTGCGCCGTTCTGACGACGGATATTTCTCCTGTAAAAATCTGCGCAGCAACAGGCTGAGTTCCTGAATATTGTCGACCTGGCGAAGGCGTCCATTGCGCGCGAACGAGATGGTGCCTCGTTCTTCGGAAACGGCAATGCAGAGGGCGTCGCTCAGCTCGGTCAGACCGAGAGCGGCGCTGTGGCGCGTCCCGACGTTGATTAGTTGTTGGAAATTATTGGAAAGCGGCAAGTGAGCGGCGAAGCGCGAGATCCGGTCGTTTTCGATGATCACGGCGCCGTCGTGGCCGGGCGAATGTGGATCAAAGACACTTTTCAACAACGGCTCGCTGATTTTGCCGCCCAATTCGATTCCGCCCATGATGTGGCGATCGATGGGATCGTGCCCCTCGACGACCACCAGCGCGCCGATTTTTTCCTTGGCCAGATCTGCGAGGGTGCCGATCAGAATATCCACAGCGTCCGAGCGCAGCGGCCGGGGTGGCTTCGTCGCTAGACTCCAGACCGCAATGCGCTCAAAAATCTGTCGCAGCTCTTCCTGAAAGATCACCACGATGATGATCAAGAAAATCGCGAAGAAACCTTGAAAGAGCCATGCGGTCAATTGAAGATCGAGGTAGCGGGCGACAATATAAACGGCCGCAAGGATAAAAATTCCGCGGATGACAAACGCCGCCCGGGTTTGCCGCAGCCATGCGGTCGCCGTGTAAAGCAGTACCGTGACGACCAGGATATCGATAACATCGGCAACGCCGATGTTAAAAAATGGTGTGAACATGGCAGATTTTCTCTCGCTATTGCATTAAATCACGAAGCGCTGCTGAGTGGCAATCGAGTGCAGTATCGGAAGCGCCACTTCCTGGCCGATTTGACGGTATTTGATGCGAGTGCTAGCGTGGCGTCAGTAGCGGGCGAGGCTCAACAATCCGTTGTGGAGTAACCGGCGCCGTTCTCCGGCCAAGGAGGAGCTTCCATGGATCTTCCCTCTGACACCTCGAGGCTCACTGTCCTTGTTCCGTCGACTGCCATTTCCGATAGCTATCGCCAGGGCATTGTAGCGGGCATTGCCGGCGCCGTGACGATCGCAATTTGGTTTTTCATTGTTGACCTTCTGAGTGGTCTTCCGTTCTTTTACACCCCCAACGTTTTGGGCACCGCGCTGTTCCGTCACGGTGCCGGCCTCGATCAACCGCAGACCCTCGCGATCTCGATGGAAATGGTGCTCGTCTACACATGGGTTCATGGATTGGTTTTCTGCGCGATCGGTGGTATCGCGGCCAAATTGCTCGCGCTGGCCGAGCAAGATGTCCATGTGGGATTTGGCATTCTTCTGCTGTTTGTGATCTTTGAGTTTGGTTTTGTCGGAGCTGCGTTGGTGTTCGCAGAGCCGATTTTGAGGGCTCTTGCATGGCCATCCGTGCTGGTCGGAAATTTACTCGCCGCTGCAGTGATGGCCGCCTATTTCTGGCGCCAACACGCCACATTGAGGATCAGCCCATAGGCCGAAAATATTCGTGCGCAGCATAAAATCGAAAACGTAATCCGAGTCGCAGGGGAGGTTCATCCATGGCCATTATTACGATTTACCAAGGCGCATCGGGTAGCGGCGAAGAACTCGCCGGCGCATTGGCGCAATCGCTCGGTTGTCGTTGCATCAGTCGGGAGGTGCTGGTGGAAGCGAGCCTGCGATACGGTATCCCGGAGGCGAAGCTTAGCAAAATCGTCGAGCGAGAACCAAACTGGTGGAGCAGGTTTATGGAGAATCTCCAGCCTTATCGCGTCGCTCTGCAGGCTGCTTTTTGCCAAATCGCTGTTACCGAGGGACAAGAGAACCTCGTTTACCATGGTCATTTGGGACACGAGCTTTTGCCCGATTACAAACACGTGCTGAAGGTTTTGCTGACCGCTCCCATGGAAAGAAGGATCGAGCAGGTCAAAGCCCGTCAGGGGCTGAGCGACGCTGCGGCGCGAAAATTTATCGATGAGACCGACAAAGCGCGCAGTCGGCGGCTCATGGGGATGTTCGGTGTCGACTGGTGCGATGCGAGCCGGTTTGATCTCGTGGTGAACCTCGGGCGCATGAGCGTCAACACGATTAAACATCTGATTTTGGAAACCCTACGGCAGCCGGATTACCAGATCACGCCCGGTTCGAAACAGGCGTTCGAAGATTTCGCTTTGGCATCTCAGGTCAGGGCGGTGCTGGCAATGTCGACGGACGCCACGCGGACTCGTCTGGACGTCAAAGCCTCGGCTGGCAATGTCGCAGTCTCCGGCTCGGTGCCCAGTTGGGTTTCGGAGGAGACCCTGGTGACAAAAATCAAAACTATTCCTGGTGTCAAAGACGTGCGCACGGACATTGTCAATGTGCCGGATCTCGGGGTGGTAGATTGGCCGTGATCGATTTGGGTTGAATCTCAATCGAACGATTTGCGTATGCGAAAGCTTATAAACGCGATCGTGTTGGCAGTCGCGCTCGGATCGGGGGTTTGTGCGAGCGCAGCCGAGGGGGAAAAATCGCGGCCCTCCATTCCCGATGAGGTCGGCGATGCCTGGGATCGCCTTCAGCAAGTTCTCCAAGAGTGGAGCGATCGTTTCCGGGAGCGCTTCGGCGTCGGCCGGGAAAGCGTGGAAAACCGCCCGGTAATCTCGGAAATGCTCAATCGCAGAGAAGCGTTGGGTCTTTCGGCCGATCAGGGGAAAAAAATCGAGCAACTACGCGACAACTTCGAGCGCCTCAGCATCCGTAACAATGCCGAGCTCAGGATCGTCGAACTCGATATCGCCGGTTTACTGGATACTCCGACCATCGATCTTGCCAAAGTCGAAGCGAAAGTTCGTGAGGCGGAAAAACTACGGGCGGATCTGCGGATTGCTCGGATAAAGGTGATCGAGCAAGCAAAAGCGACGTTAACTCCGGAGCAGCGAAAAAAGTTTTACGACACCGTCGAATCGCGCCCACCCCGAGCAGCACGAGGGCAAAACCCTTCAGCTAAGGAATAAGAATCAGCTTGCCTGTGGTTTTACGTTTTTCGAGAAGCTGTTGGGCTTCACGCGCGTCCTGCAGCGGCAAGCTTTTTTCGATCCGCAAGTTGAGCTTTCCCGCTTGCATCCAATCAAACAGATCGGTGGCACGGCGCAACAGCTCCGCACGAGTCAAGGCATAGTGCGCTAGGCTCGGGCGGGTGAGAAAGAGCGAGCCTTTGGCGGCCAACTTTGCTGGATCGAAAGCGGCGACCGGTCCGCTCGATTGCCCGAACAGCACCAGATAGCCGCGCGGTCGGAGGCAATCGAGGCTCTTCTCGAACGTCGTTGCGCCCACCGAATCGTATACTACGTGCACGCCTTGGCCATTGGTGATTCGCTTCACCTCAGCGAGAAAATCGTCCTGCGTATATTGGATGATTTCGTCCGCTCCAGCCCTGCGGGCAAGATCCGCTTTGGCCTGGGTGGAAACTGTACCGATCACTTTGGCGCCGAGTAATTTAGCGACCTGAACGAGCAGCAACCCCACTCCTCCAGCCGCCGCGTGAACGAGCGCGGTGTCGCCTTTTTGCAATGGATAGGTGCTATGGCTGAGATAGTGCGCCGTCATTCCCTGCAGCATAATGCCCGCGGCTGATTTCGCATCGATGTCGTCAGGAACCGGCACAAGCTTGACGGCTGGAACCACGGCGTACTCGGCGTAGGATCCCGGAATCATCGCATAAGCAACCCGATCGCCTGGCTTTACTTCGCTGACGCCCTCTCCCAGCGCGTCGACGATACCTGCTCCCTCACTGCCCAGAATGCAGGGTCGGTTCATCGGGTAGAGACCGATGCGATGATAAATATCGATGAAATTGACGCCGCTCGCCTCGATCTTGACGCGCGCTTCTCCCGCCCCAGGCTCCGGGACTGGAACATCCTCGTAGGCCAATACTTCCGGGCCGCCGTGATTGTGAATTCGAATGGCTTTCATGAATACCCTCGCGTTTACTTGACCGCTTAGCGCGTTAGCAAGAGAAATTTAATTTAGCGAATGCTCCAGCTCTCTGTCATTCCTGCGCATGCAGCCATTTTTGTTGATCAGATTCCGAGGGCCCGCATGGGAATTTTTGATTCACCTACGAATCGCACGCGATGGAAAGCACTGTTTATTTCTGCCCCCAAGGCATTACAAAAACCTCGGTGGATTTCGGCAATTCGGATTTGGCTATTTTGAGCACCGGGGTATTTAACCTCTTGACGTTAGGCATGTCTTGAACAAACTCTTGCACGGCCCGTTCCCACCAGAAATGCATGGGGATGACAATTTTCGGGTTGACCTGTTTGGTGACATCGCGGGCTTCGGCGGGAGTGACGGTGAAGTAGCCGCCGGCGATGGGCATGAGTAAAATATCAATTTTGCCCATCATTTTTAGTTGCTCGGGAGTCAAAACATGGCCCAAATCGCCGAGATGCGCGATGCAAATGTCATCCACGCGAAAGACAAAAATGGCATTCTTGCCGCGTTGCATGCCCTGGCTTTTGTCGTGATAGGCCGGCACAGCGTAAACGGAAACATCCCGAATCGTGGTTGAAATTTTTTGCCAGTCTTCGCCCGTCGGCGTGAGTCCGTGAAGGATCACCGGCGTGCCGGGCGCCATGTGCACGCTATTGTGCGGGCCGTGCTGGTGACTGGTCGTGACGATGTGCTGCGGCAATGTCGGATGAGGCAAGTCGAAAGCGCCGTGTGGATCGGTCAGAATCCGCGTGCCCTTCGATGAATTAATTTGAAATGTTGAATGGCCCATCCATTCAATGATCACGACTGGAGCGGCAACCATTGCCACGCGCATGAGACCGCTTTGAACTACTTCGAGCTCATGGCAGAAGGCCAGACCGCGTTTTGGTATCGCGATCGACAAGAAGATCAGAAGTAATAAGTCTATTCTTAGTTTCGGGCGCACCTTGAGTCACGCGTACTGGCGTTTACGGTCTAGCGTCTAGAGTCTCGCGTTTGGACTTTCGAACTCAAACCTCTAGACCCGAGACAATCTATTAAATGAGCCCCCATTTTCGTCTCATCCACCATTCGATGCTGAGCAGGGTGAGAATGAGGCCGAATGGCCATAGATTGTTCCATAGACGGACCTGGCGCTGCTCGACGATTTCCGACGGCGCGATCTGCTCGAGCTTCGCTGCGATTTTGTCGAAGGTCCGGTCATTCCAATCGTTGATTGAAATGTATTCGCCTTTGCTCGATTCGGCGATCTTTTTGAGTAGATCGAGACGAGGCAAGCCGTCATCCATTTCGCCGTAGGAGTACGCCGCAGTGAAACTGTTCTTGTCTTTACCCAAAGTTTTGCCGCTCGCGCTCGCTTCGGCTTCGACCCGATAAATCCCTTCCCTGGTCGGCGTAAACTCGCCACCGTATTCGCCCTCTTCGCCTTCCGGCGCGGTTGGAACCACGATGGGCTCGCCTTCCGGGCTGAACACACGAACCTGAACCGCGGCTTGGCGCACCGGCGTGAAGTCATCGTTCAACACTTTGATTTTGATCGGGACCTTTTCTCCCGGCTGCGTGGTCGCGATCGGAAAAATTTGCACTTGCTCGAAGGCGGGTTCTTGGGCGAGCCACCGGATCGACTGGCGAACAAATTTCAAATGGTTTTGCGGCGTTTCTTTGTTGCCGACCGCGATGAAGTTCCAGCGCCAGGCATCATCGCTCATCAGCGCCAGAGTTCTGCCTTTGCCAAAACGCCCGATCGCAAGCAATGGAGCGCCGGGTTGGGCGCCATCGCCGGCTGCTGTCAGCAGTGTCTCGCCGCGGACGCTGCGCACCGGGTTAACGCCAGTGAGCGCGGGCATC
>Ga0070680_100001419_pt1 | contig 17329 bp, 10 predicted proteins | sample KBSC73BmetaG_FD_64672 | JGI IMG/M metagenome (GOLD analysis project Ga0070680, IMG submission 64672) | Corn rhizosphere microbial communities from Kellogg Biological Station, Michigan, USA - KBS C7-3B metaG | ecosystem: Host-associated > Plants > Roots > Rhizosphere | place: USA: Michigan...
GTCGCCATTTCGCCTCGCCGCGGGGCTGAACAATTGGCCTCGTCCCTGAGCGCCGTCGCCAGCCGCGCCGCCGCGCCGGCAGAATCGCGGAGTTTGTACAGTTTGCCCACGGGCAAGGCGGCGTCGCGGCAGGTTACCAAGTAGCCGGCGTCGAACATGTCGCTCAGCACGGGATCGCTGGTCGTGCTTTGCGCCGAGCAGAAGATCGCGCCCGAATCGCCGATCCGGAAGCTGTCGCGGACGCTGAGCGGCGTTGCGGCGGGAGCCGGGGTAGCGAGGCAAGCGACGGCGGCGCCGATCGCCAGGAGTAGCGTTTTCATACGGCCTCCGCTCAATTCCGTCCCCCCGGGCCCTGGCCGAGGTTCATGTCGATATCGCTTCCGCTGGTGACCGGTTCGTCGATCGCCTGATCGAGGTTGAGTGGGCCGACGTTGATCAGCCCGAGCCATGCGTCGACGCTTTCGTCGTTGCTGCCCTTGTCCTTCTTCTTGTCTTCCTCGGCCTGTTGCTGTTCGTCGCTCGCGGTCTGGATATCCGTGCCGCCGATCGGGCCGAGCACCTGATCCGACGCCAGCGTCGGTGTTGGCGGTGGTGCCGGCGGCGGCGGTGGGGGCGGCGGTGGTGGTGGCGGCGGAGGAGGCGGAGGCGGCGGTGCACAGCCGGCAAGCGGGCAGCCGTTGATCGTCGATTCGGTCGTGAACGTCCCTGACACCGTCACCGCGTCCACAAAGTCATTGCCCGCGACAATGGTGCCGTCCGATTTGACCTGCCGCCCGAAGATATCGACCGTGGGCGTGGTCGCCGCGGCGGTCCTGACGGCATCGCTTCGCACTCCGCTGTTGATGATCAGGCCACCATCGCCAACCGTGATTCCGCCGAGATCGTCGGAGCCGCCGCTGTTCTGCACCAGGAAGCTGTCGCCGACGTCGGCGGTGACTGCGCCCGCGGACACGAAACCGTTCGGGTTGTCGGTGCCATTGTTCGTCGCAAGCTGTTGCGCGGTGACCGAGGTCGGATCGGCTTCGAGCGCACTGATGATCGATTGATCCGCGATCCAGATATTGTTGCCATTGAGCGTGAGTGTTCCCGCGAGAGCGCCCGAGGAATCGGTCATCGAGATGCTGCCGTTGTCGGTGATCACCTCGATATTGTTGCCCGCGTTGAGCGTCAGGGAGTCCGACGCGCCGGCATCGACATAGTCTACGGCTCCTTCGACAAGGATCGAGCCACCGGTGTTCAACGTGACACTGCTGACGCCCCCGCCGTCGCTTTCGCTGCCGTCAATGTGACCGCCGAAGACATCGATGTCGGGCGCCGCACCCCCGTCGATGCCGACCGCGTTGAAGACGACATTCGCCGCCTGGATGTCGCCGGCTTCGTCGAAGACATATTGCCCTTCGGCCGGGCTCCCGCCGCTGCCGATGATGATCGGCTGATCGCTCACAGCGTTGAGCGTCAGCAGGTTGGTGATCCCGAACACGCCAAGCGAAGCGCCCGAAGCAATGTTGATGTCGCTGGAGGTGACGGTGATGTCCGGCGCAGAAACCGTACCTTCGAAATCGGCGAGCCCGCCGGCAGAGACATCAACCGAAGTCCCGGCGGTTACGCCACCGAGGGACAGGTCCGTGCCCGCGGCAGCCTGAAGCGCGCCCGTCGTGACCAGTCCGTTTAACGTGACCGACCCGCCGGTCGCGGCCGGGGCGAGCGCAAGCACGGCGTTGGGGTCGAAATTGTCCGGGCCGCCGGCGGCGGTGAACATCGACGCGTTGCCGATGAAAACCTGGCCGTCGGATGCGGTGCTGACCGAGCCGAGGCTCGCGTCGCCAGCAACTAACGCCAGGAACAGGTCGCCCGAAATGATGTTTCCGGTCGTCAGGCTGCCGAACGAGGCGAAGCCGACATTTCCGACTGCGTCGACGTTGCCGACGGTGATCGAACCCTGAGACGCGATCCCGACGGAGAAGTCGCTCTGATTCGTCGGAAGCTGCGGCCCGGCACTGACGTCGCCGAGCGTGATCGCGCCTCCGGCGGTGCCGCTGACGTGATCGGTCACAGCGATATTGCCGCCGTCGACCGTCCCATCGACCTTGAACTTGAAGCTGTTCGCGTTGATGTCCGCGAACGCAAGATTACCGGCAGAGTTGAGCTCGACCGAGGACTGGGCGGTGATATCTCCTAGGGAAAGGCCGGTGCCTGCTGCCCGGATCTCGCCCGTGGTCACCGGACCGTTGATGGTGATCGACCCGTTCGTCGCGACAGGCTCTGCATTGAGGACGAGCGAAGGATCGAAATTGTCGGTCCCGCCGCCGGCGGCCACGAACATCGAGTAGTCGCCGAGATAGACCTGGCCGTCCGAGGCCGTGCTGATCGACCCGGTGCTGAGGTCGCCGCCAATCAGCGCAATGAAGAGCGAGCCCGCCGACACATCACCGGTCGTGAGATTGCCCGCTCCGGCAAAGCCGACATTGCCTGCGGCGGTGACGTTGCCGACGCTGATCGACCCGCCCGTCGAACCAATCCCGACGGAGAAGCCGTCGCCACCGGTCGGCAGTCCGGGGCCGACATTGATATCGCCAAGCGTGACGTCGCCGTTCGCATCGCCATCGACGCGGTCGCCGACGTCGATGTTCCCGCCGGTAACGCTTCCGTCCGCGTGGAACTGAAGCCGGCCGGCGGTCACATCGGCGAACGTTAGATCTCCGCCGGACTCGAGATCGAGCTTACCGCTGACGGTAATGTCGGTGCCGATCGTCGGCACGTCGAGATCATTACTCGTGAGGAGCGACAGATCGCCCGCGCTTATGGTTCCCGGAGTGCAGTCGCAGCTGTCAGCATTGATCACGACCGACCCGGTGCCCGGGTCTCCCTCGGCGGAAATCGTCAGCGAGTCAGCCGTGGTGCCGCCGCCAGAAAAAGCGCTTACCGACGCCGAGCCGGCAGTCGCGACATTCGGGAAGCCCCCGGAGACAGTCGATGCGACGATGGCGTTTGCCTCGACCGTCATCGTTCCCGGTGCGCCCGCGGAGCCGCTGACGGTAATGGTCCCGCTATTGTCGCTCGACACGGTTGCCGACCCGCCGGAGGCGAAATCGGTACCCGCGCCTGGTGTTCCCGTGCCCGCGATTGCATCTGCCTCGACCGTCAATGAGCCCGCTGAGCCGGAGCCGCCGACGTTGATAGACCCGCCGTCGACCTGGAGGTTCGCCGAACCGGCGGCGGCGCTCCCGCCCCCCGGTGACGAATTATGCGGGAACCCGGCATCAGCGCCGAACGCTCCGGCGCCCACCAGGACTTGAACCGCATCGACCGAGCCGCTGACGGAGAGCGACGCCGAGCCGCCGTTCGCACTGCCTCCCGAGCCGTTCTGGGCATTACCGCCCACGCCCTGCGCCGTGACCTGCAGCAAGCCGCTCGTCGTCAGCGATCCAAAGACCTGGGCGTCGCTTTCACCCGCCGTGCCGGTCCCACCGTCATTGCCATCCCCGCCGATGCCCGCGGCGCTGATTCGGAAGAGGCCCGCGAGCGAAGGATCGCCGCCGCCTACAATGTTAACAGTTCCGCCGTCGGCGATATTGGCGGAGGCGAAGCCGCCGTTGCCTGAACCGCCCTCACCGTTCCCGCTCGGCGTCACCAAGCCTGTACCCCCGGTGCCGGTCGCAAGTCCGCTGTAGGACGCCGCCTGGAAACTGCCGTAGACATCGACCTCGGAGGTGCCGCCGTCCCCAGTTCCGCCGGTAAAGAATGCGCCCGCTGAACCGCCGAAGCCCTGTCCAGTGGCGATAATGTCGCCGGCGACGAAATTCGTGCTCGGGTCAATCTCGAGAAAAGTGCTGCCGCCGCTGCCCGTTCCGCCGTCTCCAACGGTGTCGCTTCCGCCGCGTCCGTTGGCGTTGATCGTGAGGTCGTGCAGCGCGACGTTCGTCACAGTTGCGGCAGCGGGAGAGGCTCCTGCGCACGTCCCGACGCAGGACGAGCTGCCGGCAAAGAATTCCGCCTGGCCGCCGTTTCCGTTTCCTCCCCTGCCTCCCGTGAGGAGCTCGGTTACTCCGCCGTCGCCGCCTATTGCTCTTGCGGTGATTGTGGTTGCTCCACCGACCGTCAGCGAGCCGCCGCCAAAGCCGATTTCAATCGCCGCGCTGCCGCCGTCCGAATCGCCGCCATTGCCAGCGCCGGAGCCGCCGTCGGGAATACCGTCACCCGTCAGATCGGCGTTCGCGACTGCTCCGACGAACAGGTCGTTCGTGACGTTGACGGTGCCGCCGCTGTCGATGACCAGGCCGGCGGTGCCGCCTTGCGAAAAGCCGCCGTCGGCCGCGAAACCATTGCCGCCCGTGCCGCGGGCGCTGATCGTCATCTCGGGTGCATTGAGCGAACCTTCGACGAAAGCCTCGACGTTCCCACCGATTCCCTCGCCGCCGTTGGCGCCGTTGCCGCCGAGTCCGCCGGCCAGCAGGTCGACGTTGCCGGTCAAGGATGCGCCCGAAGCGATGTCGAGGAAGACAAAGCCTTCGCCCTCGGCGTTGCCGCCGCCGCCCTGCAGCGAGCCGGCGCCGCCCGTGCCGCCGAACGTGCTGCCGTCGGCGTTGAGGTCGGCCGTGTCATTTCCCTGTGTGAAGAAATCGATGAACCCTCCGAAGGCATCGCCACCCGCGCCGCCGGCCCCGCCCGATGCAGCGCCGCCGTCGCCGCCGTGCGCAGTCACGTCGAAGTCGAACGTGTCGGCGTTGATCGCCCCGGTGCCGAGCTCGGCGAGCCCTTCGCCGCCGGTCGCTTGCCCGCCTGCGCCGCCGTTCACTCCGTCGCCGCCCTTGCCGCCGACACCCGTCGCGATCAGGCCGACGTTGGTGAGCTGCAGGTTGAGGCTTGCTCCAGCCTGCAGGCTGCTGGTCGCCGAGAAAGTTGCCGAGCCGCCAACTCCTTGGCCGCCGTCGCCGCCGATCCCCTCGGGATTGGCGAGCCCGCTTCCGCCGATGCCGTTGGCCTGGATGTTAACGCCGCCGGGGAGGTCAAGAGTTCCGCCGCCGCCCTCGATCCAGATGTAGGACCAGCCGCCGGTCCCGTCGCCGCCCGGCGCGCCGGAGCCGCCAAGGCCGTCGGCGTGCAGGTTAAGCGCGCCATTGACGCCGATGCTTCCGCCGTTGAGCGTCACGATGGCCTCGCCGCCGTCGCCTTCACCGCCGCCCGCGACCGAGTTGCCGCCGGTGCCGTCCGCCGACACTGCGGCGCTGCCGCCTACGCTGATCGAGCCGCCGTTGCTTCGGATCGCGGCGTTCCCGCCTTGGGCCGATCCGCCGGCCACGCCCGCGAGCACGCTTGCGCCGCCCTGGGCATTGGCTGTCACCGCCAGGTTGCCCCCGATGTTGATCGTGCCGCCCGAGTTCGCCACCACCTGAGCAGTCGCAGCCGCCGCGTTCACCGGATCCTGACTGGTGCCGTTGTCGAAGCCGCGCAGGTCGTCGGCGCTGATCGTCGCGTTGCCGCCGACGGTGATCGTGTCGCCCGAGTTGGCGGTCAGCGAAGACCCGAGCAGCCCCTGAAGCGTGACGTCGTGCGCGAAGCTGAGCGTTCCTGTGCCTTCGATCGCCGAGCCGCCGGTCGCAGTGACGACATCGGTCGCATAGCCGAAGAGGTTCGAGGTGAAGCTGCCGCCCTCGATATCGATGCTGGCGTTCTGACCCGGCTCGGCGCGGCCGCGGTTGAGGCCGTCGATGACGACGTTCCCATTCCCGTCGTCGCTCACATTATAACCGGCCGAAAGGACGATCTGCCCGTTCTGCACGGTCGCGCCCTGGGCGTCGGTGAAGCCGACCGATCCGCCCTCGAGAAGCATCGTGAGCGCCTGGTTCTTGGGCACCGCCACCATGTAGATGCTGTGGTGGTCGGCGCTGGTCGCGTTGCCCGTTCCGGTCGTCGTCCCGGTATGGACGATGCCGTTCGAATCGTCGGTCCCGACGTCGACAGCGATGTCGAACAGTCCCTGGTTGAAGGTCATGGTGAGCTGCTCGGCCGCGACATAGGCCGCCGAACCGTTGACGTTGACGGTGCCGCCCTGCTCGATGCGCGGCGCGACCATCGCGACATAGTCATTCGCGTTGATCTGGGCGCCGCTGAGGACAGTGATCCTGGTGCTATCGGTCGCCTGGCCCATGGTCGCGGTGAAGCCGTTGGCGCTCGTGCTCCAGTTGCTGCCCGGGTCGGCGGTGGTCAGCAGCAACCCGCCGACGTTGAACACGGCGGTCGCGCCGATGAGGATTCCGTTCGGGCTGTAGAACCAGATGTTTCCGCCGGTGGCATTGTTGCTCAGGAACGACTGGACGGTGCCGTTGAGCTCGATCGGGAAGGCGCCGTTGGGAATGATCCGGTTGAGGACCGTGAAGTCGCCCGCATTGGTGTCGCCCTGGAACGTCGCGACGTTCCCTGAGGGAAGGAAGTCGATATTGCCGTTACCGTTGGGCTGGCCGGTTGGAGTCCAGTTGATCGTCGCTGTCGGCGAGCCGATCGTAATCGTCTCCGCCGTTGGTGAGGTCGTGTTACGGGTCACCGTTCCCGTCGTGCTGTTGATCCTGCCCTGGAAGGCTTGAGCCGCGGCCTTTTGCGGCAGCAGCGCCGCCGTCGCGAGTGCGGCGGTGGCGCACGAGATGAGGAGCCGTCTGCGGTTCGCGCGGTACGCGGGCTTTGCGATGCACATCATCAGTAGCTCCACGGAAACAACCTCGTGGTCAGCGACACGAGGAATCGCGGTCCCGGCTTCTTGCGGTCGAGACCAATGCGGGTGAGCGGGACGGCGAAGGCAGCGTCGAGCGCGAAGCGGCTGAAATTGACGCGCGCGCCGGCGCCGACCGAATCGAGGTGCTGGGCCCCGGGGACAACGACGAGATTGCCGCGGTCGCGCACCAGCGCGTGATCCCAGAATGTGTAGCCCTGGAGCGCAGCCTTCCTGGCGCTCTGCGGAACGAGCGTGCCGATGCGGATTTCGGCCTGTGTGCCGAATCCCATGTCGCCGAGCAGAGCGCCCGGATCATAGCCTCGGCCGACCGTGTAATTGCCCGCGGCGAACTGTTCGAAGCTCAGGAGCGGCTTCCATGCATATTGCGCGCGTGCTGCGAGCGCGAAGGTGAGGCGCGGGATCGGCTGATATTCGCCCGTGGCAGTGTAGCGCAGCACGGCTGCATTCGAGTGGCCGTCGAGGCGGCTCGGCGGGACGTCGCCGGGGCCGAGGCAGTCGGCGCTGTTCGGGCCGCAGTCGGTGGCGCCGAGCATGTGAACGCCCTGCCGAAACTCGAAATAGGTACCCAGCCGCCACGGCGGTTCCGCGGCGGAATAGCGGATGTCGCTGAAGTCGGTGGCGACGGCATCCACGCCCAGCCGCAGGAATGCGACGCGCAGGCGGTCTCGGCTGAGCGCGATTCCGTTGAGCCTGACGTCCTGGTTGACGAGGTCCATTCCGGCCGATGTGCGGATCGTCTCCGCCTGGCTGCGAAGGAGCGGGTATCCCACTTCGAACGTGTTGAGCAGGGTGTGCGCGAGGACTCGCGCGTTGGGCACCGACGGTCGCGCCCAGGCGTAGGTGAAGGCGTCGGAGATGGTCATTCCCTGCGGGCCGAGGCGGAAGTCGTGGGCGAGCTGCAGCGTCTGCTGCTCGTGGAAATCGGCGGTGCTGAACAGCGACAGCGACGTGCGGTCGCCAAGGCCGGTGAGGCCGAAGACCTGCGCTCGAAGCAGCCCGCCCCACGGGCCCAGCTCGTGCGAGCCGCCGTTCTGGACGTTGAAGTCGACGTAGGCGGCCGTGCGCTGGACGATTACGTCACCGATGACGTCGCCGGGAGCGGTGCCCGCCGGGCGCAGCGTCAGCCGGACCGTGTAGCCGGGCAGGTCGCTCGCAAGCAGCAAGTATCGCTCCGCGTCATAGCGGTTGAACACCGGCTGCCTGGTCAATTGGTTCAAATAGCCGGCGATGATCCGTTCGGCCCCGCTCGCATCGCCGCGCACGCGGACCTGCGTGAGATGCGCCATCAGCACCTGGAAGCGGACGGTGCCGCCGGCGATCTTCTGCTCGGGGACCTGGACGGCCGCGATGTAGCCGGCGTTGCGGAGGATCGTCCCCGCACGGTCCCGGATGTCGCAGACGACGGAGATCGGCACGTCGTGGCCGACAAAGGGGGCATAGGCGCTGGCGAGCTGCTGCGCGCTGAGGCCCTTAAGACCGTCGAACTCCGCGCCGCGGAAAACGAAATGGATCGAGCGATATTGGGGCTGGTCGAGGGCGCAGGGCGCGCGCTCCACCCCACCTTCAACCTCGAGCTTCGGCGGCCCCGGCTGCACCGGCGGGCTGACCGGGCGCGTGACTTCCTCGCGCGTCGGCGGCAAGGGCGGGGGCGTCGGCGGCGCAGCCTGAGCGGCCGCCCCAAGCGGCATCGCAAGCATCAGTGTAGAGGTGAAAAGATGAGCGATTCCAGCGCGCGCGCGGCGCCGAATCCCCAGCACAGAAGAACAACCGAGCTTCACCGGGGTGCCCCCTCCCCGTTAGAGAAATCCCGAGTCGAAATCGAATTGTTACGGATTTAGAGCAATTTGCCCTGCACGCAGCAACACTTATTTAACGTTGTTCATTTCCGGAGACGCCCGAACCCGTCCCAATACGGGAATTTAACTGGACCCGTTCGTTGGTTCGCGCATTGTCGGAACGATGGCGAAACAGGACGAGACGCATAAGCTTGCGTGGCCGTGGTGGGCGCCCTGGGCGTTGCTCGCAGTGGTCGCGACATCGCTTCTGACGATCGCCGCCACGTTGAACGACATTCTCTAGCGCGTGGCCGCCGCCGCGCTCCCGCCGCAAGCGCCGCAGGCGGCGATCGTCGTCACTGGAACGGCACTGCCCGAACCCAGGGCGAAGCGGGTCTATGACGTGCAGCGGATCACGCGGCGCCAGATCGAGCAGTCGCCGAGCCACGAGCTCGACCAGCTGTTGAAGGACGTGCCGGGGCTGCAGCTGTTCCGCCGCTCCGATGCGCGAAGCGGCCATCCGACCAGCCAGGGGGTGACGCTGCGTGCGCTCGGCGGCAACGCTTCGAGCCGGGCGCTGCTGGTGCTCGACGGCGTGCCGCAGACGGACCCGTTCGGCGGCTGGGTCAACTGGCCCGCCTACGATCCGCAGGACCTTGCAGCGATCAGCGTCGTGCGCGGGGGTGGGAGCGTCGCCAACGGCCCCGGAGCGCTCGCAGGCACCATCGAGATGACCAGTCGCTCCGATACGGGCGATTTGGGCGAAGTGGATGCCGGCAGCCGCGATTCCTTCGAGGCGCGCGGGCGGCTCGGCGTAAGCGCCGGCGGCGGCGTGCTCAGCATTTCGGGCCGCGGCGAGCGTAGCGACGGATTCGTTCCGGTGACCGCGGGCACGCGAGGCCCGGCGGACGAGCCGGCGCCCTATCGCGAATGGAGCAGCCGGGCGCGCTGGGTCGCTCCGATGGCCGCCGATACCGAGCTCCAGGCCAGCCTCGACGGTTTCCACGATTGGCGGACGCGCGGCACGGAGTTCAGCGCAAACCGTACCGACGGCGCCGATGCCTCGCTGCGGCTGGTCGGCCACGGCTCATGGCAATGGATCGCACTGGGTTACTGGCAGTGGCGCGACCTCGCGAGCAGCTTCGCGAGCGTGAACGACGGCCGAACGCTCGCGTCGCGCGTGCTTCTTCAGGATTCGGTTCTGTCGAACGGACTGGGCGGAAGTGTCGAGCTGCGCCCGCCGATGCCCGGCGACCTGGAGCTTCGCCTCGGTGCAGATCGGCGGCGGACGTCGGGGTCGACGCATGAGCTATTGTCGTTCGTGGCCGGAAAGCCGACACGCAGGCGAGTGGCTGGCGGTCAGACGCTGACAGAGGGTGTCTTTGCCGAGCTGACGGCGCTTCTCGGAACCGTCACGCTCACTGGCGGTGCGCGGATCGACCATTGGAGCATCACGGGCGGACATCTCTTCGAACGGACACTTGCGACGGGACAGGTGCTTCGGGACGAGCAGGACGCGCCGCGCGGCGGCTGGCTGCCGACCGCGCGCGGCGGCGTGCTCGCGCCGATCGGCGGCGGGTTCAGCCTGCGCTCGGCCGCTTATCTGGGCTGGCGCATGCCGACGCTCAACGAACTGTTCCGCCCGTTCCGCGCGGGTGCCGACGCAACCGCGGCAAACCCGCTGCTGGATCCCGAGCGGTTGTTCGGAGCGGAGTTCGGCGGCGAATATGCGCACGGGCCGCTTCACCTCTCGCTGACCGCTTTCGTGAACAGGCTCAAGGACGCGATCGCCAACGTCACGTTGGGGAAGGGGCCGGGCGTCTTTCCTGAAGTGGGCTTTGTTGGTGCGGGCGGGACGTTCAGCCAGCGCCAGAATGTCGCCGCGGTTATCGTGCGCGGCTTCGAAGCATCGGCGAGCTGGACCGACGGGCCCTGGTCGGTGAGCGCCGGCGCGAGCCTTACCCACGCGCGGATGGTTGGGAGCGGAGCGGCGGCGTTCCTCAATCGCTTGAGACCGGCGCAGACTCCGAAGTTCGCGGGCACGCTCGCGCTTGGCTGGGAGAAAAACGGGAAAGGCGCGCAGCTGGTGCTCCGCCGCGTCGGCGCTCAGTTCGACGACGACCTTAATACGGACGTGCTGAAAAGCGCGACTACCCTCGACGCGTACCTGGCGTGGCCGCTCAGTCGAAGGCTGCAGATTGTCGCGCGCGGCGAAAACATCACGAATGCGCTGGTGATGGCCGGGATCAATGGGGACAACTCGATCGAGCGCGCGACGCCGCGCACCTTGTGGATCGGTCTCAGGCTGCGCTGACTATTTCGAGCGGGTGTAGAGGAAGGCCGTGATGTCACGCGCATCGCCGGCGCTGACGCCGAGGTCTGGCATTGCGGTGCCGGGCGACACGTGCTGCGGGTCCTGGATCCAACGCTCCATATTTGGCGCATTGTTCGCCAGATGGCCGGCGATAATCACGCGAGTGGCGATTCCGTCCATCGGCGGGCCGACGTCGCCAGTGGCCGTTCGCACGCCCGTCGCCGAATGACAGCTGCCGCAGCCGTACTGAATGAACAGGGCTTCGCCGCGCCGCGAACTGCCGCCGGTGATCGCCTCGGCGTGGAGGCGCATGCGCTGCCGGTCGTCGTAATATTTCCACGCGGCGCCGAGCACGGCGACGACCACCACGATCGCCGTGATGATCGCGAAAGTGACCTTAGTGGAGAGTGACCGCAGCACTGGCGCCTCCCTCCGAAGCCTTCAGCCATCTGTACGCCAGCGCAAGCGCCGCGGCGCCGTGCACGAGGCCGCCAGGTATCCACATGATCAGCCCGGCGAGCCGCTGGTCGTCGACGGGATCGAGGCCGACACCGGTCATGCCCATCGCGGCGTAATCGGCATACCAGGGTGAATTCGAAAAGCTCATCAGCGCGCCGAGCGCGCCGCCGATCAGCGAGGTCGCGAACAGGCAGGCGGCCGAGACTCCGTAACCCGAGCTTCGCTCGCGCGGGTGGAGCATCGCCCACCAAAAGAGGAGCGAGCTCAAGAAGAAGCAGGCATGCTGCGCGACGTGCCAGCCGAAACTGTCAAGCGCGCGGTCGAACAAAGGCGGCGCGTGCCATGTCCACATGACGATCGCCTGGATGACCGTCGCGGTGACCGGTTCGGTGAGGCGCTTCCACAGCCGCTGGAGGGGCGATTTCCAGCTTCCGCCGAGCGATTGGCGAAAGGGTTTCGGCAGCCCCCAGGCGAGGACTCCGCCGGCGCCCGAGGCGGCGAGCAGCAGGGTCGCGGGGAGCATGATAAGCTCATGCTCGATCATGTGCATGGTGAAGCTGCGCTCGCCCGCCTCGTGAAGCGGGGAGACGAGCGCGAGAGTCAGCACCGCCCACCCTGATAGGAAGAGCGTAGGGCGCACCGGCGTCGACGCGCGCCTCGACAGCCGCGCCCAGCCGACGAGATAGATTAGAAGAGCAAGCCCGAGGGGGATCACGAGGTCGGGACTCAGCGTCCACGTCAGCGGGCCGGTGTGGCCGGCATGCGCGAAGGCCGGCGCGGCGATGAACGCCAGCGGCAATGGTGCGAGGCGTTTCATTCCCAGCACCGCGGAATCAGGAGCGCTGCGATGAATGGCAGCACGATTGCCATCGCGAAGATTGCGCAGGCCCATACGGAGACGATGGCCACCATTCGCCGCGCGGGCGGCTCGCCGCCGCTCGCATAGACGCGCCACGAACCTAACGCTCCCAGACCGACGAGCGCGAGGCCGACGATGGTCCCGATGATCACGATCAGCGGACTTCCATAGCGGCAATCCTGGAAGGTCGAGTCCGCGCCGAGCTGGTGCGCGAAACCCGCGCCGAGCGTTCCAAGCGCAAGGCCGGCCCAAGGCATGAATCGGTCGCGCATCCGCTCCGTCTTCATAGGCGCGGCACCCAGTAGATCAGCAGGTAGATCGGGATCCACAGGAGCCAGACGTAGCGCCAGTAGAGGCTGTTCTCGTCCGTATCGACAAGCCGGCGCGGCTCGTGCCCGAGGGGCGTGATCATCAGCGCCCAAAGCACGACCGTGTCGGCCCAGTCGGTGCCGAGATGCGCGGCATGAAGCATCAACAGCGTCCAGATTACCGACGCATAGGCGTTGTCGGTCCAGCGGCAGTTGAGGCTGTTGAACTCGAAGCCGCGGATAATCAGCAGGGCAGCGCCGACCGCCACCATCACCGGCATCAGCACGCGGATGGTGTCGAGGTCGCCGGCCCTTGCCGCTTTCTTGATGAGCGTATTGGGAATCTCGCTCAGCAGGATGACGACGGTGAAAATCGTGCCCGCGAAAAGGTCGGGCGGCAGGCGGCCTTCGGGCGGCCACCCCTGCTCGTGTCCCATCAGGAAGAAATAGACGGCGAACATCAGCGCGAAGCCGACGCCTTCGATGACCATGTAGCCGATGATGCCCCACCAGGTGAGGCTGCTCGGACCGAACTTGCTGGTCGGAACGCTCGACAGATCGTCGGTGAAGCGCGGCTGCAGGATCATGAGATGATCGGCTCCGGATGGCGCTTCATCTCCTTCGGCCAGAACCAGGCGATCAGCGCGATGCCGCAGGGGATTAGGCCGAAGGGCACCGCCCAAGCCGAGAATATCGAGGCGGCGAAGACAAGTCCGACCGCGCAAGCCGAGATGAACGGCCAGAGGCTGGGTTGGGGGACGGGTTCACGGACGTCGGGAGTTGCCGCGACAACCGTCGTTAGCAGCATCTCCTTCTGATCGACCCGAAGACCGCTGACGACCGGGAGCTCGCCGTCCGTGTCCCACAGCGGCGTATCGCTTTCGACGACCGGTATATGTTCGAAATTGTAAACCGGCGGCGGCGAACTGGTCGCCCACTCGAGGCTCGCGGCGCCCCACGGATTGGGACCGGCGATGGCTCCGCGGTAGAGCGAGACGAGGCCGTTCACGACGAACAGCACGACCCCGAAGGCGAGGACGAACGCCCCGACGGTCGATATGAGGTTGGGGACTTCGAGACCAAGGCCCGCCGGATAGGTGTAAACGCGCCGGGGCATTCCAAGCATGCCGCTCCAGTGCATCGGCAGGAAGGTCGCGTGGAAGCCGAAGAAGACGAGCCAGAAGCTGACCCGGCCGAGCCGCTCGTTCATCATCCGGCCGGTGATCTTGGGGAACCAGTAGGTGAAGATCCCGAGCAGCGGGAAGACCGCGCCGCCGATGAGGACGTAATGCAGGTGGGCGACGACGAAATAGGTGTCGTGGAGCTGGAGATCGAGCGGGACTGCAGCGAGGATCACGCCCGTGAGCCCGCCGATCACGAACGTGAAGATGAAGCCGACGACGTAAAGCATCGGCACCTGAAAGCGCGGCTTTCCCTCCCACATTGTCGCCAGCCAGCAGAATATCTGGAGCCCCGTCGGGATCGACACGGAAATGCTCGCGGCGGTGAAGAAGCTGTAGCCGACGCGCGGAAGGCCAGTCGCGAACATGTGGTGGACCCACAGGCCGAACGACAGGATCCCGGTCGAGATCAGCGCGAGAACGACGACCGAATGCGCGAAGACGGGGCGGCGGCAGAAGGTCTCGACGATGACGCTCACGAAGCCCGTCGCGGGCAGGAAGATGATGTAGACTTCGGGATGCCCGAAGAACCAGAACATGTGCTGGAACAGCAGCGCGTCGCCGCCCTCGCCGGCGTTGAAGAACTGGGTGCCGACCAGTCGATCGGGGATGAGCAGGACCGTCGTCACCAGCGCGACGGCGGGCATCGCAAAGATGATCATGATCCCTTCGACCAGCATCGCCCAGGCGAACAGCGGCATTCGCGCGAGGGTCATGCCCGGCGCGCGCGCCTTGAGGATGGTGCACACCAGCACGACCGCGGCGGCTAGCGCGGCGACCTCGGTATAGGTGACCATCTGCGCCCAGATGTCGGTGTGCTTGCCGGGCGAATATTGCGGTCCCGAGAGCGGCGTATATTCGAACCAGCCGACGTCGGGCGCCATGTTGAGGACGAAGGCAATCCACAGCATGAGGCCGCCGAACAAATACATGTAATAGCTGAAGGCGTTAAGCCGCGGGAACGCGGTCGATCGCGTGCCGAGCATCAGCGGGATGATATAGACGGCGACGCCCTCCATCACCGGCACGGCGAACAGGAACATCATGGTCGAGCCGTGCATCGAGAAGAGCTGGTTGTAGCGCTCGGCGCCGATCATCGAATTGTCCGGCCTGGCGAGCTGCAGGCGCATGAACAGCGCCATGATCCCGCCGAGGACGAGGAACCCGAGCGCGGTCAGGATGTATCGCCGGCCGATCTCCTTGTGGTCGACGGTCGCGAGCCAGCCGACGATCCCCGGCGGCCGGCGCCAGGCGAGGTCCAGCCGCGCGGCGAGCTTCGCGCCCTTGAGCTTGGGCCCGTCGCGGGCGATCTTCTTCCGCTCCTGCGCGAGGCGGCGGTTCTCCTCCTCGACCCGGACGCGCTCGCGCTCGCGCGCGGGCATCGCCTCGAAGCTGTCGGTCCGGATGTCGGTCATTTGAGCGTCTCGAGATAAGCGACGACCGCGTGCAGCTGGCCGGGCTCGAGGCCGATGGTCGGCATGTTGACGCCGGGCTTGATCGATTGCGGGTCCTCGACCCAGCCATAGAGCTGGCCCTCGCCCATCGGCATGGTTCCGGCGGCGAGACTCTTGCGGCTGGCGAGATGGGTGAGGTCGGGCGCGATCTGGCCGTTGGCGGGCGTTCCGCCGATGGCATGGCAGGCGCTGCACGGGCCGGTCGTCACATATTTATAGCCGGCCAGCGCGAGCGGGGTCGTCGGCTGCGGCGCGGGCTGGAGCTGGTGATCCCACCATTTGATGAAGTCGGCATAGGGCTCGACCACCACCACCAGCGCCATGTGCGCGTGCTGCAGGCCGCAGAATTCCGCGCATGGACCACGAAAGATCCCGACCCTGGTCGGGACCACCGTGATGTCGTTGGCGCGCCCGGGGATCAGGTCCTGCTTCCCGGCGAGGCTCGGCACCCAGAAGCTGTGAATGACGTCGCTGGACTGGAGCAGGATGCGGGTCGGGACGCCGACCGGCAGGTGGAGCTCGTTCGCGGTGCGCAGCGTCTTGGACGCGTCGGCGGCATTATACTGGATATCCCACCACCACTGCTTGCCGGTCACGGTCACGGACAGTTTCTCGTTGGTCGCGGCCTTGGCCATCGAACGGTCGGTGAAGAAGCTCGCGATCGCGAGCGCCGCCAGGCCGACTCCGATCAGCGCGGTCCAGCCGATCAGGGTCGAGCGCATCAGCGGATCCGATTGATGGTGCCGGCCGGTCTCGACGACGTTCGCCTCGGCACGGCGCGCGCGCGCGATGCCGGCAAGCATGAACGCGATCACCAAGACGTACATGACGCCGCACACGGCGATGAAAATCCAGAACAGGGTCAGGAACTGCCGGTCCTCGACCGCGGCTCCGCCGAAGTCGCTCTGGTATTGCTGGTATTGGCAGGCGCCGAGCAGCAGCGGGAGAACGGCTGCCTTTGCGGACGCTCGCAGGCTCATTGCTGCGCCGCGTCCGAATTGTAGATTTCCCCGTGCGGCGTGAGCGTCTGCGGAGTGCCGGCGCTCATGCCTTCGGCGCGGCTCGATACCGCATCCTTGCTCGGGAGCCCGGACAACGACCGGACGTAGGCGGCGAGGTCCCATATCTGGTCCGCGGTGAGCTTGCCGCGCCAGGCGGGCATGCCGTTGGGCCGCCCCACGGCGATGGTCGTGGCGATCTGGTCGATGCGCCCGCCGTAGCGCCACTGATCGTCCATCAGCGGCGGGCCCATGCCGCCGCCGCCGTTACTATGGCAGCCGACGCAGTTCATCTGTTGATAGAGCTGCTGGCCCTTGCCGATCGCGTTCGCGTTGTTGTCGTAGAGCGCGGCGCGCGAATCGAGCGGCGGCGGCGCGCTGTCGCCCGGGAAAATGGTCGGCGCGCTTTCACCCGCGGGGACGTTCTCGCCGATCGGCTTGGCGCGGCTGTGATGCTCTTCGCGATTGCACGCGCCGAGCGCGAGCGTCGCAGCGGCGAGGATGAGGCAGCTAGCGCGGAAGGGTGAAGACATAGACTATGCCTCCAGCCGTTGACTTGAGCGGCAGGTCCTTGACCGCATTGGCGAAACCGAGGGCGCCGGTCGGATCGTGCGGATCCATGTTCGCCGATACGATCGCTCCGGCCCAGCCGCCGACGCCGGCGACCACGGCGATATATTGGCGGCCGTCGGGCCCCTTGTAGCTGATCGGCTGGCCGATGATCCCGCTTCCCGCCTTGAACTGCCACAGCAGTTTGCCGGTGCGCGCGTCGACGGCTTTGAACCAGCCGTCCATCGTCCCGTAGAAGACGAGGTTGCCGGCGGTCACGAGGGCCGGGCTCCACAGCGGCAGGTCCTCCTTGATCTCCCACACCGCGCGGTGCCGAATGGGGTCCCATGCGGTGAACACGCCGCGATTGCCGCCCGGGCCCGCGTACATCTTCACGTCGGCCCCCACGTACGGCGTTCCCGAAATGTAATTGGCCTCGCTGTGCCCCTCGTCCTGGCAGAGATTGATGTGCGGGATGTAGACGAGGCCGGTGACCGGGCTGAACGCCGCCGGGTTCCAGTCCTTGGCACCGGGCGAGGCGGGGCAGATGTCCCGCGTTGTGCGACCGGGCTTGGGCTCCTTGTCGGCAGCCGGGATCAGTCGTCCCGTCTTCAGGTCCACGCCCCTCGAAGAATTGATGTAACCGTAGGGGGTGGCGCTCAGAACCTGACCGCTCCGGCGATCGATCACGTAGAAGTAGCCGTT
>Ga0070680_100001424_pt1 | contig 17313 bp, 12 predicted proteins | sample KBSC73BmetaG_FD_64672 | JGI IMG/M metagenome (GOLD analysis project Ga0070680, IMG submission 64672) | Corn rhizosphere microbial communities from Kellogg Biological Station, Michigan, USA - KBS C7-3B metaG | ecosystem: Host-associated > Plants > Roots > Rhizosphere | place: USA: Michigan...
CGCACCCGTTTCCCGTTCCCCGTTTCCCGTGCCAGGCCTGGACGTTCCCGACCTCATCGATGGCGACACCGTCCAGACCGGCGTCGGACAGGAGCGCAGCCACCTTCGCGCCACGCGCGGCTTCAGCGCCGGTCGGCGCGGGTATCGCCGAGAGCGCAGCCTGGCGCTCCAGCGTCAGCTCGTCCGAGCGCTCGATGTGCGCGCGTGCCGTGCGGATGCGATCGTGGGCGAGAAGTGCGTCGATCACGGTGGCAAACTATGACTCGTGGGGCGGATTCTGCAACAGCGGGCACATATCGATGATTGTTGATATGACGGAGTGCTTTCACTTGACCTGACCTGGGGACAGGGCGACACTACGCACATGGACGAGCGCGAGTTGATTTACGACTGGAACAGCGCCGCCGGCAACGGAGCGTTCGACTGGACGCGAGCCCGCGTCGAGCTCAACGACGAAACGCTGCGCGACGGCCTCCAGTCGCCTTCCGTCACCGACCCGTCGCTCGCCGTCAAAAAGCGCCTGCTGCACCTCATGGCGGATCTTGGTATCGTCGCTGCGGATATTGGGTTACCGGGTGCGGGCCCGCGGGTGGTAGATCAAGTCCGTGCGCTGGCAACCGAGATTCGCGATCACCATCTGCCGATCTCCCCGAACTGCGCCGCCCGCACCGTCGTGGCCGATATCGAGCCGATCGTGCGTGTGTCCGACGAGGTCGGTATCAAGATCGAGGCGGCGACCTTCATCGGCTCGTCCCCGATTCGCCAGTACGCGGAGGATTGGACCCTCGATCGCATTCTAAAAGCGAGCGAGGAAGCGGTCACCTACGCGGTCAAGCACGGGCTGCCCGTCATGTATGTCACCGAGGACACGACGCGTGCCCGGCCCGACACGCTCAAAGCGCTATATGGTGCGGCCATCAATTGTGGGGCGGAGCGCATCTGCCTGGCGGATACCGTTGGTCACGCAACTCCCGATGGAGTCAGGGCTTTGGTGCGCTATGTCAAGAATGAAATCGTCCAAAAGACCAATGTGAAAATCGACTGGCATGGCCATCGTGATCGTGGCATGGGACTGGTCAATTGTCTCGCCGCGATCGAAGCCGGCGTCGATCGCGTGCATGCGACGGCGCTCGGCGTGGGGGAGCGCGTGGGCAACGCCGAGATGGACTTGCTGCTCGTGAACCTCAAACTGCTGGGCGCGCATCGTCATGACATCCGGCAGCTGCCCGAGTACTGCCGCATCGTGGCCGAGGCGGTGGGCGTACCGATTCCGGTGAACTATCCCGTAGTCGGGACCGACGCGTTCCGCACCGGAACCGGCGTGCATGCGGCGGCGATCATCAAAGCGAAGAAGAAAGGCCACGACTGGCTCGCGGATCGAGTCTACAGCTCCGTGCCGGCCCGCGAGTTTGGGTTCGAACAGCGGATCGAGATCTCGCCCGTGTCGGGCCTCTCGAACGTGAAGTACTGGCTGGAGCAGCACGGCTATGACCCGAACGACGATGTTGCTTGCCAGAAACTGTTCGATGCGGCCAAGCGGACCGATCGCGTGCTCTCCGATGAGGAGTGCCACCGCCTGCTCAACGCATGAGCTTCCGCGACCTCGAGAAGTCGTTCTTTGACCTGTACTGGCATTTGGACCCGGTCGCCGCGACCCAGGCCGGCGTGCCAGGGCACGACGATCGGTACGGTCGCTATAGTGCGGCCGCGCTCGCTCCCCATCTTGCCGCCCTGAAGTCGCTGTCTTTAGCCCTCGAAGAGACGTCCGTTGCCGATCTGCAGGAAGAAATCGACCGCACCGCACTGCTGAACGAGATTCGCGTGATGTTGCAGCGCTACGAGAAGATCAAGCCACAGGCGACGAACCCCGAGTTCTGGCTGTCGCATCTGCTCGGCGGCCTGCATCACCTGCTGCTCTCCGCGGACCGCACCCCCGCGGACAAGGCACTGGCCGCGATTGGTCGCCTCGAGGATATCCCCGCGTTTCTGGACGACTTGCGCGCCACACTCGACGAGCCGGTCCGAGTGTTCGTCGAGACCGCGGTGCGCATGACCGAAGGCGGGCGGCTGCTGATCAAGGAGCTCGCGGCAGCGCTCGCGTCTCAGGCACCGATGCACGCAGCGCGACTCGCCGCGGCTGCCGAAGAAGCGCGCAAGGCCCTGTACAAGTTCGACTCGAATCTCGAGCGCTGGCTCGAAATGGGGTCGGAGCATTTCGCGATCGGCGAAGAGCAGTTCAACTTTCTCCTGCACTATCAGCACGCGCTGCGCGATACCGCCCCCGAGCTATGGCGCTACGGCCTCCGCCTGAAGGAAGAAATCGAGCAGGACCTGGTCCGTCTCGCGACGCGGCTGGATGGCAAAGCATGGCCCGAGCTGGTCGACAAGCTGCGCGCCGATCACCCGAGTCCGAGTGAGCTCGTAGATGCGTACGCAAAAGAGATGGCGCGAGCTCGTGACTTCGTAGCGCAGAAGGCCCTAGCCCCCATCCCCGAGGCCCCATTAGGCGTGATTCCCACTCCCGCATTCATGCGTCCCGTGATTCCGTACGCCGCCTACGACAGCCCCGGCGCGTACAGTCGCGACCGCACAGGGTGGTTCTACGTGACGGTGCCGGATCCGCGCCTGCCGCAGGACAAACAGGAGCGCATCTTGCGCGACCACTGCCGGCATGAGCTGGCGGCGACCGCGCTGCACGAAGGCTATCCCGGCCACCATCTGCAGTTGGTGATCGCGAAGGAGCAGCCGTCGCACGTGCGCAAGAATTTGTGGACGCCGCTCACGGTCGAAGGATGGGCTCTGTACTGCGAAGACATGATGGGAGAAGAAGGGTTCTACGCATCGGACCAGGAGCTGTTCTTCCAGCGCGTCCACTTGCTGTGGCGAGCGATGCGCATTCTGCTCGACGTCGGACTGCACACGCGCGGTATGACGCGCGAAGAGGCCGTCAATCAGATGGTCAGTGAGCTGCACGTCGAGCGCAGCAACGCGGAGGCAGAAGTCCGCCGCTACTGCGCGTGGCCAGCGTATCAGCTCTGTTACGCGGTGGGCCGGCGCGAGCTGCTGCGGCTGCGCGACGACTTCCGCCGGGCCAGGGGCAGCGCCTTCACGCTGCGGTCCTTCCATGATGCCGTGCTGCCGTATGGCGGCCTGCCCGTCACGTTGATTCGCTGGGGACTTGGCTTGGGTGAATGACGCGTCCCGCCTTCCCCGGCAGGTCAAGCTGTTCGGTGCTGTTTCCCTTCTCAACGACTTCGCGAGCGAGATGGTGTACCCGCTGCTCCCCGCGTTCATCACGGGGGTGCTGGGCGGCGGGGCGCTGGCATTGGGAACGCTCGACGGCGCAGCCGATGCCGCAGCTGCGCTCGTCAAACTGCTCGCCGGCAAACTCGCCGATCGCCCATCCCGACGCGGGCCGCTGATTGTCGGCGGCTATTTTCTGGCGGCCGCCATCCGGCCGATCATTGCGTTCACCGCTGCGGCCTGGCAAGTCATCGGGTTGCGCGTCGTCGATCGCCTGGGGAAAGGCCTCCGCACTCCACCGCGCGATGCCCTGATCGCCGACGTCACACCAGGTCCCTTGATCGGTCGCGCCTTTGGCCTGCAGCGCGGGCTGGACCATGTGGGAGCGGTGATTGGGCCTCTCGTGGCCTGGTGGCTATTGATGCATGGCGCGGATGTGAGGCGGGTGATTTTGGCGAGCGTGGTGCCGGGAATACTGGTCTTGCTGCTCGCAGCATGGGCGGTAAGGGGCGGCAGAGGGCGGGAACAGGCGGTAACAGAGACCACCGCACCGTCCGCTCCCGCCCGTTCCCGCCCGTTACCGCCTGCTGTCATCGCCATCGCCTTCTTCTACCTCATCCGCATGCCCGAGACGCTGATCATCCTGCACACCCAACATCTCGGCATCGCCGTTGCCCTCGTCCCCTTGCTTTGGGCGGCCGTCCACGTCGTCAAAGCATCGACCAGCTTCATAGGTGGCGGGTTGTCCGATCGCATCGGCCCCTCCCGCACGATGTGGGTCGGATGGCTGACCTACGTGGCGCTTGCTGCCGGGATGGCGTTCGCACGGGGACCGGTGGCGGGATGGGTGCTCTTTCTGGCTCTGGGCGTTGTGGCTGGTTTGACGGAAAGCCCGGAGCGCGCGCTCGTTGCTCAGGGGCTCGGGCCTCGGGGCTCGGGGTTCGGAGTGTATCACGCGCTGACCGGCGTCGCCGCCTTGGTGGGCGGTGTCACGCTGGGGCTGGTGTTCCAGAGTACCACCGGCGACCGTGCCTTCCTCGTAAGTGCAGCAGGCACTTTGGGTTTGGTGGTGCTCTGGCCTTTCTGGTCGCGCGCGCATAGGGTTCCCCCGCGATGAGCGCCCCTGTAGCCCCTCAGAATCCCCAATCGACGACCGCCCCGCACGCCAAACCCCATGGGCGCTACCTCGCGCGCCTGTCACTGCTCGCGCTCGGGGTGGTCTACGGCGACATCGGCACAAGCCCGCTGTACGCGATGCGCGAGGCGTTCCATGGCCAGCACGGCATTCCCGTCACACCGGGGAACGTGTTGGGCGTGCTGTCGTTGATCTTCTGGTCGCTGGTCCTCATCGTCACCGTCAAGTATCACGTCGTCATCATTCGCGCCGACAACAAGGGCGAGGGCGGCGTGCTGGCGTTGATGGCGCTGGTGAACGGCAGTCGGGTCGCCCGTGGCCTGTCGCCGCGCCGGATCATGATCGTGCTGGGCATTTTCGGGGCGGCGCTCCTTTACGCCGACGGTGCTCTGACGCCGGCGATCTCGGTGCTGTCCGCGGTGGAAGGCCTCTCGATTGCCTCACCCAATCTCCAACACACCGTCATCCTCGTGATCACGCTCGTGATTCTCGTTGGCTTGTTCCTGTTCCAGAGCCGCGGGACGGCCGGCGTGGGCGCGGTGTTCGGACCCGTGATGTTGATTTGGTTTGCCGCGATCGCGGTGCTCGGGTTCAACTCGATTTTGCGTTATCCGGGCGTCGTCGGGGCGGTGCTCCCTACGCACGCGATCCGGTTCCTCACCGACGACCCTGGGCGAGGCTTGCTGGTGCTCGGCGCGGTATTCCTGGCCGTGACCGGCGGTGAGGCCCTGTACGCGGACCTCGGGCATTTCGGGCACTCCGCCATTCAGCTCGCCTGGTTCACGGTCCCTCTGCCGGCGCTAATGCTGAACTACTTTGGCCAGGGCGCATTGCTCCTGACCCATCCGGAAGCGGCCGCCAACCCCTTTTACCTACTGGCGCCGGCGCAGATGCTCTATTTTCTCATCCCCCTCGCGACCGCTGCGGCAATCATCGCGTCGCAGGCGGTGATCTCCGGAGCGTTCTCCCTCACCCGCCAGGCGGTCCAACTCGGCTACATCCCGCGCATGGAAATCGAGCACACCTCATCGCGCGAGATCGGACAGATCTACGTCCCGACGGTGAACAAGATGCTCCTGATCCTCACCATTGCACTCGTGCTGGGCTTCAAGACCTCGAGCAATCTGGCCGGCGCGTATGGGGTGGCGCTCTCGACGCTCATGGCGCTCACGACGGTCATGTTCTACGTGATGAGTCGCGAAGTCTGGGGCTGGAGCATCCTCAAAGCCGCCGCGGTGTCGGGGACGTTTCTAATCGTCGATCTCACCTTCCTCGCCGCCAACGCGCTCAAGATCTGGCACGGCGGGTGGGTCCCGCTCGCGATCGCGGTCGTGCTGTACTTCGTGATGATCACGTGGAAGCGCGGGCGTGAGATCCTGGCCAAGCGCATGATGGAGAAAACGGTTCCGCTCAAGCTGTTACTCGCCGATCTCGCGGCCGAGCCGCCCACGCGTGTCCCGGGAACGGCCGTGTTCATGTACGGCAGCTCCGACGGCACGCCACCGGCGCTGGTGCTCAACCTGGCCCACAACAAGGTCTTGCACGAGAAGATCGTGTTTCTCACGATCATGACCGAGGATGTCCCGCACGTCGGCGACGACCAGCGGGCCTCGGTGAAACGCAGCGGCAAGGGCTTTCACACTGTGATCGCCCGCTATGGCTTCATGCAGGATCCCGACATCAACGAGGTGCTCGCGGCGTGCAAGAAGAGTCACCTCGACATTCCCCTCGAGGGGACGACGTTCTTTCTTGGCCGCGAAACGTTGATTGCGTCTGACCGGCCGGGGATGGCGATGTGGCGGGAGCGGCTGTTTGCCTTCATGTCGCGCAATGCGCTCCGCGCGACGGCGTTCTTCAAGATTCCGCCGAATCAGGTCTTTGAAGTGGGAGCGTACGTCGAGCTCTAGCCCTGCGGCTCCGTTCGCACGGCGTTGAGGACTCCTTGCAGCGCTACCAGGTCGGCCGGCTTGATCAGGTAGTGGTCAAACCCTGCCTCGTGCGCGCGCCGCCGGTCCTCCGGTTGCCCCCACCCCGTCAGCGCCACGATTGCCGGCTGGTGGACCTCGTGGTTTGCGCGAATCTGCTTCGCGACCTCGTAGCCGTTCATGGTCGGCATTCCGATGTCGAGCAGGACGACCGTCGGTCGAAAGTGGCGCACGGCCTCCAGCGCTCGCGGGCCGTCGCGCGCAACGAGCACGTCGGCGCCGAGGAGTGTCAGCAGCGCGTTGAGGCTATCGGCCGCGTCGCGGTTGTCGTCGACGATCAGCACCCGCTGTGCCTTGATCTGCCGATCCTGCCGTCGCTCGTTCGCGGCCGCAGCCTCCTGTGAGGGGGCCAGCGGCAACGTGACCGTGAATTCGCTTCCCTGAGCGTGCCCGTCGCTGTGCGCGCTGACGCGTCCGCCGTGCATCTGCACCAGCTTCCGCACGAGCGTCAGACCAATGCCCAGACCAGAGCCGTCCCCGATGCGGTCACCGCGGTGAAACAGGTCGAACACCCGCGGCACCTCGTTCGCGCTGATGCCGTCGCCGTTGTCGCGCACGGTGACGACCGCATCCGGGGCAATCTTCCTGATCGTCAACCACACATCGCCGCGCGGTGGCGTGTACTTCGCCGCGTTGTTCAGGAGATTCGCGAACACCTGCGTCAGCCGAACGGGATCGCCTTGCACCCAGACCGGGGCTGGCCAGAGCGCAACGTGCAGGCGATGTCCGCGTGAGGCAACGAGCGCGTCGACGGTTTCGAGCGCGGTCGAAGCGATGTCGTTGAGATCCGCGCGCTCGGTGCGCAGCTCGAGCCTGCCGCGACTGATGCGCGACATTTCCAGCAGGTCGTCCACGAGTCGTACCAGGTGATTGACCTGGCGCTCCATCATCTGCCGGACCGGCGCGAGCTCGGCATCGGCCTGGCCGGAGATGCGGAGCACCTGCAGCGCGTTGCGCAGCGGCGCGAGCGGGTTCCGCAGCTCGTGCGACAGGGTGGCGAGGAACTCGTCCTTGCGGCGGTCGGCCTCCTGCAGTGCTTCGCGGCTTTCTTCGAGCGCCATGCGCGCGAGGACCTGCTGGGAAATGTCACGGAAGTAGCAGACGACCCCATAGCGGGCATCGGGCAGCGGGATGCGGTCGAGCCGCCATTCGTAGTACTCGGTCACCCCGCGATCGGCGCGGCGGGCCGCGCGCTCGGGCACGACATGGGGCTCGCCCGTTTCCAGTGTATGCCGGAAGCTTTGGACGATCTCGTCCGCGTACGCCTGCTCCCAGAGAATGTGCATGATCTCGGCGAAGTCGCGACCGACGACACCTCCGGGAATGTCCCCAAAGACCGGGAGTGCGACGGGATTCACCGCGCGAATCGTGAAGTCCGCATCGACCAGGTACACGCCGAGCGGGGCTTGATTGAGCAGGGTTTCGAATTGCGCGCCCCGCTCCTTCCGGACCTCGGCGAGCCGGAGCTGTCCCTCGACGCACGCCAGCAGCTCGCGCCGGCTGAATGGTTTGACGAGGTAATCGTCGGCGCCGGCCTGAATGCCTTCGATGCGGCTTTCCTCTCCGGCGCGCGCGGACAACAGAATCACGGGGAGATCGGCGGTTGCGGGGTCGGCGCGCAGCGCGCGCAGCAACCCGAAGCCGTCGCGGCGCGGCATCATGACGTCGCTGAGCACCAGATCGGGGCGGTGCGCCCGCACCGCCGCCAGCGCCTCCTCGCCGTCGGGGACCGTCTCGACGTCGTAGCGCGGGCTGAGCAGGCGGCTGATGTAGTCGCGCATGTCGGCATTGTCGTCGGCCCAGAGGATGCGGGCGCGCGCGCTCGCCGGCTTTGCGGGAAGCGGCGTCCCGTCGTCTTGCGCGGGGAGCCAGCGCATCGCTTCCGAAACGAATTGCTCCACACGGAGCGGCGCGTGAGCCTGCTGCGGCGTGCCGATGTGCTCGGCGGCCAAGTGTGCGTTCCCGCGCGGGATCGTAACGGTGAATGCCGTCCCGACGCCTTCCTGACTCGTGACGTGCACTTCGCCACCGTGCAGCCGGACGAGCTCCTGCACCAGTGCCAGCCCGATGCCGGTTCCCTCGTGCGTGCGGCTCTTGGTGTTGGCGACGCGGTGGAAGCGCTCGAAGATGTGCGGCAGCTCGGCGTACGGTATCCCGATGCCGGTGTCGCGCACGATGAGCTCGACGTTGTCTCCCGCGGGGCGCAGCGTGACCGCGATGTCCCCTTCGAACGTGAACTTGAATGCATTCGAGACGAGGTTGAGAACGATTTTCTCCCACATCTCGTGGTCGACGTAGACCGGGTCGGGTGTCGGCGTCGTCTCGACGAGGAGACGCAAGCCCGCCTGTTCGGCCGCCGAGCGGAAGCTCGAGACGAGATCCGCGGTGAGTGCGGCGAGATCGGTGGGGACGTACGTTGCCCGAGCGCGGCCGGCTTCGATGCGCGAGAAGTCGAGCAGCGCGTTGACGAGCTTCTGCAACCGCAGGCCGTTGCGGCGGATCAACCCCAACCGCTCGCGGTGGGCCGGCGGGAGCGGCTCGACGGTGTCCAGGAGCGCGTCTTCGACCGGGCCGAGCATCAACGTGAGCGGCGTCCGGAACTCGTGACTCACGTTCGAGAAAAACGCGGTCTTGGCGCGATCGATCTCGGCCAGTGCCTCGGCGCGCTTCCGCTCTTCCTCATGTGCGCGCGCGTTTGCGAGACCGGTCGCGATCTGATCGGTGAGCAGAGCCAGGAACGCGCGGTAGTCTTCGTCGAACGGGCGGGAAGGGCTGATCCCGGCGATGAGATATCCGTATGGCGCCATGCCCGGGCGTGCCACCGGAAGACTCTGTGCGCCTGCGAAGCTACGAGGTGGCAGCTCGATGGTCGGAGGCGGTGCCTCCATGCCACGGCCCGCCAGGAGTCGGGGCTGAGTGCCTTCGCGATCGACGCGGTACAGCAGCGCGAACGGCAGATCGTGCGGATTGTCCGCGAGCGCGTCGATCGACTCCCGCCAGGCTTCCTCTTCCCCCTGCGCTGCTGCAAGGCGTGCCGCGAGATTGCGCAGCGTCCGCAGGCGCCGCTCGCCCAACACGCGGCGCGTGTTCTCGATTACAGCGGTAAAGATCCCGTCCACGGAGCCCTCAGCGCCGCGGACCGGGCTGAACGAGAACGAGAAATAGCATTCCTCCGGATAGCCGCGACGCTGGAGAATGAGCAGCTGATCTTCCGACCACGTAGCCTGACCGGTCGCAAGAACGCCCTGGAGCATCGGCGCGATCACGTCCCAGATCTCGGACCAGACTTCGCTGCACGGCCGCCCGAGCGCCCACGGGTGCTTCGTGCCCAGGATCTCGGCATAACTGTCGTTGTAGAGGACGGTGCAGCTAGCACCCCAATAGATGACGATGGGAAAGCGTGACCCGAGGCACACGCTGAGCGCGCTGCGCAAGCTTTGCGGCCAGCCCTCGACCGGCCCCAGCGGTGTAGCGGACCAATCGAGCTCGCGAATGAGCGCGCCTACGGCACCACCCCCGGCGAAAAACTCCTGTCCAGGCCGGGGCGCCGGCGCCGGCGCGTTCTCCGCCGCGAGTGATGTGGTCATTGGCTCTGATTCCGAGAGGTGCGGATGTGCTGCAATACACCAGTTCGGTCGTTTCGAAGTAGCTGCCCGGAGTAGCTAGATCAAAAGGGTGATAACTGTTGGGTGGGGGCGACGCTCTGCACAAAAGGCGCCTCATGCAGTACAGGCGCCTTTCGCCGCGATAGAACGAGCCACCACTCGCGTGCCGAGGTGAACACGAGCATCGCCACGACGGCCATGAAGAACAGCGCCACGATCGCGTTGAGCCGGTCGTTAATGATCAGTCGCGCCGCGTTGGAATCAGCGGAGCTCGCAAGTGAGGCGGCATGGGACAGGAAGCCGAGTTTCGGATCGGTCGAGAACACCTTCTGCCAGCCTGCCGTCATCGTCACGGTGATCAACCAGGCGAGCGGCACCAGCGTAACCCAGATGTAGCGCTGCCGCCCCATCTTGAGCAGGATCGTCGTGGCGACGCAGAGCGCGACCGCCGCCAACAGCTGATTCGAGATTCCGAACAGCGGCCAGAGCGAGTTGATGCCGCCGAGCGGATCGATGACGCCTTGGTAGAGGAAGTAGCCCCACGCCGCGCAGACCGCTCCGCTCGCCAGCCACACGCTGGGCAGCCATGACGTCTGCCCAAACTTGGGCCAAACATGGCCGACGATCTCCTGCAGCATGAACCGGCCCACGCGCGTGCCGGTGTCGATTGTCGTGAGAATGAAGAGCGCCTCGAACATGATCGCGAAGTGGTACCACAACGCGGTCAGGGTCTTGCCGCCTCCCCCGCCCCCGAGTGCCGACGTGAGGCCGGAGAAGATGTGCGCCATGCCGACGGCCAGTGATGGCGCCCCGCCGGTCCGTGCAATCAGCGTCTGCTCACCCATTTGCTGCGCGAGCGCCTGCATGTATTCTGGCGTGACGACGAATCCCGCCTGGGTCAACGCCTGGGATGCTCCTGCGAGCGCTGCCGGCGTCGTGTTCATCGCGAAATAGACGCCGGGATCGAGCGTGCAGGCGGCGATCATCGCCATGATCCCGACGAACGACTCCATGATCATGCCGCCGTAGCCGATCGTTCGGGCATCGGTCTCGCGCGATATCATTTTCGGCGTTGTGCCGGACGCCACGAGCGAGTGGAAGCCCGAAATGGCGCCGCACGCAATCGTGATGAATGCGAACGGGAAGAGCTTGCCCGCGAATACGGGTCCCTCGCCGGCAGTCGCAAACGGTGTGAGCGCCGGCATGCGGAGCGGAGGCAACAGGATCAGGATCGCCACCCCCAGCACCACGACTGTCGTGATCTTGAGGAACGTCGAGAGATAGTCGCGGGGGCAGAGCAGCATCCACACCGGCAGCACCGACGCGATGAAGCCGTACGCGATCATCATCCACGTGATCGATATGCCGCTCTGTGTGAACGCGGCCGCAAGTCCGGGGTTGGTGGCGACGCGACCACCGGCGACGAGCGCGACGAGGAGCAGCAAGGCGCCGGCAATCGACGCCTCGAGCACCCGGCCGGGCCGCCAGCGCTTCATCCACCAGCCCATAAGCAGCGCGATGGGAATCGTGCAGGCGATGGTGAACAGTCCCCACGGCGACGCGCGCAGCGCATTGACGACGATTAGCGCGAGCACGGCGAGCAGGATGATCATAATCGCGAGCACCGCGATCATCGCCGTCACGCCCGTGACCCTGCTGACCTCCTCCTTGGCCATTTGGCCAAGCGACTTGCCGTCGCGTCGCAACGAGCAGAACAGGATTGTGAAGTCCTGCACGGCGCCGCCAAGCACGACGCCGATCACGAGCCAGAGTGTGCCGGGGAGGAAACCGAACTGTGCCGCGAGCACGGGGCCGACCAGCGGTCCAGCGCCGGCGATGGCCGCGAAGTGGTGGCCGAAGAGCACCCACTTGTTCGTCGGGACAAAGTCGTGGCCGTTGTTGAAGCGCTCAGCGGGCGTGGCACGGCGGGGATCGAGCCCGAAGACTTTGTTCGCGAGAAACTTCGAGTAGAAGCGGTAGCCGATTGCGTAGGTGCAGACCGCCGCGGTCAGGAGCCACGCCGCGTTGATCGTCTCGCCGCGCGCGAGGGCGAGCACGCCGAACGCCGCGGCGCCCAGCAGCGCCACCAGTCCCCAGACGAACAATTTGAGCGGTCGCACGTGGGCTAAGTTGTGACGCCGCTTGCCGATGTTCAAGTTCGAACATAGGTTCGAACCGCTTGAGCTCGTCCCCGTCGTACCCCTGGTCGTCGAGCGGGCGCGGTACAGCTGCTGCGTCTGCCGTTCAGGAACGACCCCAACCCCAAGTCACCAAGGAATCGTTGCGCGGGCGCGTCGCCATCGTCACCGGCGGCGCCACGGGACTCGGCCGGGCCGTCGCCCTCGAGTTCGCGCAGGCGGGGTGTGGTGTCGCCTTCAATTATGTGGAAATGCCGGGACGCGAGGTCGGGCCGCAGGCGCTGCTGACTGAAACGGCCATCAAGGCGCTCGGCGTCCCCTGTTACTCCGCGCTCTGCGACGTGCGCGAGATGGATCTGGTCGAGCACTTCGTGAGCGAAGTCCACAAGAAGCTCGGCGGAATCCATTACCTGGTGAACAACGCGGGCGTCACTCACGATGGCGCGCTGTGGCGCTTGACGCCCGAGGCGTGGGCGGAGGTGATGGACACCAACGTCAGCGGGGCCTTCAACTGTATTCATTGCGTCGCACCGCCGATGCGCGCGCAGCGGTTCGGGAAGATCATCAACGTCGCGAGCCACCAGGCCTTTCGACCGGGCTTCGGCATCGCGAATTACGCCGCCAGCAAGGCCGCCCTCATCGGACTCACCAAGGCTGCCGCGGTGGACCTTGGGTCAGCAGGAATCAACGTGAACGCGGTCGCCCCGGGATTTGTCCGCACGGAGCTGCTGTCGCAGCTGCCGCGCGAAGTGCTGGAGCGGGCGGAGCACGAGTCGGTGCTCGGCAGAGTGGCCGAGCCCGAGGACGTTTCAAGAGTGATTCTCTTTCTCTGCAGTGAAGCCGCGCGACATATCACCGGGCAGGTCATCGTAGTGGACGGCGGACTCACGCTCGCTTAAATTCGGGCCGTGAGTAACCCTTTCAAAAACAAGAACTTGGTGCTCCACAGATGCGTGGTGCGTGGTGCGTGGTGCGTGGTGATGCTTGGCACTGTCCTGAGCTGTGGTCCAAAGAAAAAGGACGACAAACCCGCTCCTGACCCGGCAACTGCGCCGCTCCCCACGGCCGGTATCGCAGGCCAGCGCGTTGCACTCACGCCGCTCGAGCTGGTTGGTGCAGAGGAAGGGCTCAAGTGGGACTCCGTCATCGCCGACCGGCGGGCGACGCTCAACAAGTGTGACAGCATCATCGCCACGCTGCTCGGCGCCAGGGCGCCCGAGGTCACCTGGGTGCTGCCGCCCGAGCTGCGATACATTGCGCGGCGAGCCGCCGGCATTGCCGCGAACCCCGACCAGATGGGCACGGCGTTCCTGCGGGGCTCGAGCATCGTCGATGTGCCGGACCCACTGAGATACCAGCTTCGAACGCTGATGGGACTTGTGGGAGGGCGGTACGCGTTGATTCCGGCTGGTCTGGTCTTTCGTGTCCCGGCCGGCCGCCCGCCCGCCAGCCCGCCTGCCCGCCCGCTTGCCAAAGCCGAGCTTTCGGTGGTCCTCGTCGATACCCGCGTCGGCAAGGTGGGTTGGCGCACGATTGCGCGCGGCGAAGGGGAAGATCCCTGGACTGCGCTCACTCGCGCTGTAAAGAGTCTGACCCCGGGTCTTCCTTGAGCAAGTCCTCCTCCTCCCGGGAGGCAACGCTGATCCGGGGCGATGGCATCGGCCCCGAGATCACACAGGCGACATTGCAGGTGCTGGAAGCGTTGGGCATGCAGTTCGAGTGGGACGAGCAGTTCGGCGGCATGGCGGCGGTGGAAAAAGCCGGCACGCCGCTCCCGAACGCGACGCTCGATTCGATCCGCCGCACCAAGCTCTGTCTCAAGGGTCCGCTCACGACGCCGGTCGGGGGCGGCTACCGCTCGGTCAACGTCGCCCTGCGGCAGGAGTTCGATCTCTACGCCAATGTGCGGCCCACCAAGACGATCGTGCCCGGCGGGCGCTACGAGCATGTCGATCTCGTCATCATTCGCGAGAACACCGAGGGCCTCTACGTCGGTCTCGATCACACGTTCAAGATCGGCGGGGATCGGCGCGCGATGGCGCAGGCGATGTCGATTGTGACCCGCGAAGGCAGCGAGCGGATTGCGCGTTACGCGTTCGAGTACGCGAAGACGCACGGCCGGAAAAAAGTCACCATCGTGCACAAGGCGAACATCCTCAAGGCGACGTCGGGGCTGTTTCTGGAGGTCGCGCGCCGCGTCGCCGAGCAGTACGCCGGGACCATCGCGTCCGACGACAAGATCGTCGACAACACCGCGATGCAGCTCGTCATCAAGCCCGAGCAGTTCGACGTCATCGTGACCACGAATCTGTTCGGCGACATTCTGTCGGATGAGGCGGCGGGATTGATCGGGGGGCTAGGGTTGGCGCCTGGTGCCAACATCGGCACGCACGCGGCCATCTTCGAGCCGGTCCACGGCTCGGCGCCCGACATCGCGGGGAAGGGGATCGCGAATCCCTCCGCGCAGATGCTCGCGGCCGCGATGATGCTCGATCACATCGGCGAGCTGGAGGCCGGCAAGCGGCTGCGCTGCGCCATCGAAGCGGCCATCGTCACCGATAAGGTTCGCACGCCGGACCTGGGAGGTCGCGTTGCTACGGCCGAGTTCGCCCACGCCGTGGTTAAGCGGATCCGGGCCTAGCCATCCCTGCGCGAAATGCGGCGAGTACACCGCAGGAATCGCGATTGGGGGGTTGTGTGCCAACTGCACGCGGCTGCTGCAGCGACGGGCCTCGCGCATCGCCCGCCTGGTCGCCGTGGGCACGACTGTGCCACTGGCGGTGTATGTGGCCTTGACGGTCCCCGTCGAACGGACCGCACGAATTGTCGTGGCAGGCGGCGTGATCCTGTGGTACGTCTGCACGTTTCTCATCGCTAAGCGAGTGGCGCTGGAGTGGCTCAAATGAACAGGTGCGTGGTGCGTGGTGCGTGGTGCGTGGGGTTTCTCCTGGGATCCCAGCTGGCGGGACAGACTTCGCTTTCCATTTATAGAGATGGTCGCGTGGTGGTGCGACGCACACTGCCGCAGGCGTTGCAGCAGGGGCGGAACGCGCTGACGCTGCGGCTCGAGGCCCTCGATCCGGCCACGCTGCTCTCGACCGACACGGCGCTATCAATCGTGTCGGCCACTGTGCGGTATCCGAGCACGGCGGCAGACGCGTTGGCGCGGGCAGTGGGGCAGACGCTCTCGTTCGTGCACGCCAAGGGTGACACGGTGAGGGCGACGGTCGTGCGCGTCGATCCACCGCAGTACAAGCTGCCCGACGGACGCGTCCTGCTCAGCCCACCCGGCGAGCCGTTGTTTCCCGCGGAGCTCGTTCGAACGACGCCTGAGGCGCAGCTCGTGCTGGATGCGTCGCGCGCACGACAGCGTACCGAGATTGCGTACGTCGCGCAGGGCATGACGTGGGAGGCGCTGTATCAGGTGATCCTGTTAGGCAGTCGGTGTCAGGTGTCAGGGACTGCAACCGTGACGTCACAAGGGCTCCGCGCCGATAGCGCCGAGGTGCAGCTTGTCGCGGGCGCGATTCGGCGCACGCGCCAGGCGAAGGCCGAAGGGCAAACCACCTACTACCAACGGGGCGCCCAAGCAGTAGTGATGCGAGGCGCGGAAGAGCAAACAAGCGAAGAGGCAGTCGGCGAAACGCACGTCTACCAGCTCCCGGGCCGCCTCTCGATCGAGCCTAGTGTTCCGGTCGCCACCGCACTCTTTCCTCGCAGCGCTGCTCCCGTGTCGCAGGAGCTCATCCTTCCCGGCGTGTTACCGTGGCGCGGATGGATGCCTCAGGATCCCGAACCCAATCGCGTGCCGGTCCAGGTCTGGTACACGATCAAGCGAGCCGCGAAGACGCCGTTCGGCGATCGGCCGTTACCAGCCGGAACCGTGCAACTCTATCAAGCAGACTCGAGCGGACGGGTCCAGCTGATCGGCGAGGCGGCGACCGATCACACCGCACCCGGACGCGATCTGCGACTGCAGTCGGGCGACGCATTCGACATTACGGCCGAACGTGTTCAGACAGACTACAATCAGGAGGCGATTCCTGCCCAGCAGCGCGGCTTGCCGACACGCCAGCGCGTGACGGCGGCGTATCGGGTGACGATCACCAACGCCAAGACGGAGGCGGTCGCCGTGGACATACGTGAGTCGCACTTCGGCACCTGGAAAATCATCGAGAGCAGTGTCCCGGCAGAAAAACTCTCGTCCACGGAATCAAGGTTTCGCCTCTCGGTGCCGGCTGGTGGCTCCGCCACGCTGACCTACACCGCGCAGATTGAATCATGACGATTCAGATCGTGCACATCGGAGATCTGCACTTCGGCGGCGTCGCCGACATTCCCGCCGTCGAGGCGTTGGAGCGTACCCTCCCCGATCTGCGCCCGGATGCCGTCGTGATCGCCGGCGACCTGTCACAACGTGCGCGCCACGGTGAATTCCAGCGCGGCCGGGCGTTTGCGAATCTCGTGCGTGAGACGGCGCCCGTGCTGATCATACCTGGTAACCACGACGTGCAGTGGTGGCGCCGGCCGTTCATCCCGTTCAGCAAGGATGCCGCGTATCAGAAGTACCGCACCTACTTCGGCGCCGATCTTACCCCGACCCTGACGGTCCCCGGTGGCGCGGTCATCGCCTCGGCCCTCACCGCCCACGGCGTCGCGTGGGGATCGCTCACGTTGCGCCTGCGTGATATCGCGGTCAAAGGACACCTGCCCAAGCGTGAGGCGCAGCGCGTGCAGTCCGTATTCGCGCAGGCTGAACCGGGCCTGGCGCGCGTGCTCGTCATGCACCACAACCTGCTGCGCGGGCAGCTGTCGCATCGTATGGGCCTCGCGCGATGGAAGACTGCGCAGCGCCGCATCGTGCAGGCAGGCGCCGAGGTCGTGCTCTGCAGTCATGACCATCAGGAGGGCGCCGAGCAGCTCGACGGCAGAGTGGTGGTCTCGACGGCCAGTACGCTGTCGATGCGTGCCCGCGGCGGGCGGGCGGGGTCCTTCAACGTCGTCACGATCGATCCCACCGCGATTCAGGTGACGTTTTTCCGGTGGGACGCCGCCCGCGAACGCTTCCACCCTTCGGATACAGCTGCGTTTGCCCGCAGCAAAGCGGCAAGCTTGGAGCCTCAAGTCGCCCAATAGAGGTTCAGGACGTCAGGACGTCAGGACGTCAGGACGTCAGGACGCCAGGACGCCAGGACGCCAGGACGCCA
>Ga0070680_100001425_pt1 | contig 17295 bp, 22 predicted proteins | sample KBSC73BmetaG_FD_64672 | JGI IMG/M metagenome (GOLD analysis project Ga0070680, IMG submission 64672) | Corn rhizosphere microbial communities from Kellogg Biological Station, Michigan, USA - KBS C7-3B metaG | ecosystem: Host-associated > Plants > Roots > Rhizosphere | place: USA: Michigan...
AATTAGAACTAAGAATGGGGCGGTTACCAAGCTGAAACCTAATAGAATCCAGAAGATTGTAGTAGACAGAGTAATTGAGAAGCTGCAGAACGAGGAGCCGATTAGGTTCATAATCCTGAAGGCTAGGCAGCAGGGGGTGAGTACCATAGTAGAAGCCCTCATTTTCTGGTGGACTACCACCCATAAGGGTCAGCAGAGTAAAATCATCGCCCACAATACCGACACCTCCGAATACTTATACAGTATGTTCCGCACCTTCTACGACAACGCCCTGCCTAACTTCCAGCCCAACACCAAATACAACACCCGCAACGACATCACCTTTGATAACGAGACCAATCCCGAAAAGGGCCTCAAAAGCCAGATAGACACCGCCACAGCCGAGAACAGCGGAACGGGCAGGGGACAGACCGTCCAGTGGCTACATGCCAGTGAGGTGGCCCTGTGGCCCAAAGGCCAGGAGATTGTCGCCGGACTTATGCAGGCCGTCCCCTTAATGGCCAACACAGCGATATTTCTTGAAAGCACGGCCAATGGAATAGGGGATTATTTCCACACCACCTGGGAAGCCGCCCAGCGGGGCGAATCTACCTTTGAACCGCTCTTTTTCCCCTGGAAAATCCACGATGAGTACACCATCAAACCGCCCCGGCATTTCAGACTGAACGCCGAGGAGAAGAAGGTCAGGAAGGAACACAGTCTGACATATGGACAGATTTATTGGCGAAGAAAAAAGATGCTGGAGTTCGTGGGCGACGAGAAGCGCTTCTACCAGGAATATCCGCTGACCGACACCGAGGCCTTCCTAGCCAGCGGCAATCCCCGCTTTGACACCGCCAAATTAGAGGCCATGCGCCATAAATGCTATGACGGCCAAACAATTGAGTTGATTGAGCGAAAAGAAGGACTCGGTACCAAGATTACGCCTAAAGTACTGGAAAACGCCCCCTTAAAGGTCTGGTTCCAGCCCCAGGACGGCCATGACTACGTCATAGGAGCCGATGTTGCCGAGGGGATTAACGAGGACTTCAGCTGCGCCACTGTCATGGACAAGGCATCACATATCACCGTCGCCCGTTTTAGAGGCGATATGGAGCCCAGTGATTTCGGGGAATACCTGGCAATCTTAGGGAAATGGTACAACCATGCCCTCATCGGGGCGGAGATAAACAACCACGGTCTGACGACCGTCCAAAGGCTGCGTGACGTCGGCTATGACAATATATACAGGCGAGAACTGGGTATTGACGAACGCTATGAGGAGTACACCTCCAAGCTGGGCTGGCGCACGGATGTCCGGACCAAACCCTTGATGATTGATGGACTGAGCGAAGCTATTTCAACCGGCCAGATAACTGACTATGACAAGATTTTCATTAGGGAGTGTATGACCTATATAAGAGACCCCAGGGGGCGCACCAATGCCCAGGAGGGGCAGCATGACGACACCGTCATCGCTACCGCCATCGCCCTCCAATTATTTGAATGGAATCCGATTACGCAGCATAAGTTTTCAGTCAAGTCTAAGTTCCCATCCAGATATATGGCACAGCACCGGAAAAACAAGTCTTTACTAAAAAAGAAACCTGTGCTTAACCGTTAATGTTGTGATAATATCAGGTCATGGCTAAAGTACAGACACCAACCCAGAACACGGCCACTAAACCAGCCCCTTCTACAACCTTAGACAAAGTATTAAAAAAGTTCCGTGATTCCCGTAAATATACCGAGGGTGGTTTTTGGGATACTTGGAGCATGTGCTGGAAACTTTTTAATAACCAGCGCACCAGTATTGGTTATGACGGCAATACGGACGTATTCATACCTGAAACCTATAGTGAAGTCCAGATGATTAAAGCCCACCTTATAAATGGTAACTTAGAAATAGATTTCTTGCCGACCCATCCAGACCAGAAAGGCGACGTATCCACCCTACAGGACTTATTCAACTATGCTTGGATGAAAGACAACATGGGGCAGAAACTGGACACCACTATTACCGAGTATCTTGTTACGGGCAACTGTTACATCTGGTCTTATGTAGGCGATGACGGATTACCTTGCCAACGGGTAGTGAGCGCCAAAGACTGTTTCTTTGATGTAAATGCCACTGAATATGACAATCTAAGGTATGGCGGCTACCGATACCTGACTACTATAGACGACCTTAAAGCTGAGACTGTCGCCAATGGCGAGTACGACCCCCAAGACCCCAAGAGTGAAGTCCAAACCCCCCGTTACAAGAACCTAGACCAAGTAGGCCAGTACAATGACGAGTCAGATGACAAGACTGCCAAGCAGGAACGTGAAGAAATGTTAGCTGATTCCATCCTAGAAAATACTGAGGGACTGGTAGAGTGCATTGTTTACTATGACAAGAAACAACTGGTAACAATCGCTAACCGGACAGTCGTAATTGAGGAGGTTGACACGCCGTTTAAGCGCCCGGCCAAAACCATTAAGTCGGCAGATGACCAAGGTAACCCATTTGATGTTGAACTCCCTGAAATTGAGCCATTCATACCTGTCGCCCCGTTCCGAAACCTCGTAGATGCCAACCTTTGGTACGCTAGGGGTGATGTAGAGATAATTGCGGAGTCCCAAGAACGCTTAAATGATGTCCAAGCCCAGAAATCCGACAACCTGACCTACCAACTGAACCGGATGTGGGCATTAGACCCCAACTTCGCCCAGAAAATAGATGAAATCCAGTCCGTGCCAGGTGCTGTTTTCACCATCCCCCCCGGTGCGCTGGAACAAATCCCGACCCAGCCGATAGGGGCGGACGCAGATAACGAAATCGTCCGTATTAAAGCTGAAATGAAAGAAGCCAGCGGTGCAAATGAGCCTGTTATGGGTAGTTTACAGACCACAGGCCGCCAATCCGCCTATCAAATCAACCAGCAGCTTGTCCAGTTAGGTGCAAGGTTCAAAGTAAAGATTCAGAACCTGGAAAACGAGGGTATGCGTATCTTAGCCCAGAATATGTGGAAAATCATGCAGATTTACATAGATAAAGAGATTCCGATTAGGGTTATGGGGCAACAGGGTAGCACTTGGGCGACTTACAACCCCGGACTTTACCTTGGCGACTATGATGTGCAGATAAAACTGGGTGCGACTGCCGACAATATCAAGGAAACCCAGCGCCAACAGGCCATGCAATTCTATCTGTTGGCTTCTAAACAGCCATTCATTGACCCACAAAGCCTGTTCGTCAAAGCGGCTACCCAGATATTTGACATGAGCAAACGTGATGCTGCCAGTTTAATCATGCCGCCCCAGCCTCCACCCCAGCCAAGTGTCGCACCTAAGATTATTGAATCGGTCAGCTTCGGCCAGGACCTTTACCCAGACGAGCAAGCAGAGGTTCTGCAGGAAATGGGTATCCAGCCTTCACCGCATCGGGAAGAACAGTCCGGTATTGATGCTTCGCCCCCAGACCCTAACCAAATCCAAGACAACCTCGCAGTATTACATGGTGGTGGCGCTCCAGGCGCACCACAAGCGATGGAACAGGCTGGTATGCAAACTGCTGGTAGCCCGCCAGTAGGCGCACCGACCAGTGGAGTTGCTAACTTTCCTAAAGTTCCTCAGGCGTGATATACTTTAAGTATGTCAATGAATATAGATACGTTTGAGACTAGGTTATGGTCAAGAATAGAAAAAACTCCCACTTGTTGGAATTGGAGAGGCTCAGTTACTAGTGGGTATGGTCAAGTGCAGTATCGTAACAAAACTTATAAAATACATAGATTTATTTATGAAAAATTAGTTGGAAATATTCCTAATGGGTTGCATATAGACCATTTATGTAAGAACCAAATATGTGTTAATCCTAAACACTTAGAGGCAGTTACGCCTTTTGAGAATACTTTACGAAGTACTAATATAGTGGGGATAAATGCTAGAAAAACTCACTGTAAGAGTGGACATCCTTTATTAGGTGATAATTTAATAACTCCAAAAGATGGTTCTCGTCAGTGTCGTATATGTAGAAATGCATATAAACGTGTGTGGAGATTAAATAAGAAGTTAATGCCCAAGGTTCCGCAAACCTAATGGACGAAACTATCATCAATGGTTATAGAAACTTTTTTAAGACTCCTGCTGGCGAGGACTTGATTAAACGGTTTATTTCTACTGAAGCTAAGTATCAAATGGAGGGTATGAAAGCCAACACCTTAGAAGAAAAAGGTCTCGCAATGGCTAAAATAGGGGCCACCTATAATCTCCGAACAATGATGCAAGACTTGTCAAAACCTGCTTTGAGCCAGTCCAAACACTCGGCTGGCTCTAAATAGTTTTTGACAAGACCCCAACCTTAAAGGTATTATCCAACTAGAGTGTTAGTACTTCTAACTTTAAATGAAAGGGTATGTGATGTCACTTGACTCCATAACTTCTGACCCTGTAGAGACGGCGGTTTCACCAGATGAAGCCACAACTGATACTTCTACAGAGGATACAACAACAGAGGCGGTTCAACAGGACGAAGATACCTCCCAAGCCAGCGAGACAGAAACCACTGAGCCTGAAGAAACGGGTAAGACCGAATCTACAGACAACCCAGATGACACTGAACTCAAGGACTGGGCGGCTAAAAAAAATCTTCCGCTTGATGACCCGCTAAAAATCGCCAAGATGTATCGTGAAAGCGAAAAACAACTAGGCAAAAAGGGACAGCAAGAAGGCCAACTGAAGGCTGCGGTAACGGGAGCTAATGAGAGTGCTGGCGTGGACGATGTCCAGGCGCTTCGTAACGAAGTAACAGCCCTGAGTTTCTACATACAGCATCCTGAAGCTAAACAGTATGAATCAGAAATGGTTTCCATACTGGAAGATAAACCTTGGTTAGCCAACGACCTTGAAGTGGTACTTGATGCCGCAAAGGGACGCTCAACAACCAATGCTGAACAATTAGTCGCCGAACGCCAAGCTGGGAAGAAAGAAGCACTTGCCGCTGCTGAAAAGGCAGGTCGGGCAGCTCCACCGCAAGCTAGTGCTAAATCGGCCGACAATGCCAGTAATCAGAAGATTACTATAGACAATGTTGATGACCTTATCGCCCGTAACGGCCAAGATTGGTTCGTAAAGAACAGGGATAAGATAAACCGAGTGCTTGCGGGTAACTAACCCCTTTTAACTTGGAGATAATCTAATGGCAACAGTAACTGGAGCTTATGGCTCCGGTAACGTAAATATCGGCACAACCGCCGGTAATGTGTTTCGCCCTAATGTATGGAGTTCCGAAGTCCTGATGTTCGTTAAGGCGAACCTCGTCCTTCTGCCTCTAATCCGCCACTATGATGCTGAAGTTCAGGCTTACGGTCAGACCGTAGAAATCCCGAACGTCAGTACCATCACGGCTAACTTGAAGGCGCAGAACACACTCGTTACCCTAAACTACAACACAGAAACAAAGACCACGATAACAATAAACCAGCACTACGAAAGCTCGTTCTTAGTTGAGGATATTGAAAAAATCCAATCTAAGTATGACCTTCGTACTGACTACACGCAGGCAGCTGCCTACGCTATTTCTGCGAAGGTTGACAACATCATCGCTACGTTGATGACCAACGCCTTCACAGCTTACGGCGCATTCGGCACAGCCCTGAACGACAACGTGATTCTATTCGTTAACCGTTACTTGGATGACGCTAAAGCACCTCAGACGAACCGTTCGTTCGTTGTTACCCCACAAGGTAAGCAAGAGATGCTGGCGATTGACAAGTACATCCGTTACGATGCAATCGGTGTCGGCGGCGATGCAAACTCTATCCTTAATGGACAGATTGGTGAAATCTACGGCGTGAAAGTATTCATGTCGCAGAACTTGGTACAGGTGACTAGCTCACCCAACCAGAACAACCACCTGTTCTTCCACCAGGATGCAGCAGCAATCGCTATGCAGGAGAACCCACGTTCTCAGGCAACCTACAAGCAGGAATACCTGGGTTGGTTGGTCACTGTTGATGTCCTCTTCGGAATCAGCTCCCTCCGCTCAAGCTTCGGCTTCGTGGTCAAATCTTAGTCACTAAAAGGCTGAGTCAAAATTGCGCCTTCGGGCGCTTTTTTGTTACACTAAAACTATGGCAAGTCTCATATACGGAACTTCAGAACAAGCAATCCTCCAAGCAATAGCTGCTACACCAGGTATACCTACCCAAGTTATCCTTAATCGGGCAGCTGGCTATGGGGATTACGCCTTTCCTCCCCAATCTACTCTTAATAAAAGGGCTGGGCGCAATGAAAATGCTCTTACATACCAGAAAGCCCTGGCTACCAATGTGGGATACACAGGTACAGGTACGGTTCAAGATATCCTACTATTTGCGAATACCAACGGAAAAACATTAAGTACGATAGTAACAGGAGTATAGAATGGCAACAGATTACACATATTTAGCAGCAACCGTAGCTGATGGTGCTAAACAACCAGTTCAATCAGATGAGAGTTTAACTTCCATAGCACAAAGGAGTGTTATAGAGGCAAATGGTCCACTTATAGTGGGTAACCCTGATTATAGTCAGATAGTGACTGATACGGCAAACCAAATAAAAGATAACCAAGACGGACAGTTAGGAAACTAAATGGCACAACTTATTACACCAGGACCAGTAGGCGACACCCCAAAGGTTATAGAAGATAAAACACGGGATTTACCAGCCAATCAAGGACTTAATGACAATGATATGTGGATTAAGATTGATACTGAGATTGCAGCAGCCCGTACAGCTAGTAAGATTATTGAGAACGTTACTTACCCAGCAGCCTCAACAGGCAACAAGCACGGCAACAAGTAGTTGTAAATAGCACAGTTGCTTTTCTATTAAAACACTGTGATTATTAGTACATAAACCATAAGGAGCGTACTAATGGACAGTCCCTTGAAGTATGATGAGGCGATTAAAAAAGAGTTTGGTATTGACAAGATTGAGATTGAACCGGAATTAGTCTTAGGCTTTGCCCGAACCCAGCTTGATGAGATAACGAAGTTCTTAATCAGAGAGAGGATAGAACTTATTTTGGCTGAAGCCCAAGCTGTTAACGACTCAGAAGCTATTGCTGCCGAAGCCAAGACTAAGGTAGCCTCGCACCGCAACACCATTAAGGGCATTGTTGCCAGTATTAACGTCTTACAGAAGTTCGTTGATGAACTCCAAGCAACCATCGCCAAGTAAACTTGCTGTAGTAGTCGCTTCCAGAGGGTTAATGTTCAGTAAAACCCTTGAGGAGTTACTGAGAGAGTTAAAAGGCTTTGACCACAAGATATTCTGGGCGCATGGTAAGAGTCTGCCCCAGTGTTTCAATGACCCAGTAGAAGAAGCCTTGAAAGACCCTGAGATATTCGCTGTCCTTATCTGTGAAGATGACATGATACTGCCTAAAGGTATTCTAAAACGGATGTTCAGCAAGAACTATCCAGTCGTGGCGTTGGATTACCCCTTTAAGGCTGATGGTGACTCAACCATGCTGCACGACCCTGCCGGTAATGCTATTTATAGCGGTACTGGGTTTATTCTCATCGCTAAACAGATACTACAGGCTCTGCCCAAACCTATCTTTAGGACTGACACGGCATGGGACACTATGATTAAAGGCGACACACTCGTATTCTGGCCGAGAAAGTTGACTAAGATTGCTTACGGGCTGCATGACGTCAACCTCGGTATCATGCTGTTCGCCAACAACATACCGATTAAGCCGATGGCGACTACTGCCGGACAGAGAAAGCTAGTTAAACTAGGCGAACCCAATACCAATAAAGGCGCACATGAGATAGAGGAGTTAAAAGAGGTCGGTAGGGACTTGGTTATCAAGACGGTGGAGAAAGAGAACATTTATAAGTATAGGGAAGCTTTAAAACGGGTCGCCCATGTCCAGGTACTAGATGCCATACCGGAGTTTATAGGTTATGCTGATGGCCAGGCGTTTGTTAAGGGGCTGCCCAATGTCACAGTTGTTTAGAATTGCTGTCATTATGCCTAGTAGGGGGCTGATGTTTTCCCAGACGGCTGATGAGTTGCTTCAGAACCTTCAGGGCTACGAGTATGACATCTTCTTTTCGCACGGCCAACCGATACCGGATTGCTTTGAAAAACCGACCAGAGAGGCTCTACGCGGCCCGTACACCCACATATGGTACGTTGAAGATGACATGGTATTACCCGACGGTACATTAGATGCTCTGTTACTGATGGATGTACCTGTGGCAGCGATGGATTATCCAGTGAGTAAGAGAGGGCAGGGAAGTGCTTTTAAAAATAGCGAGGGTCAGGTTATCTTTGCTGGTACTGGGTGTCTGCTAGTCAAGCGAATGGTCTTTGATGAGTTACAGAAGCCGTATTTTAGGACGGATATACGTTGGGGGGCAATTAACTACGGTAGTTTTATCAGGTTCAGGGCTAACTACATGCCGACTGCGCCTGATGGCTATGGGTTACATGACGTTAATTTTGGCATGAAGCTCTGGAAAGTCGGTATCCCTATATCAATAGCTGGTACGATTGGTCAACGAAAGCTGCTTAGTTTGGGTAAAGCTGGCTCAAATGATGGGTCGCACAATATTGAGGAGTGGCATAAGGTCAAACCGGATGTGTTGCTTAAACAGTTCAAGAGTATGCCCCCAGAACCTCTAGGCAACCTTGTATCAGTCTTTACTAAAGATGGTGAGTTGATGGTACACCCAGATAAGGCTAAGAAATTGGTTAAGTTGGGAATTGCCACCAGACCAAAGAGACAGTCGGTGTCTATTGACTACAATGGGATTGACCCATGAAACTCTTAATAGCCCTTATCACCCATAATAGAGAGGAATATACCCGCAGAACCCTCAAAAGCTTATGGAAGAACACCAGTGATGAGTCAGATTACTACATTATTATCGTTGACAATGCCAGTACAGACTCCACACCCTTGTACTTGAAAGACTTACTGAGCAGAGGTCGTATTAACGACATTATTCTAAATAAAGAGAACTATTATCCAGGTAAGGCTTGTAATCAAGGCTGGGAGGAAGGTCTTAATGAGTATGATGCCACCCATCTCATGCGCCTAGACAACGATATGGAGTTTAATAAGGATTGGGATTTAAGGGTGGCTGAATACTTTGAAGCCATACCTGAACTCGGACAGTTAGGCATAGACCATGAAGCCATAGAACATCCCAGCGCTGAACTTAGGAAACGCTCTATCAACGGATTCACTATCAATGAATGGCCAGGGTGCGTCGGCGGACCCAGCATCATCAAACGGAAACTCTGGGATAGTGGTATCAGGTGGCCGGAAATGCGCTGGGATGACGAACGTAGGACAGCTGGGCAGGAAGATTCAGCATTTAGTAAAACAATTATGGACAGAGGCTATTTAGTAGGCCATACCCAGGAAGAGTTGGGTCGGACATTCGCCAATCAAGAGAATTGGAAAGATTATCCTGAATACTATCTAAAGACAATGGCTGAACGTGGCTATGAAGATGTCGTAAAGTACTTGGAGGGATTGAAATGAAACGAGTTTTATTAACTGGTATAGGCGGAGCAATTGGTTGTCATATATTGGCGCATATCATGCATAACACTGATTGGGAAATAGTTGGCATAGACAGTTTTCGGCATAAAGGTTACTTTGATAGGCTAACTCAAGTTACTAAGGACCATCCGGATTGGCTGGAGCGATTGACGGTCATTACCCACGACCTCTGCGCTCCCTTGACCGACAGACAAGTTAAGAACATCGGCAACATTGATTATCTACTAAACCTAGCCTCCCTATCCGATGTCCAAGCGTCTATAGATGACCCATATCCCTTTGCAGTCAATAATTTTATGCTGATGATGAACATTTTGGAATATGCTAGACTTAATCCGCCTAAAGTCTTCCTGCACTTCTCCACTGATGAGGTCTACGGACCTGCTCCCAAAGACCACGGTCACAAGGAATGGGACGTTATCATGCCGTCTAATCCCTACTCTGGCTCCAAAGCCGCCCAAGAACCGATGGCTATTTCCTACTGGCGTAGCTTTGGCCTCCCGCTTATTATCACCAATACTATGAATAACTTTGGTGAAATGCAGGGAGCTACCAAATATCCGGCTATGATTCAGAAAAACCTAGAATTGAATAAACTAGTGACTGTCCACGTCGCCTCTGATGGTCAAATTGGCACCCGTTATTATTTGCACTCTCGTAATGCCGCCGATGCGATTTTGTTTATCTTGCAGAACACCACGCCTCATCTGCATGTGCCTGGCGAGATAGACCGACCCGATAGGTATAATATTGTTGGCGATAAACAACTGGATAACCTAGAGTTAGCCCAGACCATAGCTAAACTTATGGGTAGGGAATTGAGGTATGAGATGGTAGATTTCCACTCCAAGCAACCAGGGCATGACCTACATTACGGACTAGACGGGACTAAGCTGGCTCAATTAGGGTGGCAATCACCACAGTCTTTTGAAGAGAGTATGAAAAATACAATAGATTGGCAACAAAAGAACAGGGAGTGGTTATGAATGTTCTTTGTGTAGGTGGCGCTGGCTATATAGGCGGGGCAATTACTGACTTGCTTCCAAATGCTAGGGTTTATGACAACCTACTTTATGAACATGAGTATCGCAAAGATTGTCCATTCATTCTAGGTGATATACGGGATAGGCAGAAGCTGAAAGAACAACTTGATTGGGCGGATGCCGTTATCTGGTTGGCTGCCATTGTCGGGGACGGGGCTTGTGCTACCAATCCAGAATTGACGTATGAGCTTAATACAGAGTCTGTGAAGTGGTTAAGTGAGAACTTTGAGGGGCGTATCATATTCCCTTCCACCTGCTCGGTGTATGGCGCACAGGACGGTCTGCTTGACGAAAGTTCGCCCACCAATCCCCTGTCCGTCTATGCTTCCAGCAAACTACAAGCTGAAGCTTATCTGAAAGACAAAAACGCCTGTATATTTAGGCTCGGCACAGTGTTCGGGGTTAGTGATAAGTTTTCCAGGGTCAGGTTGGACTTAGTGGTCAATACTATGACTGCCAGAGCTTATAGCGAGGGTAAATTAAAGGTATTCGGTGGCGAACAATACCGACCCCTAATCCATGTTAAAGATGTTGCTGATTACATGGTTGAAGCACTAATTTCAGATGAGGTTGGTATTCGTAATTTGGCTGGTTATAACTATAAGATAAGTGATTTAGCCAAAGAAGTTACTGCTGAAACCGGTGCAGAGATAGAGACTGTTGATATAAAGTTTGAGGATAGCCGGAATTATAGGGTGAAAGACCTTGTTCCAGTTACATCTACTATCGCATACGGGGTTAAGGAAATGCTAGATGTCATGCCCCGCATTAAAGACCCCGCCCACGCCAGATACTCCAATGCGGCATTTATGCAGGATTACCATGTTAATCAACGGTGATATGTCAGTAGATGACCGAGGAACAGTAACCTTTGTCAATGACTTTGATTTTAAGAATGTAAAGCGGTTTTATATGGTATCAAATCATAGCAAAGGGTTTGTCAGGGCATGGCATGGGCATGAAAAGGAAGGTAAGTACGCCTTTGTAACAAGAGGTGCGGTTAAACTGGCAGTAGTTAAGATGGATAACGACTTAGGGGCAACTCATGTCCTCTCAGCCAGCAAACCGCAGGTACTTTGGATACCGCCAGGCTACTATAACGGGTTCAAAACCCTGACAGATGATGCCCAGATAATCTTTTTCAGCATCCTCACTATGGATGAAGCCAAAGGTGACGATTACCGTCTGCCAGCTAATACTTGGGATTTATTAGAGGTTGAGGAGCGATGATAACAATTCTAGGTAGTACAGGTATGCTTGGGTCAATGGTGGCTGAGACCCTTGATTTAGACTTTAGGGTTTTGGGTAGGCCGCAGTTTGACGCTGAGAAGTTTACTGGAGGATTAGCGGGGCAGCAGGTCATTAACTGTGTTGGAATCATCAAGCCCTATTGTGATGATATAGAACGGGCTATACGGGTCAATGCCCTATTCCCTCACCTGCTACCAACAGGTACTATCCAGATAGCCACAGATTGTGTTTATTCGGGTAAACGAGGTAATTATGTTGAGACTGACCTTCACGATGCCACTGACGTTTACGGCCAGACTAAGAGTTTAGGCGAAGCACCACACATCAAGAACCTGCGCTGCTCTATTATAGGGCCGGAAAAAAAGAGCCATCTGTCTTTACTAGATTGGTTTCTAAATCAGGAAGGTGAAGTCAATGGTTTCACTAATCATTTCTGGAATGGCATAACCACCCTACATTTCGCTAGGATAGTACAAGGAGTACTTAGAGAAGGTCTGGAACTGCCGAATATTCAGCATATAGTACCAGCTGACACTGTTACTAAAGCTGAGCTGTTAACCTACATTAGCCATGTTTATGGCAAAGATATCATGGTGAACCCTGTAGAAGCTTCTGAAGTCATTGACCGGACTCTGGCGACTACCAACCCTGAACTCAACCTTAAACTCTGGCAGGTGGCCGGCTATAAGAGGCCACCTACTATTAAACAGATGATTCAGGAGCTTTATGAAAGTTCTTAGTTTAGTTGGCACAAGGCCTGACCTCATCAAGATGTCAGAGATTATCAAGAAGTTAGACCGATATACCGACCATGTATTCGTCCACACCGAACAAAACTATGACTACGAGCTTAACGAGGTATTTTACAACGATTTAGACCTTAGAGAGCCTGACCATTTATTAGGTGTTAACGAAGCTACTTTAGGTGAAACCATTGGTACTATAATTGCTGAAACAGAAAGAGTATTATTAACAGAAAAACCTGACGCAGTCGTTATCTTAGGCGACACAAACTCGGCTCTGGCCGCCATTATAGTCAAGCGTCTGAAGATTCCCCTGTTCCACTTAGAAGCTGGAAACCGTTGCTTTGATGATAACGTACCAGAGGAAATCAACCGCCGTATCATTGACCATATAGCTGATGTAAACCTTGCTTATACCGAAAATTCCCGCAGGTACTTACTAGCTGAAGGCATTGCCAAAGACCGCACGTTCATTATGGGCAGTCCCATGAGAGAAATTCTGACTCAGCACTACCCGAAGATTACCACCAGTCCGATACTTGACAAGTTAAGTATTGAAGCTGGTAAGTACTTCTTAGTCAGTTTGCACCGTGATGAGAATACAGAGATAACAGAGAACTTTAATACATTACTTAACACGCTAAGTGTTATCAGCAAGACGTATAAACTACCAATCATTGTCTCTACGCATCCCCGCCTAAAGAAAAAACTGGGTAACAAGTCTATTAAGGGTGTGAAGTTCTTAAAACCCTTTGGCTTTATTGATTACTGTAAGTTACAGATGAACGCCAAGTGCGTTATCAGTGATAGCGGTACTGTGGCCGAAGAGAGTGCCATACTTGGTTTTCCAGCTGTTACAATCAGAAATACTATGGAGCGCCCTGAAGCGATAGATGCCGGTAGTCTGACTTTGACCGGCATTGATGAACAGAATATTATAAAGTGCATTGAGGTTGCCACACAGCCTACGACAGTCCCACAGGACTATGGGGCTGTTAACTGCTCAGACCGAGTACTGAAGATAGTTCTGGGGTATACAGGCTATATAAACAGATACGTGTGGCATAAATGAATCCCGGTAAGACTGTACTGGATAACGTAGAATCTGGTAATTCATTATTGAGTCTATGCTGTGGAGTCGGGTTTGAGTTACGAGATGCCACTATGGGTAGTTTGGCTGATATTGAATTAACTGGTGTAGATATTGTACCGGAATATATTGAAGTCTTTGTCCAGAGATTCCCGCATGCCAAAACCGTAGTTAGTGATGTCGTTAAATACATAACCCGATTACCGGATAAGAGTTTTGATGTCATAAGTGTAATTGATGGCATAGAACACCTTACTAAAAAGGATGGGTTGAAACTGGTCAAACAGATGAAACGAGTGGTTAAAAAACAAATACTGCTTTTTACTCCAGATGGTTTTATTAGGAACGAGCCACATTCAGCATGGGGGATTGAAATTGGTAATGAACACCAGGTTCACAAGAGTGGTTGGACACAGGACGAGTTAGAGAAGCTGGGATTTACTCTTTTAGAAAGTGCTGATGATATTAGTCAACATGGCGAACCTTATAAAGCCTTGATGATGAGTTGGACTCCATGATATCAAAGGTCTGTAACTTCTACTGGGGCGGAGGTCCATTATCATATCTTCAATATTTGTCTATAGTCTCGTTCAACCGATACAATCCAGATTGGACCATCAACCTATTTATGCCTAAAGAGTTAGAAAGTATCGCCCCTACTTGGGTGACCAATGAACAACGAGATGAATACATGGGTCAGGATTACCTATCAGAAGCTAAAAAGTTATGTAATGTCATTGAGATTGATTTTAGTGAGCATGAGTTCGCCAAGCCTCGCCACGAAGTTCAGAAGGCTGATATTATCCGCTGGCACATCCTTTATGAGTATGGCGGTATCTGGTCAGATATAGATATTCTCTATGTCAAACCAATGTCATTAACGGGTTTTGATATAGCCGTCTGTTACCATGACGACCCCTACATAGGGTTCTTTATCACCAAGCCCCACCTAAAGTTATTCCAGGATTTCTACAGTATATCCAAGGATAATATTAAGCGTAATATTGATGATACCTACCAAGCATTAGGGGCGGATATGCTCAGGCACAGGTATGGTAGCTTTCAAGGTATTCACAGTACATACCCCCAATTCAGTATCGTTAACCTGCCAATGGATATTGTTTATCCATATTTACCTGATAATAAAGATATTGAAGAGATGCTTTTCGGTAAGACAGATAAAACTACTGAAGATACCATTGGTTTACATTGGTATAATGGCAGTCCGATAGCCAAGAAGTACCAGAATGGTTTTGATAAGTATAAGGAAAATGAAAGTGTAATCAGCAAACTGGTAAAAGACTATGTTTAGTTTCTGCTTTCCAATGGATGAGAACCGTTTAGAACAGTTCAGTGTTACTAAAAGACTATATGACACAATGCCGCAGGTCAAAGAGTTCGTTATCCCGACTAGGAATGAATTGAAAGTTGGGCGTTACCTTGATGACCATAAGTTAAGCAAGAATGTGCGACTCATACCTTACACGGTTGAGGCAGGGTTCAACCCGGCCAAAGCCCTCAATCTGGCTGTCAGGGCTTCTAAATACGACCAGATAATCATCACCAGTCCTGAAGTCAAGCCCAAGACGGATGTGCTAGCTCAATTAGAAGAACTTATTGGGGCTAATGTAGTTTGCCAAGTTTTTGATGAAGATGAACAAGGCAACTTAACCTCGTTAGTTAACAGCGGTTATCGGGGACAAAGCCCAGCCATGTACTTCCTTGCCATGTTTAATAAGGCTGATATTGAAAAGATAAATGGTTGGGATGAGGACTTTATGGCTGGATATGCCTATGAGGATGATGATTTTGGGGCTAGGTGGGTTAGGGCTGCTATTCCCTTTATGATACGGGAGGACATCCAAGCCATCCATCAGTACCATCCCAGAAGTGAGTCTATTGCTGGGGGTTTGGGGGTGAATTTCACTAAGTATAGTGACAACAATGACAGCGGCGTTATTCAGTGTAGTAACGGTTTAACCAAACTTGATTTATAATACGATTATGACTCCCGAACAATTCCAGAAACAAGTAGAAAAAGATACTCAAGCTAAACAACAGGCTACTCAAGACCAGCAGCAGAAAGATACTCAAGTCCAACATACTCAGGCAGTCGTAGACACGATTGGCGAAGCAACTAAAGCATTAATCAAGTTCCAGTCCAAGCATCAACCCAAAGTCTCAGTCACCAACCAGAAACTGCCAACCTCAATCAAGACTCCTGATGTTCAGAAAGTGGTGGACGCCCTTGAGAACCTGAAACAGCCAATCCTTGAGAATAAGGTTGACCATACACCAGTCATTGAAGCCCTCAACCAGCTAAACGACAGTATTGCTAAGTTACCTACCTCTTTTCCAGAAGCACCTGAACCCGTAGAGGAAGTCACGGTCAAGAATCAGCCCGACTACACTAAACAGTTTGACAGTTTAGGCAGGGCAATTAGCAAGATTGATGTTAAGCCTGTAGTCAATATTCCAGAAGAACAACCTGACGATTACACCCCCATACTGGACTCCCTCTCAAACGTCATAGAGGCCGTACAAGCCATTAAAATCCCCAAAGTACCTACTACCGACCTTTCACCTTTGATACAGGCCACAGCAGCCGTACAGCAGTCTATACAGGACTTGCGCTTCCCTGTCGCTAACTATATCTTGCCTTTCACTGACACGACTGGCAAGGCAGCTCAATCCCCCACCCCATTCGTAGACAAACCTTATGATTATGTAAATGTAAATGTGGGTGGCAGCACAGCAGATGTTTATACTTTTTATATAGGTGGAAGCGGGGGTGCATTACAGCGTACCGTAACCCTTAACTATGCTGACTCAACCAAAGCAGTATTAAGTAACGTAGCAAGAACCTAATGGGTGTTCAGAAATTCGCTTTTAATCCACTCGGTCCACCCTTTGACATCGTTGAACAGGATATTATAGAGGTAGTCTCAGACCCTACTACTGGTGTGGAAGGTGTACTCTATATGGTCTCCGGCGACCCTACACAACTCTGGTATTTTATTGGTGGCAACAGATACGTCATTACTGGAACATTGGATAATCCAGTTGGTGGTGGTAGTGTCTGGCTGTCGCTCGGCCTATCCCTAATGCCCTAACTATGATATTTTTAAGATATGAATAAGGAAATACAAAATGGCTGATAGTTTTGTGCAACTAAGTCCGGATTCATCCGGTAAGAAGATGGACACTCGTACTGAAGCGAGTAATTCTGAACACCGCCAAGTAATGGTATTGGGCGACCCAGCCACCAATGCTGGGGTCGCCCCCGTAGATGGCACTAAAGGACTGGCCGTTGACCTTTCAAACACCGGCGCCAACACTAATAAGTTGCTTGTTACCCCGGATTCTGTTGCCTTACCTGCTAACCAATCTGTTAATCAAGCCCAAGTAGCCGGTACGACCACTGATACCAATTCTGGTACTAAGAGTGCTGGTACGCAAAGAGTCGTTATCGCCACTGACCAGCCAGCGCTCACTAATAAGCTGCTTGTCACACCTGACCTCCCTAGCGGAGCCTCTACCGCAGCCAAACAACCAGCTCTGGGAACGGCAGGAACAGCGAGTGCTGATGTGCTTACTGTGCAAGGTATTACCTCTATGACAGCTCTCAAGACT
>Ga0070680_100001429_pt1 | contig 17279 bp, 20 predicted proteins | sample KBSC73BmetaG_FD_64672 | JGI IMG/M metagenome (GOLD analysis project Ga0070680, IMG submission 64672) | Corn rhizosphere microbial communities from Kellogg Biological Station, Michigan, USA - KBS C7-3B metaG | ecosystem: Host-associated > Plants > Roots > Rhizosphere | place: USA: Michigan...
CTGAAGCCGATCCTGCCGGCGGACCTCTACGACGAGAAGAAGCTGCGCGACACGCTGCTCGTCAACCCGACGGGCAAGTTCGAGATCGGCGGCCCGATGGGCGACTGCGGCCTGACCGGACGCAAGATCATCGTGGACACCTACGGCGGCGCGGCTCGCCACGGCGGCGGCGCGTTCTCAGGCAAGGACCCGTCGAAGGTGGATCGCAGCGCCGCGTACGCCGCGCGCTACGTGGCCAAGAACGTGGTGGCCGCCGGCCTGGCCGACCGCTGCGAGGTGCAGGTGGCCTACGCGATCGGTGTCGCGCACCCGGTGTCGATCATGGTCGAGACCTTCGGCACCGAGAAGATCGGCCGCGCGCAGATCGTCGAGCTGATAGGCGAGCACTTCGACCTGCGCCCGGGCGCCTTCCGGCAGTACCTGGATCTTCACCGCCCGATCTACCAGAAGACTGCGGCTTACGGCCACTTCGGCCGCGAGGACCGCGACTTCACCTGGGAGAGGACCGACCGCGCCGAAACTCTCCGCGACGCGGCTGGCCTCTCCCAGGCTGAGGCCGTCAGCGCCTAGGCGGCGGCCAGCAGAACAGGCACGGGGTCGACGAGCTCGACCCGCAGCGACGGGTGCTCGCGCGCCAGCTTGGCCCGGCAGCGCTGCCCGAGCAGCGCGCTGCTGATGACCAGCTCGTCGTAGTGCCCATTGCGGAGCTCGTCCGCCACGTGTCGCTTGGCCAGGCCCCTGCGGCAGGCGAACTTAACGCTCACCTCGGCCGGCAGCCCGGCAACCACCCCGCGCAGCCATTCGGACGACTGATTGGCGTGTTCCCGGATCAGCTCAGCGGGATCCACGCCCGCCAAGCGCGCCCAGTGGATCAGGCGAGCGGGCGACCAGATGCCCATGATCGTGAGGGCGGCGTGCTCCTCCGCGGCCCGCGCTGCCGCGCGTTCCACGGTCGCCTCCTCGCCCATGCCAGGTCGGCCAACTGCCAGGATGTTGAAGCTCATCCCCGATTCCCCCCGCTAACCGTATAGCGGTATCGGGTAGCAGGCAAGGGTGAACCAGGTAAGCCGCACGACAGCGGCGCAGGTGAGCCACCGCAGCACGGAGCGCACCAGGCAGAGCACGGCGGCCAGCCGGCGGACGGTGCTGATCGCGCTCGCCTCGAACGCGACGGTGGCCGTGGTGAAGGCGATCGGCGGTTTGATGAGCGGCTCCACCGCGATGCTCGCGGAGGCAGCGCACTCGGTGGCCGACACGAGCAACCAGGCGTTCCTGCTCGTCTCGATCGCGCTTGGAAGCCGGGAGCCGAGCCCCGACCAGCCGTTCGGCTACGCGCAGATGCGCTTCCTCTGGACCTTTATGGCCGCGGTGGGGATGTTCCTGGCGGGCGCGGTGTTCGCGATCGGCTATGGGGTGTACGAGCTGCTCAGGCAGGAGGAGCAGAACGGGTTCGCCATCGCCTACATCACGCTCGCGATCGCGTTCGCCGCCGAGGGAGCGTCGTGGCTGCGGGCCCTCCGCCAGGTGCGCGATGAGGCGCGCGAGGCTGAGCTCCCGCTGGTCAGGTATGTGCGTGGCAGCCGCGACCCGAACGTGAAGATGGTGCTGTTCGAGGACACCGCCGCGCTCGTGGGCATCTTCATCGCGCTCGCGGGGATCGTTGCCGACCAGCTGACCGGATCGAGCGTGTTCGACCCCGCGGCGTCGATCGCGATCGGCCTCCTGCTCGTGGGCGTGGCCGTGTGGATGGGGCGCGACGTGTCGCATCTCCTGATCGGCGGCGCGGCCCGGCCGGAGGAGCGCGAGGTGCTCGAGCGCGCGATCGCCGAGTTCGACGAGGTGGACCGGGTGGTCGAGCTGCTGACGATGGCGCTCGGCCCCAACGCGCTGCTGGTCGCGGCGCGCGTGGACCTCTCCGACAGCATCACACCCGGGCAGACGGAGGAGATCGCGGGTCGGATCGACGAGCGGCTGCGCGAGGTAGTGCCGGATGTGACAGAGGTCTTCCTCGACCCGACGCGAGCCTAAGCGGATCTTCACGCCGCGTATACACGCGGTCGAAGTTGCGGTCCCAGAGTTCAGCGCGTGGTCGATGTTCATCCCCGAATGTCACGGGAACATCTCTTGCTCATGGACTCAGGTGCCGTCTTTCTCACAGGCTCTTCCGGCTTCCTCGGAATGGAGCTGCTCGCCCGCTATCTGGCGAACACGGATCGCCGGATCTACGCGCTGATCCGCGCCGGCGACCAGGAGGACGCCGACGCGCGGCTGCGGTCCGCGGCGCGAGCCGTGCTGCCGGCGGCCGACTACCAGGCCGACCGGCTCGTGGCCGTGCGCGGCGACGTGACAATGCCGGAGCTCGGCCTGCACGGCGAGTGGCGTGCGCGGCTCGCGGACGAGGTGACCGAGGTCGTGCACTCGGCGGCGTCCGTGTCGTTCAGCCTGCCGCTCGAGCAGGCGCGCGCCATCAACCGCGACGGCACGCTCCGCATCCTCGAGCTCGCGGAGCAGTGCAACCGGCTCGAGCGCATGGCACACGTCTCGACCGCGTACGTGGCCGGCAGGCACCGCGGGGACTTCGCCGAGCACTACCTCGAGCAGGGCCAGGACTTCAACAACAGCTACGAGCTGTCCAAGTGGGAGGCCGAGCGCGAGGTGCGCGCGCGCTTCGGCAGACTGCCGATCACGGTCTTCCGGCCGAGCATCGTGGTGGGCGAGGCCGACAGCGGCTGGACGCCCGCGTTCAACGTGATCTACGGGCCGCTGCGCGCGTACTCACGCGGGACGCTGAGAGTGGTTCCGGCGCGGCGGCGCGCCCCGGCCGACGTCGTGCCGGTGGACTACGTGGCGGACGCGATCTTCGAGCTGACCCGGCGCCCGGATACCGCCGGCCGCACCTTCACCCTCGCCGCGGGCCCGGCCGCGAGCAGCATCGGCGACCTGATCGACATGTCGGCCGCGGCGTTCGGGCGCCGCCGGGCCGTGGCGCTGCGCCCATCTCTCTACAGGCGGGCGGTGCACCCCCTGATGGTGCGGCGCGGCAGCCAGCGCCGGCGGCGCACGCTCAAGAGCTCCGAGGTCTTCTTCCCCTACTTCGACGTCCGCGCGCGCTTCGACACCAGCGGCGCCACCGCAGCCCTCCGGCCAGCGGGCATCGAGATGCCGCTGCTGCGCGACTACTTCGACTCGCTCGTGCGCTTCGCCCGAGCGGCCGACTGGGGCCGCCGCCCGCTCAGCCGCGTGGAGGCACGCGCCGGGCTGGACGCGCCCGCGGCTAGTGCTCGGCGAGTGTCCGCGCTGTCTGTGACTTAGGCACGTCGCGCTGGTCGCGCAGGGTTCCCATCGCGCGGTCCCCGATCGTGTTCGTGATCCCGTGCCAGTAGTGCTCGTTCTTGAAGTGGTGCAGGCGGTGGTTGCGCCAGATCGAGCGGTAGTAGCGCGAGCGTGGCCGGTAGGCGGTGTGGATCAGGAAATGGGTCCATTCGTACACGGCCACCAGCACCTGGCCGGTCAGCACGCCGGTGAGCAGCGCGCCGTACGGCACGTCGCCGCCCGCGAGCGCGATCGCCACGCCCACCAGCGCGGGCACGAGCGGCACGGCCAGGAACATCAGCGCCAGCGCCTCTGACGGCGCGAGCAGGATCATGTACAGGTCGTTCGGCTCCTCGTGGTGCTCGCGATGCGCGCGCGCCGTAGCCAGCTCCACGCGCTCGCCGCGGAACTTGAACGGCTTGAGGTGCAGCAGGTACACGTGGATCGCCCACTCGCCGAACGGATAGATCACGAGCATCGCGGCGGCGGCCACCAGATCGCGCCAGGAGAACCCGCCGACCACCAGCCGGACGATCAGCGTGACCGCGATCGCTCCGGCGATCAGCTTGGGCGAGCGCTTGGCACGGAACTCGCTCCAGGCCTGGCCAAGTGTCTTCACATCGCGCCCGTAACGCGCCCCGCTCATGGGTCAAAAGACTAGAGAGCCGCGCGCGGGCCCAGGCGCACCTCGAGCGTGCGCAGCTGGTTCACGAATGGCGAGCCCACCATCACGGGCGGCGCGGCCATCTCCATCTGCGGGTAGCGCCTGAGCGTCTCCTCGAAGAGGATGCGCAGCTCGAGCCGCGCCAGCGCGGTGCCCAGGCAGAAGTGGCGGCCACCCGCGCCGAACGCCTGGTGTTCGGGGTTGCGCGTCACGTCGAAGCGGTCGGGGTCCTCGTAGCGCTTCTCGTCGCGGCCGGACGCCACGTACCACATCACCACGCGGTCGCCCTCCTTGATCTCCTGGCCGTTCAGCTCGGTGTCGGCCGTGGCCGTGCGAGCGAAGTGGGCGAACGCCGGGAACATCCGGAGCGCCTCCTCCACCGCGCTCGGGATGAGCGACGGGTCCTCGAGCAGGAGCCGTCGCTGATCGGGGTTCTCCATCAGTGCCCGCATGCCGCTCGCGTACGTGGCCTTGGTGCTGTCGTTGCCCGCCGCCACGAGCAGGAAGAAGCCCATCACGATCTCGTGCTCCTCCAGGCGCTCGCCGTCGATCTCGGCGTGCACAAGCACGCTCAGCAGGTCGTCGGTGGGCTGCTCGCGCCGCGCGGCGATCAGCTTGCCGCAGCGCTCGAAGATCTCGGGCACGTCGCGCTCGGCGATCGCCTGAGCCCCCGCGGGGTCGTACGTGCGGTCGCCGGCGCCGAGCGTGGAGTTCATGAGGTTGGCCCAGATCTGGTCGTCTTCGGGCGGGATGCCCATGAAGCTGCCGATCACCCGTGACACCGCCGGCTGCGCGACCTCGTTCACGAGCTCGCAGCTGCCCCTGCCGTCGAGCCGGTCGAGCACCCCCGTCACGATCTCGCGGATCTCCCCCTCGTGCTCGGCGATGCGCTTCGGCGTGAAGCCGGCCTGGAAGAGCGCCTTGAGGCGGTCGTGCTTGGGCGGGTCCATGCCGATGAACATCGCCCTGATCAGCTCGACCGGGAAGATCGCGGTCACGGCGGTGATGCCGTTGCGCTCCGACGAGTAGGTCTGCCAGTCGCGGCTGACGGTGTGGATGTCGTCCTGTCGCGTGATCGACCAGAAGCCGTCGGCCTCCGGGAATTCGGTCACGGCGTCGGTGCGATGCACCGGGCAGCGCTCGCGCATCTCCCGGAACAGCTCGAGCGGCGGCCCGTCCACCCAGTGCTCCGCGTCCCCCACTCGCACGTGGTCGAGGCTGGTCTTGCTGTCCACCGAAGCCATCACGGACCTCCGATCGCCCTTACCGTTCGCGTGTGACCCTAACGCTTGACGCTCCCCGCTTTGGCCGCGGACCGCTGGTGGTGCTGGTGCACGGCAGCGTGGTGGGCGCGGACGTGACGTGGCGCAAGCAGAAGCCGCTGGCCGAGCACTGGACGCTGTGCACGCCCAACCGGCCCGGCTTCGGCGCCAGCCCGACGCTCGGGCGCGGCGACTTCGAGGCCGAGGCTCCGCTCATAGCCGAGCTGCTCGGCGACGGCGCCCACCTCGTGGGGCACTCGTACGGAGCCGTGATCGCCCTCTTCGCGGCGGCCCTGCGGCCAGAGGCGGTGCGCTCGCTCACGGTGTCCGAGCCCGGCACCCTCACCGTGGCGGCGGGCAACCCCGCGGTGGATGCCGTGATCGAGGCCGGCACGGAGCTGTTTCGGCGCGGCCCTGAAATGGACCCGCGCGAGCTGCTGGTGTTCTTCCGCGCCGGCGTGGGCTCCGCCCACCACACGCCGGACGAGCTGCAGGGCGACTTGCTCGCCGGCGCCAAGCTCCTGATGCGCGAGCGGCCGCCCTGGGAGGTCGACCCGCCGCTGGCTGAGCTGGCTCGCGCGCCGTTCCCCAAGCTCGTGATCTCCGGCGGGCACTCGGAGGTGTTCGAGGCAGTGTGCGATGCAGTCGCCGAAGGCGTGGGCGGGCAGCGGGCAGTGATACCCGGCCGCGGGCACTCGGTGCCAACGACCGGCGAGCCGTATAACGAGCGGCTGCACGCGTTCCTCAGCTCGGCTGGATCAGGCGGCAGCGAAACGCTCGAATCGCTGAGCTAGACGCAGCGGATCCGGCCTCTCGTCAGGTCGTCGCGGCTGCAGGATCGCGGCGCCGTGAAACCCCTGCAGTCCCTCGCGGAGCATGGGGCCATCTCGCTCTTCCAGCAGCCGGCGAGCGATGTGGACAACACCTTCCGGATCGATCCCCATCAGGTTGCGGTCGTACGCGAGATGGTGAATCGCGCATAGTGCCAAGCCGTTAATCACTGCAGCGATCCCTCGGACGTCGGTGTCTTCCACAATGTGCGCGGCCTGTACGAGTTCGGGTTCACGAAGAGAGCAAATCGCGCATCTATGGCGGTACGCGCGCAGGACGTTTCGTCGGAAGCTTTGTTGATGAAGGCGTTGACGGACCTCTCGCAATGCGTACGCGCGTACATCCGGCGCAGACACGATTCCCTGCCCCTGGATGTCGGCAACAGGCAGACCGACCTCGAGCAGCACGACCTGGTTCGCGGGATCGTCAGCTGTGACAAACACAGGCTGGACGACCATGTATTGGCCAGGAGCGATCCCGTGGAAATAGATGAGTGGAACCTGCTCCTCGTACGCCGCGCGGAGCGCGCGGTTGTCAGGTTGATCGATGGAGCCTGACCGGTAGTGATAGACAATCGCCCGATTCTCGATATCGAGTTCGTCCTCGTACGGCGCCTGCTTACCCGGCACCGGCGGAGCGGTGACCAGCGTCAGCGCGGCGGGGCCGATCATCTGCCGCGGCCGATGGATCCCACGCTGAAAGGATCCGAAGCTGATCCGCTCCCCTCGAAAAGTGAACCCCTCCCTGAGCACCGTGACGGGCACGAGATCGTCGTAGCGCTGGCCCAGGTATCTAGCGCGCTGGTGCGCAGCAAGACGCAGTTCGTGGTCGGGATCGAGCGCTGGCACCGAAGGTGAAGAATCGCCGATCAATCCCGCCCAAGCAAATCCTGCCGCGCACCCGGTCCTCGTTGCACGATCATGCTGTTCCGATGACCGAGGTTCTCGACCTGATCAAGCCGGAGCTGCAGGCCTCCGAGTCGCAGTTCCGCGACGGCTACCTCGATCTGCTCGGCGAGGAGTCGGCCGCCGGATCGGGCGCGGGGCAGCGGCTGATGGAGAGCGCCGGCCTGGCGATGATCTACGAGCGGCTGTGGCGCCCGGTGCTGGGCCGGCTGCTGATGGGCGTACTGGGCCCCGGCATGCGGGACGAGCAGCTGGTGGCGGTCGAGATGCTCGACCTGGCCGATGGCGACCGCGTGCTGGACGTGGCCTGCGGGCCGGGCAATTTCACCCGTGCGTTCGCGCGCGAGGACCAGGGCCTCGTGGTCGGGCTCGACGCGTCGTCGGCCATGCTCGCTCGCGCCGTGCACGAGACGCGCGAGGACAACGTGGCCTACGTCCGCGGGAACGCATCGGCGATGCCGTTCATCGACGGCGCATTCGACGGCGTCTGCTGCTTCGCGGCGCTCTACCTGATCGAGGACCCGTTCGCCGCCATCGATGAGATGGTGCGCGTGCTTGCGCCGGGCGGCCGCCTGGCGATCTTGACCAGCGTGAACCGCGGCCTGCTCCCCGCCGGCGTGAGCGACGCGCTGTCCAGGCCGCTCACGGGCGTGCGCATCTTCGGCCGCGACGACATCACGGACGCCCTGCGCCAGCGCGGCCTCGACAAGGTCGCCCAGCGCGTTACCGGGCTCGCCCAGTTCGTGTCGGCGCGGCGGCCGGCCTAGCCCAGAGCGTCGCGGCGGCGCTCGAGCTCCGCGCGCTCGACCGCGTTCGAGGTCAGCTCCATCGCGCGCGTGTATGCGAGGGCAGCGGCGTCGTTGTGGCCGGCGCGCCGCAGTAGCTCCGCGTGCGCCGCGTGCAGCGGCTGATAGCGCTCGAGCGCGGGCTCGGCGAGCAGCGGCCCGAGCACCGCGAGGCCCTCGCCAGGGCCGTGAGCGAACGAAACGGCAACCGCGCGGTTCACCTCAACCACGGGCGAAGGCTCAAGCCGGCCAAGGGCCGCGTAGAGCTCGGCGATCCTGTCCCACTCGACCTCGTCGGCGCTCGGAGCCTCCACGTGCAACGCGGAGATCGCCGCCTGCAGCTGATACGGGCCGGGGCGCCGCAGGCGCAACCCGTTTTCGAGCGCACGCAGGCCCTCGCGGATGCGGCCCCGGTCCCACAGCGAGCGGTCCTGCCGATCGAGCGGCACGTAGTGGCCGGACGAGTCCGCGCGGGCGGCACGGCGGGCGTCGTGCAGCAGCATCAGCGCGAGCAGGCCCCACACCTCGGCGTCGTCCGACATCAGGTTCGCGAGGAGGCGTCCGAGCCGGATCGCCTCGCTGCACAGCTCGCCGCGCACGAGCCGGTCGCCCTCGCTCGCCTCGTAGCCCTCGTTGAAGATCAAGTACACGACCATCAGCACGCCGCGCAGGCGATCCGGCAGCGCCTCGTCTGGGGGCACGCGGTAGGGAATGTGGGCGTCGGCGATCTTGCGTTTGGCGCGCGAGAGACGCTGCCCCATCGTTGGCTCGGCCACCAGAAAGGCGCGCGCGATCTCGCCGGTGGAGAGCCCGCCCAGCATGCGCAGCGTCAGAGCCACGCGCGCCGGCAGAGCCAGAGCCGGGTGGCAGCACGTGAAGATCAGGCGCAGCCGGTCGTCCTCCACCGCGCTGTCGTCGGAGTCCGATTCCGGCCGGTGCTCCTGGGCATCGAGGCGCGCGAGCTCGGCCAGGCGATCGGCGCGGTCGGCCAGCGAGCGTGTGCGGCGAAGCCGGTCGATCGCCCGCCGGCGCGCCGCGGTGGTGAGCCAGGCCCCGGGATTGGACGGCACGCCGTCGCGAGGCCAGGTGGCCACCGCGCTCGCGAACGCGTCCTGCACGGCGTCCTCCGCGAGCTGGAAGTCCCCCACGTGGCGGATCAGCGTGGCCAGCACCGCCGCGCGCTCCTCGCGGAACGCGAGCTCGACGGCGGCGGCCGGATCGTTTGCCTCCGGCCGCCGCTCGTCGTGCATGGTCACTAGCCGGCCCGGCCCTCGGCCTCGGCGGCCTCGGCGAACGGCCCGGACAGCTCCATCACAGGACGCACCTCGACGGAGCCGTAGTGGATGTTGGGCATCCGCGCCGCATGCCCGAGCGCCGTGTCGAGATCCGGGCAGTCGACCAGGTAGTAGCCGGCCAGGTACTCCTTCGTCTCGACGAAGGGGCCGTCGATGATCTGCGTCTCGCCGTCGCGCACGCGAACGGTGGTGGCGCTGTCCACGCCCTGAAGGGCGTCGCCCCCCACGTGGACGCCCGCCTCGATCAGCGACTGCGTGTAGTCGAACCAGCGCTGGGTCTGCTCGGGGTCGGTGCCGGCGGGCGGCCCGTCGACCGGCGTGTAGATCAGCAGCGTGTACTGGGGCATAGTGGCCTCCTGTTCTCGGGATTGCCGCGGTCTAAATCCGCGGCCTCACCAAGTCCGACGCACCAGGATCGCCGATTTCGACAGCCCCTGCGTTTTATGCTGTGGCCCCCTCTCGGGCAAGCGTCTTGCCCAGATTGTCGAGCAGCGTGCCTGTGCCATCCTCGCGGCGGTCCGCCTGATCCAGCCCGTCGAGGAAGGCACCCTGCTCGGTGAACACGAGCCGCGTGCCGTCGCCCGAGGACTTGAACTCGACGGTCGCCAGCGACACCGATATGCGCTGGTCGTCCATGTGCATGTCGTAGGAGTAGACGATGCGCTCGTTCTCGATGATGTCCTGGTAGATCGCGTCGAAGCTGAAGGTCGACTCGCCGGTGGGTCCGCCCTGGCCGCCTCGCCACGACTCGCGGCCGCCGACGCGGAAGTCGAGCTCGTGCTGGTTGCCCGAGTCGCCCGGAGCCCCGAACCATTGGCTCTTCGCCTCGTGAGTCGCCCAGGCAGCGAACACGCGCTCCGGGGGCGCGTCGTAGGTGCGCTCGACGACGAAGGTCGCGTGGGTGACGGATCGATCGCTCATGTCTTTCTCCTTCTTGGCTTGGAGGGAGGCTCGGCGTCGAGGAAGTCGCCGAGCCGGTCGAGGCGGCGTTCCCAGCTCATCCGCCGGTCGCTGATCCACTGCTCGGCCGTCCGCAGGGCGGCCGGCTCGATCTGGCAGGTGCGCACGCGGCCGACCTTCTCCGTGCGGATGAGGCCGCTCGTCTCGAGCACCTCGAGATGCTGCGAAACCGCCTGGAGGGACATCTGGAAGGGCTCCGCGAGCTCGCTCACCGATGCCGGGCCACGGCTCAGCCGGTCGACCATCGCCCTGCGGCTGGGATCCGCGAGGGCCTGGAACACCCGGTCGAGCGGCGGTGCCTGTTGGTCAAGCATCTACTTGACTGTACACCCATAGTCAAGCGCTTGCTTGACCATGTGCGATCGTGCCTAATGGCGCTTCGGCAGCGTCCCGGCGACCAGCCTGGCGATGATGCCGTAGCCCTTGGTCGTCATGTGGATGTCCAGAGACGTGCAGAAGAACGTGAGCTGGCACGCCTTTGCCACCGGGGTGGGGATCACGCCGTAGGGCGCCAGCGTGGTCGTGTCGAACGGGCCGAAGGCGCCGGTGGCCTTGGTCACGTTGACGAACTTGGCCTTCTGGCTCTTGTAGGACTTCTGCAGGCCCGGGTTGATGTACTTGCTGAAAGCTGTCAGCGATAGCGCGGCGAGCGTGTCGCCCTGCGGGAATACGTCATGGCGCACCCACGCTCCGAGCGCGACGTCGGGGTACGTGGTGCCGACGATCTTGAGCGACTTGCCGCCGGCCTTCCGGATCTGGCGGACGATGCTCTTGAGGTTGCGCACCGCCGGGCCCATGTTCGTCGCCACGCAGCCGAGGGGATCCGTCTTCGGGAGGCACACGTCCACGTCGTTGCCTCCGATCGAGATCGTCACGAGGCCCATCTGTGCCTTGTGCTTCTTGATGAACGAGACCGCCGCCTGCACCTGGGTCTGGTTCGGGTAGCCGGCGGCGCCGGGCGCGAGCGCGCGAGCGTCGCAGCCCTTCCGCTGGAGCATCGAGGTGGTGGTCGCGCCGCCGCAACCCAGGTTCACCAGAGTGAAGCGGTAGCCCTTCTTGCGCGCGAGCGGGACAAGCTGGTCGGCGAAGCCGTTGTGCGTCGTCGCCTTCACGTTGCCCTGGTAACCGACCGCGTAGGAGTCGCCAAGCGACACGTAGTACTGCTTCTTCGCTGCGGCGTGCGCGGCGGGCACGACCACGAGCGACACCAAAACTGCAGCCAGCAGGGCACGGACACGGCTCGACGACATCGAAGTTCCCTCCTCGATCAAGAATGCGGCGCCCGCGCAGGACCTTGCGCGACGCACGACCAGTCGCGGAACCATAGCGTCGCCCGCTCGCACTAGCGTGCGCAGGCATGGAGCGGAGTCCGAAGCGAGCGCGTCCGGCGCGCCGCCAACTCGGCCAGGTGATGACGCCCCGCGGCCTGGCCGCGCGGCTCGTTTCGGAGCTGCCACTGGCGCCCGGCGCGCGGGTGCTCGAGCCTTCGTTCGGCGAGGGCTCGTTCCTGCTGCCGCTGATCGAACGGCTCGCCGGCCTCTTCGGCTACGAGCGCGCGCTGCGCGAGCACGTTTGGGGCGTCGAGCTCGACCCCGTTCTGTACTCGCGCGCGGTCGCCTCCATCGAGGCGCGCTGGGGACCGCTGCCCGACGGACACAACCTCACGTGCGCCGACTACTTCCGGGTGGAGCCGGAGCGGCCTTTCGACCTGATCGTGGGCAACCCGCCGTTCGGCGGCACCTTCGACGCCGCGATCGAGGACGCGCTCGACCGGCGCTTCGGCCGCTACCGCGGGCACAAGCTCAAAAAGGAGACGTACTCCTTCTTCGTCGCGAAGGCGCTCGATGAGCTGGCGCGCGGCGGTCGCCTGCGCGTCATCTGCAGCGACACGTTTCTCACCATCAACACGATGCGCGGGCTGCGCGAGCTGCTGCTCGACTCGGGGTCGGTGCGGGTGAGCGAGCTGCCCGGCGAGTTCGAGGAGACGAAGCAGCCGATGGTCCTGCTGGACCTCGAACAGGGGCCGCCCGCCGATTACGCGCTCATCCGCGGCGCGTCGCTTCCGCGCGCCGCGATGGAGCAGACGGCCAACCTGTCCTTCGGCCTGCGTCCCGAGCACGCGCCGTACTTCGCCGGCCCCACGCTCGGCGAGTTCGTGGTCGCCACGGGCGGGATGACAATCGGCAGGAACGAATGGTTCGTTCGCCCGATTGCCGCCGACGGCACGATCGAGGAGCCCTACGAGTTCGAGTTCTTCGACCGCCCGATAACCGTCGAGGGCGAACTCGCGCGCGCGAGGCTGAACCGGATGTCGCCGAAGGTGCGCGAGCGGGTCGCCGAGCGGGAGCGCAGGGGCGAGACCCGCCGCGCCGTGCGCGTGCGGAAGCGCGCCGAGCCGCTTCGGATCAAGCTCCCCCACCCGCACTACCGCCCGTACAACAAGGCGCGACCCGCGCGCGTGTACGCGAAGCCGAGCCACGTGGTCTTCTGGCGCGACGACGGCGACGCCGCGCTCACCTTCAAGCGCGACGGTCCGTGGTACCTGCACGGCGTGGGCGGCCAGCCCTACTTCGGCCGCGAGGGGATCACGTGGCAGCTCGTGGCCCCGCGCATCAACGCGCGCTACCTGCCGCCGGGCTTCATTCTCGACAGCGGCGCGCCCTGCGCGTTCCTGCGCGAAGGCGTTGCGCGGCGCGAGCTGTTCGCGGTGCTCGGCTGGCTGCAGAGCTCACTCGCCACGCGGCTCCTCAAGGAGGCCGTGAACCACACGCGCAACATCCAGGGCAAGGACATCGAGCGCCTGCCCTACCCGCACTGGGTCGCGTCAGACCGCCTGGACGACGTGGCGGTGCTCGTCGAGCACGAGGTTATGCGGGCGATGAACGGGATCGCTATCGCGAACGACCTGAGCCGCCGGCTCGACGCGATGTTCGAGCCGGCGGCAGCTCAGGCCGCCTGAACGGGCAGGAGAGCTACTTGCTGTTGCCGGGCTTGCCGACCAGCGTGCCGTTCACGTCGACGTTGTCGACGACGCTCTGGCCCGTGCCCTGATCGGTGCCCTCGTCGGCGACGATCTCGATCGAGGCGATGGTGTCGGTCGGGGCCATGGGCGGGAACGCATCCGCGCCCGTCTGGCGGACCCGCTCCCATCCGGGAGCTCCCGCGATCGGCGTGTGGGTTCCGTAGAAGCAGCCGAAGAAGTGCGTGACGTTGTTCTCGTCCGTCACGTTGAAGCGCGGCGAACCGGCGCCGCAGTGGCCGGTTACGTCAAAGCCGATCTCCGACAGTGTCTGTCCCTCGGCGCCCGTCACGGTCGCGCCTGCGGCCGCATCGGTGGCCGTGAGCCCGTTCTTCTGCAGCACGAGCCCGTGGTTGGATCCACCGGCATCCGCCAGTCCGGCCTTGGCCTGCCAGGCGGACACGATGATCCCGGTGTTGCCCGGGTCGTAGACGAACGGGTTGACCTTGAGCTTGCCGCTGTCGGCAAGCGATGGAGCCGCCACTGCCAGCGCAGCGACGATCGTGAGCGCAAAGATTGCGCGTCGCATCCCTACCTCCTCGTTGGTGTTGCGAGCCAGGGCCGGGTTGCTCTTTTCGAGCGTTCAGAGACTCGGCCCCGCAGCCACCCTCTGCGAGGCTCGCCGATACGTCAATAAGGCCAGATCAAGATGGCGCGACGGCCTCCGTGTGCTGACGCGCCAAGAAGCGCTTAGGGGCCGGCTCTTCCTCGGCGGCTCCGAGCGGACTGGCCGGCGCGGCACCGACCTCCCACGTCCAAGACTGTGGAGGATCGCTTGCGGGGAACGAGGCCTCGCCTATCTCGTCGAGGGTCGGTCGGTTCCGCGGCCTGACGTCTGCGTCCTGTCGTTGGTCGTTCATACCGAAAAGGGTCTCACCAGCGGCAAGCGCTAGCTGAGCAGCCCCTCGAACAGACGCCGGTGGCCTTCCTCATCGGCGAGGACGGAGACGGCGAGGTCGTGCGTCACGTAGTCGTTCCCGTCGGCCAGGCGGGCCAGCTCGCTGTACGCGGCGATCGCCGTGCGCTCTGCCTCGATCACGCCGCTGATCACCGCATCCACATCACTGCTCGACGCGGGCGGCTGCAGCGACGGCTGCTGGCTCACGAACGCATCCGAGCCCGGCACCGTGCCGCCCAGCTCCCTGATGCGCTGTGCGAACCGCTCGGCGTGCTGCAGCTCGTCGGCAACGTCAGCGGACAACAGCTCCGCCACCTGCCTGCCGCGCAGGCCGTCGAGATTGGTCGACGCGGCGAGGTAATTCATCACCGTCTCGATCTCCATCAGATACGCGTCGGTAAGCCGGCGGACGATCTGATCCTCGGTGGGCGTGGCGGTCTCGGCCCGCTCCCGCCGCTGCGTGGACGCCATGACAGACATCGCGAACTCCTTTCGTCGCTTACGAATGAGAAAGACGAGCATCGCAACGACCTGCGCCCGCGGCCATGGGCAAAACACCGCATCTCAAGGGCGCGACCACCGCGGTGAATGAGGTCTGCCATCCCCGTGAATGGGCGGTGGACCCCATTGTTGGACACGCCACCGCGGTCGAGAATGCCTCCATGCCGGCAGCGTTCATCACCTGTGCGACACCCCGGTCCATGACACCCGAGCACGCAGCCGGGTGGCTGGAACGTCGCGCGGAGCTCCTGAGCGACGACGAAGCGGTCGCAGAAGTATCGGTGCGCGAGCTGCGCCCGCGCGGAGGCGACCCGATCTGGCTTATGCGCGTCGCGGCGCGACCGGAGGAGACGGACGCCTGGGAGCTGCTCGTGCACGAGCTCGTGGCGGACCTTGACCGCCTTGGGATGCGACCCACAGCCGTTATCGACGAGCGGGCGAGAGAAGTGGCGGGCGCGCGCCGCGAGGTCCAGCCCGCCGCGTGATCGTCCTCAGGCCGCCCCGGTCTGACCGCGATTCATCGCAAGGCCGCTCAGCTCGATGAGGCACCCAGCTTCATCCGGGTCGCGCGGCACGAAGCCGGTCAGCTTGGCTCCCGGCTGGAGCACGTCCAGCAGCCCGCGCGTGAGGCCGCGGTGGAGTGTGCAGACGACCTCCTGGTTCTCTCGCACGGCGTCGCGATAAGGGCAGTTGTCCAGGCAGAACGTCACATCACCGGTGTGCTCGGTTTCGGCGCGCGGCTGGAAGCCGAGCGCCGAGAGCGTCGTCTCGAACGTCTCCTCGGGTGACGCCCCCGGGGCCGGGGCCAGCTCGCGCCCGATCTCGCGCCCCGCCGCCTCGATGTCGCGAAGCCGGCGAGGACCGGTCGGGATCGCGCGCGCGAGCCAGCGACCCAGGTCCGCGTAGGCACTCGGCGGCTGCCCACCGGGTCGAGCGTCGGGGGCGATCGTCCAAGCATCTGGGGGCCGGCCGACCGCGCGGCGGGGGCGCGAACGCTGCACGAGGCCCGCATCGCGCAATCGCTCGAGGTGCAGGCGCACCCCGTTCGGGTGCAGGCCGAGCTGCTCCGCGAGCTCCACCGTCCCAGCCGGGCGCTTGAGCTCCAAGAGGAGTGCGAACAGGCGGGCTCGCGTGGGCTGCGCCAGCACCTCGTCTCCCCCGGCTGGAAACGTCAGATCCACGAAACAGCAGTTTTGCACAATCCCGCTATGAAAACGATCGTCAGTTCGGCTTGCGACCGGCGATGACACGCGCCACCTCGATCATGACGAAGGCCGAGACAGAGAAATGCACGGCCATCGCCGCCGCGAGCATCCACCAGCCGCCGACCGCAGCGAGCGCCCAAACGGCGCCCACGACCAACAGGATCGCCACGGTGAAGATGGCCATCAGCGTGACCGCAGCTCGGGTGTCGTCGGCGGACCGCGACGGTCGCGGACGGGTGCTACTGCCAGGGGAAGGCACGCCCGAGAAAGCAGCCGACGAGCACGCTGCCGGCCAGGAAGAGGATCAACAACAGATAAGGGGCCCGGCGCCGTGCGCGGGCAGCGAACAGGGCCAGGGCCGCGAGGAGCGCGAGGCTTCCGGCGAGCACCCCGGCGGGAGCGCCAAGCAGATCGGAGATCGCGACGGCCAGCGTTCCGGCATTCCACAGCCAGAAGCTGGAGCGTGAGCTCCGACCATGTCCCGCCGGGGAGGCGCCATAGGCGAGTAACACCTGCGCGACGCCGCCGACCAACAGGAGGTAGGCAACCAGCCACCAGCCGTGCGCGAAGGGCACGGCCGTCCTGACCAGCGCAACCACGATGGAAGCGACGGCGAACGCCGCCGCGGCGATGGCGGGGGACGGAGAGCGGCGCGGGGAAGAGGCCTCCACCCGCGTCGGCGTGAGCAGCTCTTCCGCGAACGTTCTCATGGCGGCGGATTCGTGGGGGTGCGCGACGGGCGGCGCGGGTGATCCGGCCGGCGTCGCCGTTCCGGGCGCGGCCAGCGGTCGCCCGCTGGAGCCGCCGCCCGCCGGCGCACTGCGGCTGGTGCCACCGTGTCGAGCGGCAGGCTGAGCCCGCCGGGCCCCGGCCGGGGATTGGACGGCCGTGGCGGCGGTTCCTTCGGAGGCCCGCCCCCTGGCGGCCCGTCCTCGTCGTCGCCCGAGGACCGGAGCCGGTCCTCTCGCAGGAACAGGAACACCATGCCCGCCCCGAGCGCCATGACGCACAGGTGCATGCCGCCGAAGATCAGGATCAGTCGGATGACGCCACCTTTCGGAGCGGAGCCGACGCCGCGCGCTCGGCGACTGCCGTGGCGCGCTCCTCGCGGGAGAGCAGGTCGAGGAACACGACCATGAAGGCGACACCGAAGACAAGCAGCTCGATCAGGCACATGGAGGCGCCCGCGATCTGCTGATCGCGCAGAGCGGAGATCCCGTAGGCGCGTGGCGCCTCGGCGTACCGCGGGTAGAGGGCGCTCCCCAGCCAGGTGAGCGGCAAACAGATGGCAGCCGCCGCCGCCCGCGAGAGGCCGAGGTAGCCGAGGCGGCTCCACGCTGGGCGCCGACGCTCCCCCGGGAGGGGGTCGATAACCGCCCACCACAGCAGCAGACCGCTGCCCAGCAGGGTCAGATGCTCGAAGACATGGAGCGGTGCCGACGCGGCCGCCGCGTCGAACAAGACGGGAACGCCCCAGGCCAGCTGCACCGCGGCCCAGATCGTGGCCGCGAGCCAGCCGTTTCTGAGCCAGGCCAGTCGCCGGCCGAGCTGCCCACCCGGAGCCACAACCCGCAGGATGCGTGGCGACAGCCCGAGCGGCAGCACGGGCGCGCGCCAGCCGAGCACGATCAGGGCAGGTGCG
>Ga0070680_100001436_pt1 | contig 17248 bp, 11 predicted proteins | sample KBSC73BmetaG_FD_64672 | JGI IMG/M metagenome (GOLD analysis project Ga0070680, IMG submission 64672) | Corn rhizosphere microbial communities from Kellogg Biological Station, Michigan, USA - KBS C7-3B metaG | ecosystem: Host-associated > Plants > Roots > Rhizosphere | place: USA: Michigan...
GCGCCCCGGCGTGGGGATTCCCAGGGATTTCTTAGCTGATTGGAATCTGTTTTGGGATCGAACATCGGACCTGCTTCGATCAGGCATACTTTCAGTCCGGCGTTTGCCAGTACATAAGCCGCCATTCCCCCACCGGCCCCGGATCCAACAATCACTGCATCATATTTCTTTGTCTGCTTCTTAACCTGAAGATCTCCCATGGCAATTTTTGTGTGAAAGAAAACTAAAATGAAAGTCTAAATTTAATTGATAAAACAGAAAGTGTAAATTTTTTTGTTCCGGCGGCATGCTTATTGTTTAAATCTCAGTGGTATGAAGAAGATATCAGGCTTAGCGCTTATATTGATTTTTTCGCTGGGTTTTTTTTTGAAAGCGGAGAGAGCAGATGCCCAGGGCACGGTTAGTTTCCAGGTTTTTTATGATCAGTTGTCGCCCTACGGCTCCTGGGTGAATTACAATCAGTACGGATATGTGTGGATACCCACCCGCGTAAATCAGGGCTTTCGTCCTTACGGCAGTTCCGGCCACTGGATATTCACACCGGACGGATGGACCTGGGTTTCGGATTACAGCTGGGGCTGGGCTCCTTTTCATTATGGCAACTGGTTTTATGATGATGTGTATGGCTGGATGTGGGTTCCCGGGTATGAATGGGCTCCGGCCTGGGTCACCTGGGGGGAATATGGCGACAACTACGGATGGGCTCCCATTGCGCCCAGTATACAAATCGGGGTTGCATGGAATACTTACCGCCCGCCGGTATATTGCTGGACTTTTGTTCCCAGGAGTTATATGGGCCGTCCGGGCATGAATGCGCACTATGTCCGTTACAATACAAGAACCACAGTAGTGAACAATATCACCGTCATTAATAATATCAATTCCGGAAACGGCCGCCCGCAATATATGCGCGGGCCGCAGCCTACTAATGTAGAAAGATATACGCACAATACGGTTCGTCCCGTTCGCATCGTAGAATCTCCCCGGCCGGTCAGGGGGCAGGTACAGAACGACCAGGTAACTCTTTACCGTCCTGCTGTGAACAGGACGGCATCTGCCAAACCGCCGGCGCCTACCCGGGTCCAAACCCTGCAAAAAGTACAGCCGGCCAGCCTGCCGGGATATAACAGGAATGTCCGCCGTTCCGCGCAACCGGCCAATGCCAACAGGCCTTCAGCACCGGCTAATCAACCCGTAAGGCCGGCGCCAAATAACGGAACTGTTCAGCCGCGCACTGCGAGACCGGCAACGGCTAATCCGAAACCTGCAACGCCGTCCACCCGGGAAAGGATACCGAAGCCGGTGCCGAACCAACGAACTGAAACGCCGGTTCCCCGGCCGCAAAATGCAAAGCCGGCAACGCCGCGCCGTAATACAAATCCGGTTCCGCACCAGCAGCCTCAGGCGCCGCGAACAGTGCCGCAGGAACCCAGACCTGCTCCGCAACATCAGACGCCGCGGCCCGCACCTGCACCGAGGCAAACGCCGCAGCATCAGACTCCGCGGCCAATACCACAACATCAGACGCCGCGGCCCGCACCGCAATCACCACGACCAGCCCCGGCACAGCCAGATAATAAACCGGCGAGACCTGATGGGCCTGACAGGCGGTGAGACGTGGATAGTTTATAGTCGATATGTATAGTGAAAGCTGGCTGGTGAATGGTGCAAAGCGAATTCACAGAACGGGGTAGGACCTGACTTTATCCGTAATTTCGCCACTGATAATTTACAATTCTCAATTGATGAAAGAGTCTGTATACGTCGTATCTGCCGTCAGAACACCTATTGGTAGTTTCGGCGGCATGCTAAAAGATATTTCTGCTACCCGGCTGGGCGCAATTGCCATTAAAGAAGCCATGGAGAAAATCCGTTTGCCTGCAGAGGCAATAAATGATGTGCTGATGGGTTGCGTGCTTCAGGCCAACCTGGGACAGGCACCGGCGCGGCAGGCAGCAAAATTTGCCGGACTTCCCGATTCGGTCAACTGCACGACTATCAATAAAGTTTGCGCCAGCGGAATGAAAGCCATTGCACTGGCCGCGCAAAGTATTTTACTCGGAGATGCTGAGGTAGTGGTGGCCGGCGGAATGGAGAGTATGAGCAACACGCCATTTTATACGGAACAATTGCGCTGGGGAAACAAATACGGGAACAGTATGCTCATTGATGGTTTGGCAAAAGACGGACTCACAGATGTGTACGACGGAAGGGCCATGGGGAATGCAGCGGAACTTTGTGCATCTGTTTGCGGGATCAGCCGGGAAGCGCAGGATGATTTTGCCATGACAAGCTATCAGCGGGCACAGGAAGCCTGGAACCAAGGATATTTTAAGAATGAAGTGGTCCCTGTTGAGATACAGAAAAAAGGAGAAACGATCCGGATAGAGCGGGATGAAGAACCTTTCAATGTAAAATTCGACAAAATACCACAGCTTAAACCGGCATTTCAGAAAGACGGAACAGTAACCGCTGCCAACGCCAGCACGATGAACGACGGCGCCGCTGCATTGATCCTCATGAATGAAAGAAAAGTAAAAGAACTGGGATTAAAACCACTGGCTAAAATCATTGCTTTTGCAGATGCCGAACAGGCTCCGGAATGGTTCACCACTTCTCCGGCCCTCGCTGTTCCCAAAGCTGTTCAGAAAGCCGGATTAAAAATGGAACAAATCGATTACTGGGAACTCAATGAAGCATTTGCGGTTGTCGGTATTGAAAACAGCAAACGGATGAACCTGGATCCGGCAAATGTAAATGTTTATGGTGGCGCTGTTGCTTTGGGTCATCCGCTGGGATGCAGCGGAGCAAGAATCATCGTCACCCTGATCAACATCTTGAACCAGCGCAATGGCAAATACGGTGCAGCCGGCATCTGCAATGGCGGAGGAGGGGCGAGTGCAATGGTGATTGAAAGGCTCCTGTAACAGTGACGGGATCAGCCCGGAATTTCCTTTGCTTCGCGGACCTTCTTAAAATATTCCTTTATCAGGGCGGTATACAACTTTTTGCGCTTTACGTTCAGCCGCACCTGTGCGGCATTTCTCAACCCTTCATCAGCTATTATCTTCCTGGCCTCGTAATTGGCCTCCGCCATGGTTTCATTCACTTTCCGCTGGGCGGGGCTCAGCACGCGCCGGCTCATGTCCGGATAATTGCTCACCACGGTCTTATTGCCGTATTGCTTGAATACCAGCTGTTTACCTATCTGGCCGGAGAGTTCTTTCAATAGCAGGTTATTACTGATCGCCATATTTTCTTTTCTTTTTAGTGTTTGCCTGACGTCTTTGATACCCCACATCAGACACTGAAATTAAGGTAATTTTAAGGTTATCCTAAGGTTATCTTAAGGTTTAAACATTAAGATAACCTTAGGATAACCTTAAGATAAGACTAAGATATGAGGTATATCAGACATACCAATGAGTTTAAAGAATGGATACCGTTAATAAAATAGCTGCTCTGCGCGAGGCAAAAGATATGAGCCGGACCGATTTTGGCAGGGCCGCGGCGTCCCTCTCCGGGAGATCATCGGCCGCTATGAGCGTAATGAAGTATTGTCTTCCGTGGAATGGTTACGCTTCCAGACGAGAAATTATCTTGTCCGGAACGATCCCTAAAGGGTACATGAGCATAAAGCCGTAACAGTAGTTCAGCGACTGTCAGGAACTTTCGATTTTTTGTCATTATATCCCCAGCAGAAACTGATCATGAATATAATCCACCACGTCAACCAGGCTTTTGTTTTCTTCATACGCTTTCAACTGCCGGTCGGCCCCTGTGCCGGTTTCGAAGATCTTCGGGATGATACTGATGGCGTCCCGGATCCCGAGCGGATCCACCACATCGTCGATGAAATCGAGTAATTCATATATTAGCGCGCGGGTATTTACTTCTTCCTCTTTTCCGAAATCAATGAGGTGGCCGTCAATTCCATAACGGCTCGCACGCCATTTATTTTCATTGATCAGTGCGCGCGGGTAGATGATGAAGTTCAGGTTCTGCGTCCGGAGTTTATAGATCTTCGCACAAACCGCCTGGAATAATGCTGCGATACAAATGGTTTCTTCAACCGTGAGGGGAACGTCGCAAATCCTGAATTCCACCGTATTGAAAAATGGATGAACCCGCAGGTCCCACCAGATTTTTTTTGCATTGTCGATGCAATTGGTCTTCACGAGCAGCTTCACGAAATTTTCATAAGCTTCAATGCTCTCAAAATATTCCGGAATGCCCGTGCGGGGAAACTTATCAAATACTTTTGTGCGGAATGACTTATACCCGGTACTGCGACCTTCCCAAAAAGGCGAGTTGGTGCTGAGCGCATAGATATGCGGCAGGAAATACCGGGTGGAATTGGCGATATGATTTGCCATTTCCCGGCTCTCCATGCCCACATGTACATGCAAACCGAAAATCAGATTGCTCCTGGCCGCTTCCTGCAGTTCATTTACGATTTCATTGTAGCGTGCATGGTCTGTGATGAGCTGACTTTCCCAATGACTGAAGGGATGCGTTCCGGCAGCGCCAACCCAGAGACCCATATCGCCGGCAATCTGGGAAATGGTTTTTCTTAATAACGCAACATCTTTGTATGCCGCGTGGATGTCCTCACAGATATCGGTGCCTACTTCAACAACGGCCTGGTGCATCTCGGCTTTTACCTTGTCACGGATAACTTTTTGTCCCTCCACTACAATTTTCTGCTCATGGCTTTTCAATTCCCGGCTTTCGGGATCTATGACCATATATTCTTCTTCGATGCCCAGGGTAAAATTCTGATAGTTGATAATTGCCATATAAACAGGGGTCTTTGATCGGACGCTGAATCAGCCCATGAGGGGTTTCTGCAGCGTGCTTTTTTTCAGGTATTCACCCCAGGTCAGGTTATCCAATCCCTCCCGGGTATCGAGCGCACGCTCAATGGCATAAGTGGCGGAAGTTTCAACCACCCAGTTGAAATTATCTTCCCCCACACTGGCTCTTTCAGCATCCGGCGCAGGATTGCAAAAGTCAATCGCGTATGGAATGCCATCCCGTATGGCCAGTTCCACGGTATTGAAATCGTACCCGAGAAACTGATTGATCCGGAGTACGATCTGTTCCATTTGTCTTACCCTTTCTTCCGAAGCCGTAAAACCGGCTGCATACCGCAGGTGGTGCGGATTGCGGGGTTCATACGGCATGATGCGCACCTCTTTGCCGCCGATGCAATAACAACGGTAATATTCTTCAAAGACAATTTCTTCCTGTAAGAGCATGACGAGGCGCCCGGTTTCACTGTGCTTCTGGTAAAAATCTTCCGGACTTTCTACACGGTAAACGCTTTTCCATCCGCCGCCGGCAAAGGGTTTCATATAAGCAGGAAATCCTATATACTGAAAAATAGATTCCCAGTCGAGCGGATAAGCCAGATTGGAAAATGAATCTCCCGAAGTTTCTTCCGGTAATTCGCGGGAAGGGAGAATGACGGTCCTGGGCACGGGCACACCGATTTTTGTCGCCAGCGCATTGTTGAAAAATTTCTCATCCGCGCTCCACCAGAAAGGATTGTTGATTACGGCCGTTCCGCAAAGTGCGGCATTTTTCAGGTAAGCGCGGTAGAAAGGAACATCCTGGGAGATCCGGTCAATGATCACGGAATAGCCGCTGGGCTCACCCTGCATCACTTTGTCAATATGCACCGGTTCTGCTTCTATGCCCCGCACATTCTTACCATTTACCGCTTCGATAAATGCCATGGGGAAGGAGCGTTCTTTGCCGTAGAGGATGCCGATTTTTTTCATACCTTTTTTTTGGGTTGACGGTTAACAGTTGACGGTTGACGGACTTTGTGTGGGTTATTCTGATAAAAATACAATTAGTTTGATAAGCCGGAGTCCGTCAACCGTCAACCGTCAGCTGCTCTGCATCAAAGACAAATAATGCGGAAACATTTCCCGCCATACCGGCCAGTCATGACTCGCATTGGGTCTTATATCCAGCCAGTGATTAATATTTTTAAGCTGGAGGATGCTGCTTAGCCGCTCATTGTCCGCCTTACAGATATCATGTTCACTGGTACCGAGTACGATACCCATTTTCCAGAGATTGGGATTGTTATCCTGCACGATAAAATCAACCGGATTATTGAAGTAAACGGAATCATCATAATATCCGTTCACAAAATTCCGGATATCAAAGGCGCCGCTCATGGAGAAACAATAGCTTGTCAGATTGGGATGGCGGAAAGAAGTGTTTACGGCATGATATCCGCCGAAACTGCAGCCGGCGAGGGCCATCCGTTCATAACCCGTTTCATGCTGGGCCCAGGGGATGAGTTCCGTGCTCAGCATGCGGTCGTAGCATTCGTAATTATGCGCCCGCACCAGGGGGGAAACGGATTTATTATACCAGGTTTCTGAATCGAGTGTATCCGGGCAATAGATTTTTACTTTGCCGTTTTCCACGAACCATTTCGCGGCTTCGATCATGCCCTGGTCTTTGTTCTGGTAATAAGCGCCCTGGGAAGTGGGGAACAGGATCACCGGCTGGCCCGCATAACCAAATACCAGCATTTCCACGTCCCGGTCAAGGGAAGGGGAATGCCATTTATGATATTCTTCTTTTGTATCCATATACGCCAGGTTACCCGTCAACCAAATTTATTTAAAATGCAACCAAAAACGATCAACTCCGGATTCTTTATTATTTTTGGATTTATGCAGTCTGTGAAACCGGAAACAGTGATTAAAAAACCGGTAACGATAGTCTCCGGTGCGCTGGGAAGAAGCGTGCTGGCGGATTTTTACCTGCCGCCACATACGCAAAGCGGATCCCTGGCGGTACTGCTGATCAACGACGGGCAAGACCTGGTGCGGATGAAGTTTGCTGCGATCCTGGATCAGCTATACCGGTCGGAAGAGATGCAACCTGTACTTTGTATCGGCATACATGCCGGTCCCCAGCGGAAACTCGAATACGGAACAGCCCATACGCCGGACTACAGAAGCCGCGGTATTTACGCGCCCCGGTATACGTATTTTATTATCCGGGAACTGATACCTTATATCAAACAGCTCTTCCCGGAATTTCTATTTACGGAATGGGCATTTGCGGGATTTTCCCTTGGCGGTTTGAGCGCGCTGGATATCAGCTGGGCGCATCCGCATATCTTCCGGCACACGGCAGTTTTTTCGGGATCCCTCTGGTGGAGAAGCCTGGATAAGGCCGACCCTTTGTACCGGGATGAGGTCCACCGCCTGATGCATAATTTGATTCATGAAGGGAAATACACAGCGGGACTGAAATTCTTTTTTGAATGCGGAACAGCAGACGAAACAGAAGACCGCAATCAAAATGGTGTCATCGATTCCATTGATGATACAAAAGATCTGATCGCTGAGCTCATGCAAAAAGGCTACAAAGAAAACGACGATATATATTATCTTGAAATACCGGGTGGAACACACGATCCCGCCACCTGGGCGGCGGCGATGCCGTTATTTTTGAAATGGGCATGGGGGAGGTAATTGACAATGGACAATTGACAGTTGACAATGAGGTACACGCATTATTAATTATCCATTGTCCATTGTCAATTGTCCATTGTCAATTATCAAAAACTGTATCTAAGGCCTAACTGCATATTCCAGCGCGACAAAAAATCGTTGTACTGCCAGGGCTTGTTCGTGTATTTATTCAGTCCGAAAACCGGGTTGAAAGAGTAGTAGGGCGTAATGGTACCGTTGCCGTTATCTACAAAATGATCCACGGTAATGGGCTGGGATTCCTGGTTGCTGATATAATAAGAATGCCCCCATTTATTACTCAGCAGGTTGCTGACATTGAAAATATTTACGGAAATGGATAAAGTATGTTGCTTGTAGAAAGCAATGGATTCCTCCACTTTCAGGTCGAAATGATTTTCCCAGGGCAGGCGGTCTCCGTTTCTTTCTGTATTCTTTCCAATATGATTCCTTAGATATTTCGTCGAATTCATATAGGTTTGGAAAGCGGCGAATTCTTCCGCTGCCGTCATCCCGTTCTTGTCAACAAACTGCGAAGCGTCAGCGGGCATATAGATCAGGTCGGCTCCGCCGGCGGTGCTGAGTTTGGCGGGTGTGGATCCGTCGTCTCCGTTGATATCGCCGAAATACACATAAGAAAAGGGGCCACCGGAATTACCGGTATACACCAGCCCGATATTCGTGCTGAAGATCTTGCCATAGCTGAACTTCTTACCAATAAAACCTACGATGCGGGAACCCTGATCGTAGTTATTCCTGGCCTGATCAATATTATTCAGCCCGTTGATATTGTAATTGTAACGGTAGTTTGAAGCTGCCGTGCTGGATGTGCCGTCGATTACACCGTATGAATGTCCGAGACTATAGGAAATCCTGCCGCTCCATCCCTGGCTGAATGTTTTGGCCAGGGAGAGGGTGATATTGTAAGCATATCCTTTTGTTGTATTGCTGAGCGCGTAGATGCTGGAATAAGCAGGATTTACTTTTGCGCCATAGAAAGGCCGGGTGGAATTACCAAGCACCAGGTCAGCAGTCGCCGGCGCCAGGTTCAGGTCGTGGTACAGAATATCCTGCAGCGTTTTTGTATAAATTCCCTCCAGGGTACCGACAATGCCAAAGGGCAGTCGCCGGTCAACGGCCAGGTTGCTCCGCAGAGTTCTCGGATATTTGAAATCCGGGTCGGTCACGTTAATGCCCGGCCCCACGCCGTTGGCCGGATGAAAGGGCGCATTGGGTGCGAAGTGCACGTTGTTGCTGGCGACTGCTGCTGCATTCAGTGTGCTGGAGATGGTACCGATTCCCGTATTGCTGTACTGATTGGATATCCACACAAAGGGAACGCGGCCGGTAAATATTCCCACGCCTCCGCGAATCTGGGTTTGCCGGTCGCCGGTCACATCCCAGTTAAAACCGATGCGCGGAGAGAGTAAAACTTTGGAAGTAGGTACTTTGTCCGTTGCCACATTATTACTTACGGCAATGTCAGAACTGTTGAAAGCATCATTAGCCACTGGCTTGCCGGCGAAGATGGGGATATCGGCGCGGATGCCATAAGTGAGGTTGAAATTTTCCGTTAGGGTAAATGCGTCCTGCGCATAGAATCCAAGCTGTGATGCTTTTACACTGGCGATGGGGGTTGGATTTTTCGGATCTGTTGAATACACAGTCTGGTACTGACTGGCATAGGCAGCGGGTGAGCCGGAGGCATCGTCGTAGAAATCCTGCAGGCTGTTGTAAGTATAACTTCCCACCAATCCCTGAAGAAATACATTTTTGGAATGGTAGAACTGATTGTCGGTGCCAAACGTGAACGTATGTTTACCGGCATATACATTGAAATTGTCTGTTATGGTGAGCACGGTCTGATCCAGGGAATTCGCCTGCGAGCTGTATTCCGTTCCGAAATTATAGGTTGCACCATTATCCGCGATTTTAACGGCCGGAAAAAGGGATCCGGGGGTCTGGCGTTTATCCTGCGTGGAAGTGTAAGTGGCCCGCAGCATATTCGAATACTTACTGCTGATATTGGTATTCAGTTCCAGAACCGTCGAGTTGGTGGTGGAATTAAAGATATAGGCATTGTTGTAAAAGCTCATGACGGAAGGTGAAGTCTGATAGAAATTCAAATTGCTTCCCTTTACGTAGCTGTGCCGCAGCGTGAGTTTAGTCTTTTTGTTCAGGTTCCAGTCGATGCGGGCGAAAACGGCATCTGATTTCTTTTCGCTGTTGAATCCATTGTAAGCGCCGGGATTATAGCTCCAGCCCGGATGCTGGCCTTCATCCTGCAGAAAATTGCTGAGACTGTCGAGTGCCGATGTGCGGATCGGGGACTGGCTGCTTCCCGGCAGGTTAGCAGGCGGCTGGGATCTTCTTTCCCCTTCATAATTCACAAAGAAGAACAGCTTGTTCTGAATGATGGGACCGCCGAGCCGGGCGCCGTACTGCCAATCGTGGAAGTCACTGTAAGCAGTTTTGGTATCGGCACTCTTGCCCACCAGTCCCTGGTTCTGGTTGAATCCGTAAACGGAACCGTGGAATGTATTGGTGCCGGAACGCGTAACAGCATTCACGCCGCCGCCCGTGAATCCGCTGAGGCTGACATCATAGGGAGCGAGAATGACCTGTACCTGTTCAATAGCGTCGAAGGGAATGGGATTCAGTGCAGCCTGTCCGCCGTTGGTTCCGCTGGCTGCGAGGCCGAATATATCCGTGGCATTGGCTCCGTCGATCGTGAACTGATTGTATTTATTGCTCTGGCCGGCAAACGCAATACCCATCGTGCTTCCGTCGGTATTACTTCTTCTCGCCTGTGCCTGCGGAACCAGCCGCACATAATCATCTATATTCCGCGTAATCGTGGGCAGCGTCTGCAACTCCTGCTGGGAGATCTGAACGGAAGGGCCCTGCCGTTTGGGACTGATGAGCGCATTTCGCTGATAGCTGACCGTTACCTCGCTGAGGGTCTTGGAATTGTCTTCCAGTATGGCTTCCAGTTTCAGCGGCGCCCCGAGTTGAAGCTGAATATCATCATACGTCCTCGTATTATAGCCGGCATAACTGATCTCAATTTTATAAGGACCGCCCACCCGCATGTTGGAAAGCGTGAACCATCCGTCGGCTAAAGCCACGGTACTATACACCGTACCCGACGGGATATGGGTGGCGATGATGGTAGCGCCTGCAAGGTTTTCATTTTTGGAATTCCGGACGATTCCGGTGATGGCGGAAGTGGTTACCTGGGAAAATAAGCTAAGGAAAGAACAGGACGTGACTATCAAAAACAAGAGTCGTTTTATCATAACGGGTTTGATTTGTTAGCAAAGTAAATGCAGGGGTCATCAGGTGCTGCGCATCAGATGATTAAATAAACATTAACAAATGGCAGCAGGCGTGGGGTTCGAATGTTAAAGGAAAGAAAAAATCGAATAATATATTTTTTCCCCGATTATTTTTTATCAACAGGTTTGTAACCACAGCAGCGCATTCTACGTATAATTGACTATCAACAGATTAGGCGAGGCGTTATGCGGGCGCTTAGATATATATTAACTTTGTAATCAAATATTTTTTAAATGTTAGACAGAATTGAGGATGCAATAGAAGAAATCAAAAAAGGGCGTCTGGTAATCGTAGTGGATGATGAAGACCGGGAGAATGAAGGCGATTTTATTACTGCCGCCCGCAATGCATCGCCGGAAATTGTCAATTTTATGAGCAAGCATGGCCGGGGTCTGATCTGCGTTCCGCTGATCGAAGAACGCTGTGATCAGCTTTCCCTGGAGCTGATGGTAAATAATAATACTGCACTGCACGAAACCGCGTTTACTGTTTCTGTGGATCTGCTGGGCCATGGATGTACCACCGGCATTTCGGCGCACGATCGCGCGCTTACGATCAAAGCGCTGATCAACCCGGCAACCAAACCGGCCGACCTGGGCCGGCCGGGACATATTTTCCCGCTGCGCGCCAAACAGGGAGGAGTGCTGAGAAGGGCGGGACATACGGAAGCTACCATCGACCTCGCGCGACTGGCTGGATTTGAGGGTGCAGGTATCCTGGTGGAAATCATGAACGAGGACGGCAGCATGGCGCGTCTTCCGCAACTGAAGGAAATCGCAAAAAAATTTGAATTCAAACTGATCTCGATCCGGGATCTGATCGAATACCGTTTAAAAACCGATTCGCTGATCGAGGAAATTGTGCGGGTGGATATGCCTACCAAATACGGTCATTTCAAACTCATTGCTTTTAAAGAAAAAAATACTTCCAACGAACACCTGGCGTTAGTCAAAGGAGAATGGAAAGAAAATGAACCCGTGATGGTGCGTGTACATTCCTCCTGCTTCACCGGCGACATCCTCGGTTCCCTGCGTTGCGACTGTGGCGACCAGTTGCACAAAGCCATGCAGATGGTGGAAGCCAATAAGAGCGGCGCCATCCTGTACATGAACCAGGAAGGCCGCGGGATCGGCCTCGTAAATAAATTAAAAGCCTACAAATTACAGGAAGACGGCATGGATACCGTGGAAGCGAATATTCATCTCGGCTTTCCGATGGATAAGAGAGACTATGGAGTTGGTGCGCAAATTCTCCGGTACCTCGGCATAACCCGGCTCAAACTCATCAGCAACAATCCGAGAAAACGCGCCGGCCTGGCCGGTTACGGAATCGAAATCGTGGAAACCATCCCGATCCGGATTCCTTCCAATCCGCATAATGAACGTTATCTGCAGACTAAACGGGATAAACTGGGGCATGAATTGTTTGAGGAGCAGTAAGCATGAATTGTTTGAAGAACAGTAGGGGAGAGCTGAAACGCAGAAATTGGTAATGATTCCGGATCGCCTCCACATTTCCACATTTGCACATTTCCACATTTGCACATTTGCACATTTCCACATTTTCACATTCGCCAATTAAACCTACTACCTCTCCTCCACCGCAGTGCTGTCCGTTTTCTTCTTCTTCTTAAAAAATTCATCCAGCCGGTCGAAATCACGGCGATAGGAGATGCTTGTGCCCGAGCTGTTGGTGGTGTGGTTGCCTACATTCAGATAATTATAAGAATCGCGGTAAAAGAACGTGAGCACCACGCGGCCGTTTTCCGTGATCTTCCATTCGGCGGTGATATTGGGGAGGAACTGGACGGCGGCATACTGGGCCTGCTGCGCAGTGAGACCGAAATCCAGGGCACTGCCAACGGTGAAGGTCAAACGCTCATTGAGAAAGCTTTTAATAACAGAAAGATTCATATTGGTGCGGTCATAGGTGCGGTCGATACTTTCCTGGATGGGTATTCCATTATAAAAGGAGGTATTGAAATTCACCCGGATGCTTTTGTCTTTGAATACCCGCTGGAAAATACTGGAGAACTGCGTGCTGAGGGCGCTGGAAATGAATCCGGAAATGCTGCTGAAGAAAATCCCGCCCACCGCTTCGTTTGCTGTCAGGGCGTTGCCTCCGATGGTAAGCGGGCCGAAGCTGTTGAAGACGAGTAAAAAAGCGACCTGTTTATTCAATTCATTCGGGTCGCCCCCGATACGGGTATCAAGCAGGTAGGAAATTCCAAAATCGTTTCGCATCTGACTGTTGGGTGGCAACTGAATCTCAAAAGTAATAGCGGGGTGCATGAGTTTATCACTCAGGTTGGCCACTACCCAAACCGGTCCCTGATAGGTTTTCAGTTTGTCCCCGTTGGGAATCACATTGTCACTTACTCCCAGGTCGCCGAATTGTACATTCTCCGCTTCGTAAACGGCCTGTATATTGATATCGGCATTGTACGGATCGCCGGTCCACTGGATATAATTGTTCGAACCTTCCTTGAATACAAAGGGCTTCCGGATAAAGGACTGAAAGGAGAAATTATAATTACCGCGGTCGATCTCATATTTTCCGCGCATGTTCATGTTGGTATTGGTACCGACGACGATCTGCAGGTTACCATGACCGTTAGCTTTGATGATGTCCTTTGTTAACGGATCGATGATCAGGTAAACATTTGCATAGTTGTTTGCGGTAACATCCAGGGTGACGGTAAAATTTTCTTCCGTTCCCGGCGCTTTTTGCGGTTTCATTTCCTTGCCGTATACTTTCCAGACGATGAAATCGGCGTCTGCACTCTCCCGGCTGGTGGTGGTGGGGATGAAGATATTGGAGCTGTCCGTCGGCTCTCCTTTAATATACATCTGCAGGTCATCCTGCGGACCGGTAAGCCGGACCGTTGCCCCGCCAATCATCGTTCCGTAAAACTGATTATTGTCTGCAATATTCGTGTTGAGCAAAAGCAGTTTACTGGTGTTCAGCGCAAAATCATAGCGCATATCCCGGAACGAATGATGGTATAATATTCCTTTACTGATCTCTGCTTTGTTGCCCAGCGTATCCCGGATCTGGAAAGAACCAAAATCGATCCGGTCAGCACGCAGGTGCACCGTGGCGGCAGGGATCTTATAGGTACACTGGGTGTAATTCACGTGCAGACTTCCGTCTTTAAGCTGCAGGTCCCCAATATAATCCAGGTTCCTGCCTGTTCCGACAATTTGTAACTGCCCGGTGGCATAACCGGTTACATTGCTGAAAACCGATCCCAGGTATTTCTGTAGCAGGTCGATCTTCGTATTCACGAGATCGGGAATCATGATATTGATGGGTTGGGTTGCGCTATCGCTTGTATTAATGATCCCCCGCAGGTCAAAATGGTAATCCGTATTGTCTGAATGCACCTGCGCATTCACCAGTCCGGTTTGTTTACTGTATTGCGCTGTCAGATCGAGTTTGCCAATGGAATCATCGGAAAACCGGAAATCTTCCGCATTTCCCCTGAACTGTATGTCGGTGTGATTGAAAGGATCGGTGATATCCACTGTACCGGTGAGCAGGCCTTCGAGTCTTTCATCCTGCACAAAGAACGGAGCAAAGTCGCCGATATTGATCTTCCGCATATCCATGTGCACATCATTCCAGTTTCCGTCGCCGGAAGGATGTGTACTGATCAGCAACTGCTGGTCGCCGCTGTAAATTCTCAGCGCATTAGCGCCCACAATATTCCTGCTGAAGAGCAGTTCACCGTTTTTGTCGATCGTCCAGGTTTTGCTGTTAATATCGAAAGTAGAAGGGTTGAATTTGATTCGTATGCCGTCCGGCAGGGTTTGCACCTGCGCAGCAACGTCCGCGGCATTTAAGGTCTGATTGGCGCTCGTGGTTATTTTAACATCGGACAGATCGTTGAATGACCGCAGGTGAATATGTGTGGACGGGAAATGCAGACTGTCATTCACGTAAACTTCCGCCACTTTGCTGTCCACGGAAAGACTGTCGAAAGTTCCGTTTCCGGTCAGGTCCACTTTGTAAAAGGAAATATTCTTATAACTGAACTGCGGAATATTTACATTCAGGCTCAGCAGGTTTTCCTTACTGTTGATCCGCCCCGTGATATTGGTGAAATTGAAACCTTTGAGGTTTTTATCGAAGATGTCCAGGTAAGGATCCACTCTTCTGGTGGTGAACACAAAACTGAATCTTTCCTGCGTGAGTTTATGGGTATTGGGCTTGATATAACTGGGATAATACCGGTGAAGGAATTCCTGGAAAGCGGCTGGTAATTCCTTTATGGAGAATTCACCCACGATGGCTCCTTCAAATTCATTGCTCATTACCGTAATGGTCTTGCTGCTATCGATGATATTCGATTCCACCAGCAGCGAGTCGAACGATAAGCGTTCTCCCTTCTTGATCACGGTTGCATTGTAGATGCGGGCCTTCCCCAGAAAATGATCGATATCGTTTCCCGAAAAGTTGAACCGCAGTTTTCCGTTAAAGGAAAGACTGTCTTTCAGGAAATGGACGGCAAACAGATTGGCATTGTCGACGGTGGCATCAAAGTCAAATTTGGGCGTAGCGCCGCTCAGATCTATCAGGCCATTTAATGTGGCCAGGAGGTTAGAGTCTTTGGAAATGATGGTTCCGTTGAATCGTTTTTTTGTGAGCTGGCCGTTCACGAAAATATTGTTGTAAGTATATCCGTTAAAATTAAACTGCCGGATATTGCCATCCAGGCTGGCATTGACCGTATTGATGGTAAGGCCGCTGCCCTCCACTTTTCCGCGGAAAGAAACAGCTCCCAGACTGCTGTCGCCCATAAACTTTCCCAGTTCAAAATCATTGGTCAGCATGGTGCCGGAATAAACCGTTGCGCCTTTTTCGGGAAACCGCATGCTTACATTGGTCACCATGGATCCGATATTGGTCTCGATGGTTCCGGAGGTGTTGAAATTTTTTATAGTACCCTGAAAGTTCCCGACGAAATGTAAATTCTCTATCCGGTCAATATGCGGCTGATGTATGTCCTTCAGGGAAGGAATAAAAGTGACGGCATCGGCGTACGTGGTCCGGAAATCATTTGATTTAAAATTGATGAAAGTCTTATCAATGTCCGGAAGCCCGGTTAAATGAATGTCCCCGTATAAATTCGTATGCTGGCCGGCATGGATCCGGATATTATTCCCCTGCAGGTCGGATACGGATCCTTTTATCTTCCCCGTGATGGAAATATTTTTCTTCCAGGATTTAAGCCCGGAGGCAAAGTAGGCAATATCGTCGCTGTCGATGGTGGCATCCACAAAATTGGACTCCATTTTAACCCTGGTATTGTATTCCGACAGGTCATCGAAACTGTTGAACCGCATCGCAAAGAAATTCTTCAGATGGCTCTTATCCGTTTGCAGGTCGAGGTTATAAAATTCCATTCCTTCCGGAAAGAATTTCAAATTGGCTGTGAGTTTCTTTACTGTGAGGCCGCTTCTTTCTTTCGTGGACAGGTTGATCTTAGCCGTGATGCTGTCCTTTACGAAAGCGAGGTTTTTGAAATCTGCATGAATATCGGAAAACCGGATATGGTACTCATCAAAAATGGGAGAAATATTTTTTTCCGCCAGTTTATCATCCCGGAAATTCCCGTTGTCGATTACCGCATGTTTTACCCGGATATCCCAGTCATCGGGATTCCATCGCAGATGCAGCGGATCGTTGTGTATGATTTCTGCGGTTTCGGGAGGCGGGCCCGGGCGGTTGCCGGTATAGTTCCGGATGGCAAAATCGGGTTCCGTAAAATAGAGCGATGCGATGCTCATTTTTTTCCGGGCAATATCCAGGCTGTCGGCATCCATGGAAAAGGCAGTCATCCGGAGTTCCATATCCTCTCCCCGCCAGCCGTCGGCTTTCAGCAGGTGCAGGTGCGTAATCTGGATCTGGCCAAGTTGCAACCCGATCGGTTTCTTTTTTTCCGAGCTGTCGCCCCTGAAATAATCCGAAAGGAACTGGTAATTCCAAACCGAATCGGAACGCGACAGGCGGAGATAAGTCTCGTCCAGGCCAATGTATTTTAACTCAATTTTATCCTTGAAAAAGAACCAGTCGGTAATATTCAGGCGAACCTGACCCGAAGAAAGCAGGGTATCTCCCTTTTGATCTTTCACCAGCACCCCTTGCAATAACATCTTATTGAAAAACGAAAACTCCACATTCCGGATGCTGATTTTTGTCTGCAGGTCTTTCGATAGTTTGCTGGTAACCTGTGCCACCAGCCAGTTCTGGACGAAACCTGTCTGCATGAGAACCCATAACAATGCCAGAAGCAGAATCAGTGTCAGCAGTGTATTGCGGAGTATTTTCCCAACTTTTTTCAGATACGAAGATTAGGGGTTAAAAGTACTAAAATGGGGCTGGATGAGCAATAGGGA
>Ga0070680_100001438_pt1 | contig 17245 bp, 15 predicted proteins | sample KBSC73BmetaG_FD_64672 | JGI IMG/M metagenome (GOLD analysis project Ga0070680, IMG submission 64672) | Corn rhizosphere microbial communities from Kellogg Biological Station, Michigan, USA - KBS C7-3B metaG | ecosystem: Host-associated > Plants > Roots > Rhizosphere | place: USA: Michigan...
GCGGCCTGGGCCGACAAGTGGGACGGACACGTGCACCACACCCCCTATCGCAATGTGACGCTGGCGATGCCCGAAGCGCTGGGCGTGATCGGCATTGCGTGCCCGGACGAGGCGCCGCTGCTCGGGTTGGTGTCCACCGTGGCGCCGGCGATCGCCATGGGCAACCGGGTAGTGGCACTACCGTCGGCGCGCTGGCCGCTTGCGGCGACCGACCTCTACCAGGTCCTGGAGACGTCGGACCTGCCCGGTGGTGTGGTGAACATCGTCACCGGGCCGCACGACGAACTCCGGCCGGTGCTCGCCGCGCATGACGACGTGGAGGGCATGTGGCACTTCGGGTCGGCCGCGGGAGCGGAAGAGGTGGAGCGACTCTCGGCCGGCAACATGAAGCGTACCTGGGTCGGCTATGGGCGGCGGCGGGACTGGACTGATGCGGTGCAGGGTGAAGGCAGCGAGTTTCTCGAGCACGCCACCCAGATCAAGAACATCTGGGTACCCTACGGGGAATAATGGTCGAGTACATGATGCTGAGCGCCTCGAGCGCCAAGCAACTGCTGCTCAAATGGACCGCCCACCTGAGCCTGGAGACGGCGCTGGTGGCGGCCGGCGGGCTACTGCTCGTCTGGCTGGTGTGGCGGGCGTTTGTGGTGAGGCGGTAATTCTTCCGCGTGATGCTTGATTGACTTGCCCTCCACCAGGAACACCACGTCCTCGCCGATATTGGTGGCGAGGTCTGCCACCCGCTCGAGGTTCCGGCTCACCAGTACCAGTTCCATGCCCGCGCTGATGGTGTGCGGATCTTCCATCATGTGGGTGAGCATGATCCGGAACACCGAGCGGTGCAGTGCGTCCACCTTGTCGTCCCGCAGGCACACGTCCCGGCCCGCCTGTGCGTCTGCCCTGATGAACGCCTCCAGCGCATCCGCCAGCATCTCGCGCGCCAGCCTGGCCATCTCGATCAGTTCCGGCTCCGGGGTGATCGGGCGTGCTTCGATCAGGCGCTGGGTGCTCTGGGCGATATTCACCGCATGATCACCCACCCGCTCCAGATCGCTCGCGATCTTGAGCGCCGAGGTCACCATGCGGAGGTCCCGCGCCATCGGCTGCTGCAGCGCGAGCAGCCGGATGCACTGCTCCTCGATCTCCACCTCCATCTCGTCCAGCAGCCGGTCCCCGGCGATCACTTCCGCAGCCTTGGCTGGGCTGCGCTCCAGCAAGGCTTCGACCGAGCGCGCCAGCGCCGCCTCGGCCTCGCCGGACATGGTCAGCAGGCGAACCTTGAGATGGCTCAGCTCGTCGTGAAAGTGGCGGTGTACGTCCGCGGTCATCCGAACCTCCCGGTGATGTAGGCTTCGGTACGCTCCTGCGCCGGAGCCGTGAAGAGCTGTCTGGTCTCGCCGAACTCCACCAGGCGTCCGCCATCCAGGAAGGCGGTCATGTCGGCGACGCGGGCGGCCTGCTGCATGTTGTGCGTGACGATGACGATGGTATAGTCCCGCTTGAGCTCGAAGATCAGCTCCTCCAGCTTGCGGGTCGAGATCGGATCCAGTGCCGAGGCCGGCTCATCCATGAGCAGCACCTCGGGGCGGTTGGCAAGCGCGCGCGCCACGCAGAGTCGTTGCTGCTGGCCCCCTGAGAGCCCGGTGCCGGGTTCGTCCAGCCGGTCCTTCACCTCATCCCATAACGCCGCCCGGCGGAGGCACTGCTCCACCAGGTCGGGGATGTCCCGCCGTGGCGCCAGTGCGTTGAGCGCCGGGCCGTACGCCACGTTGTCGTAGATGCTTCGTGGAAAGGGGTTGGGGCGCTGGAAGACCATGCCCACCCGCTGCCGCAATGCCACAAGATCCGTTCCCGGTGCAAAGAGCGAAACGCCATCCACCAGGATGTCCCCGCTGTACTGTGCCCCCGGCGTCAGGTCGTTGAGCCGGTTGATGGAGCGGAGGAAGGTGCTCTTGCCACTGCCCGAAGGCCCGATGATCGCGGTGACGGCGTGCCGCGCCATGGGAAAGCTGATCTGGTGCAGGATCGGCCGTGTCCCATACCGGAAGCTGAATTCGCGGGCCTCGAGCGCGGCCCCGGTGAACTCGGCTGGCGAGCCGGCCACCCGGGGAGTGAGGCGCCCGGCAGGAAGCGGCGGCACGTGCGCGGTGCCCGTGGTCATCCGAACCTTCCGGTGATATAGGCTTCGGTCTGTTCCTGCTCCGGAGCGGTAAACATCCGCCGTGTGGGCCCCGACTCGATCATCGTGCCAAGGTAGAAGAAGGTGGTGGTGTCACTCACCCGGGCCGCCTGCTGGAGGTTGTGCGTCACCATCACGATGGTGAACTCCTGCTTGAGATCGAACAGCAGTTCCTCTATTCGCTGGGTGCCCTTCGGGTCGAGCGACGCCGTCGGCTCGTCGAGGAGGATCACCTCCGGTTCGGGCGCGATGGTCCGCGCCAGGCAAAGCCGCTGCTGCTGTCCGCCGCTCAGCGTCATGGGACTTTGCCTCAGCCGGTCCTTGACCTCGTCCCAGAGCGCGGCCTGCACCAGTGCCCGCTCCACCGCCTGGTGCAGTGCCCGCCCCCGGAGCGTGCCCGCATTGCCATCCACCCGGAGCCCGGCCGCCACGTTGTCGAAGATGGACATCGCGGGGAAGGGCGTGGGCTTCTGGAACACCATGCCGACCTTGCGGCGGAGCCGCATGGCGTTCACCCGCGGCGCGTAGATATCGTCACCGTCCAGCAGCACCCGTCCGGTGATCCAGCCACCCTCGCTCAGCTCATGCATGCGGTTGAGGGTACGGAGATAGGTGGACTTCCCGCAGCCCGACGGACCGATGAGCGCGTGGACCCGGTTGCGGGCAAAGCTCAGCGAGACGCTCTTGACCGCGGTGAACTTGCCATACATTGCCGTGAGACGGTCGGTCTCGATCCGGATCACCGGGTCAGCCATGGCTGCTCCGCCGCATGGCGATCCACGCGCCCAGGCTCAGTACGAACACCATCAGGATGAGCACCAGCGCGGCGGCCCAGGCGTAGGCATGCCATTGCTCGAATGGCCCGGTCGCGTAGGTGAACACGGTGAGTGGCAGGGCGGCCATCGGCTTGTTGATGCTGGTCACGAGGTATTGGCTGCCCAGCGCCGTGAAGAGCAGTGGTGCCGTTTCGCCGGCCACGCGCGACACCGCCAGCAGGCTGCCGGTGACGATGCCCGGCAGGGTGGTGCGCACCACGATCATGAGCGACGTGCGCCACCGGGGATAGCCCAGCGCCAGCGCGGCTTCCCGGAGCGAATTGGGCACCAGCCGGATCATTTCTTCGGTGGTGCGCAACACCATCGGGATCATCAGCAGCGCCAGCGCGGCGCTGCCGGCCAGGGCGGAGAAGTGCTTCTGGGTGGCGACGATCCATGCCCACGCAAAGACCCCGACCACAATGGATGGCGTGCCGTTCAGCACGTCAGCCACAAACCGGGTAACCCATGCCAGGCGGCTCGACGGGTACTCGGCGCAGTAGATCCCCGCCAGAATGCCGATGGGCAGCCCCATCAGCGAGGCCATGCCGACAATGATCAAGGTACCGACGATCGCATTGACCACACCGCCGCCGGATTCTCCCACCGGCGCCGGCAGGGCGGTAAAGAAATCCCAGCTGAGGCTCGTCGCACCCTTGATCACCAGGTTGACGAGAATGAGCACCAGTGGCAGCAACGCCAGCACCACCGCCAGCACCATGAGGCCCACCATCACGTTGCTGCGGACCCGGCGGAACGTGCGACGGTTTGTCACAGCGCCCGGCTTCCTGCGCCGGACCCGCGCGCCACGCGCCAGATGAGGAGCCGGGCGCCCGCGTTCACCAGCACCGTCACCACGAAAAGCACCAGCGCCACATAGGCCAGCGCCGCGAGGTGCATGTCCCCCACGGCCTCGGCAAATTCATTGGCGATTGCGGCGGCCATCGTGTACCCCGGTGCAAACAGCGATGCGGAGATGTCGTGCCGGTTGCCGATGAGCATCGTAACCGCCATCGTCTCACCCAGGGCACGGCCCAGGCCCAGGATGATGGCGCCGATGATGCCGGATCGTGCGTAGGGGAGCACCGCGGTCCGCACCGCCTCCCAGCGGGTGGCGCCGAGCGCCAGCGCGGCTTCACGCTGCGAACCGGGTACTGCCAGCAGGACTTCCCGGCTTACCGACATGATGTAGGGCATGACCATGATGGCGAGAATGATGCCGGCGGAAAGCATGGACGGCCCGTAGACCGGGCCCTTGAAGAAGGGCAGAAAGCCCAGCACCCGCTCGAGGAATGGATACACCGAACTGCGCAGCAGCGGGATCATCACGAAGATGCCCCAGAGCCCGTACACCACGCTCGGGATGGCCGCGAGCAGCCCGATCACGAATGCGATCGGCTGGCGCAGTCGCATCGGCGCGAACTCGGTGAGGAAGATCGCCACGCCAAGGGACAGCGGAACGGCGATGAGCAGCGCGACAAACGACGAGAGCAGCGTGCCGTAGATCAGCGGCAGCGCGCCGAAGCGCTCGGCGACCGGATCCCAGGTGCTGGAGGTGATGAAGTCGAGACCGAAGGCGTGCACGGCCGGGCGGGCGCCGATCCAGAGCTCCCAGACGAGGAAGCCCAGCAGCACCGGGACTACCACCGCGGCGACCGTCAGCAGCCAGCGAAAGATCCGGTCGCTGTGGTTCCGCCGCTCCAGCGAGACGGTGCTGGCCGCGGGCGGGTTGGAGGAAGCTGGTGGCATGGCCGTGAACCTACCGGACGCTGTGTTCCGGTCGGTCACGGCCGTGTAACGAACGTGTCACAGGAGAAGAGGTCAACAGTCAACAGTCAACAGTCCACAGTCGACCGTTGACCGTTGACCGTCGACCATTCGCCCCTACAGCGTCCCGATCTCCTTTTCCACCAACTCCACCACCGGGACCGGCAGCGGGGCATAGTGCAGGTCGGCCGCCATTCGCTGCGCATCAGGCGAGATCATCCACTGAAGGAATGCCTTGAGTTGCGCCGCCTTGGTGGAGTCGGTGCCATGTGGCTTGACCAGCAGCCAGGTGAATGATGCGATGGGATAGGCCGCTTCGCCTTTCGCATCGGTGATGGAGACCCGGAAGTCGGTGCCCGGCTTGAGATCGGCTCCGGCGGCAGCGGCGGTCACGCTGGCCAGCGAGGGCTCGATGAAGTGGCCGGACGAATTCCGCACATCGGCATAGGGCAAGCCGTTGCTGATGGCATAGATGAGCTCGACGTAGCCTATGGTGCCTGGATTCTGCTTTACCAGCTGGGTGACTCCTTCATTGCCCTTGCCACCCAGTCCGATTGGCCAGTTGACCGATGTGGCGGCGCCGACTGACTGCTTCCATTCCGCCGATACCTTCGCGAGGTAGTCAGTGAAGATGAAGCTGGTCCCGGAGCCGTCTGAGCGGTGCGCCACGACGATATCCTGGGCCGGCAGGCTCACCCCTGGATTGGTGCTGGCAATCCGCGGGTCGTTCCAGCGGGTGATCTTGCCGAGGAAGATGTCCGCGATGGCGGAGCCGTCCAGCTTGAGCCGTGTCTGGCCCAGTGCCGGGAGGTTGTAGGTGATCACATCGGCGCCCAGCACGGTCGGGATATGCAGGACGTTGCCGTTGACCGCCTTGATCTGCTCGTCGGTCATCGGCCCATCGGTGGCGCCGAAGTCCACGGTGCCCTCGGTGTACTGGCGGATGCCACCGCCCGAGCCGATGGACTGGTAGTTGATCTTGACGCCGGTCTGCCTGGCGTAGGCATCGAACCACTTGGCGTAGATCGGGTTGGGGAAGGTGGCGCCCGCGCCGGTCAGCGCGACACTCCCTCCCGCCGCGTCCGCACTGCTGGCGGGCTTGTCCGCCGGCTCCTTTGCGCTGCACGCCGACAACACCATCAGGGCGGCCACTGCCGCCAGTCCGTAACGGCCCATCACCACTCCAGAAAGTCGGGAAATGAATATTCGCATCAGAATGTCACCTGGGCCTGCAGCAGACCCTGCGTACGCCCAGCCGCTGCGGCCGGCGTGGGGGCGCCGCCCTCATAGGTGACGTGGTCCACGTCGGCCAGCAACCGGAGTGCAGGGCTCACCTGCCACGCGACGCCGCCAATCACGCGGGTCTGCCGGTTATCGGCCACATCGGTATCCGGGTCCACGTCGTCCACCCGGGCGATGACCGAAACCGGCTGGCGCGGAATCCGCAGCACCCCGAATGCGCTCAGGATGCGGCCTGCTCGGGTAGCCAGGTCTGGCACGGCTGGCGCCGGCGGCGCATCGAGACGATCGCGGGTAATTGCGGCCTCTCCCGCCAGGGTGAGGAGTTTGCTTCGATAGGACAGCATGCCTACTGCGCGGCGGCGCAGGCCGCCACCGGTCGGCGTTCCATACTGCCCGAACGCCGCCAGGCGGAGCCCGCCGGTGCGGCTGCCATCATCAGTCGGGAGGAGCCGCACCGAGAGGCGGCCGGCGACATCCTTCCGCTGGTCGCCAGGGGCCTTGCTGTAGCCTTCGCCGTTGTACAGGCCCACCTGCATCGTCACCGCGTCGCCATTCCACGAGCCATCGGCGCCGGCACCGAAATCAGATGACGTGAGGTAACCAGCCCGGTCCAGCAGGACCGGTCCTTGCATGCGATAATCCCAGACCGTTTCCTCGTAGTCCAGCCACGGTGTCTGCATCTGTCCCAGCTTGAGGGTAATCGGCCCGCCGCCGGGCGCGAACGTCACATACGCATACTTGAGCCGCAGGTCGAGCGAGCCATCATCAGCGCGGTGCACATCCGACGTGACCCGCATTCCCACGTTGTGGCCCAGGGAGCCTGTCACGTTCACGTATGCCCGGGTGACGTCAAAGTTGTTGCCGTGCGCCGCCGAGTCGCTCAGTTGGTAGAGATATTGGGCATACACCACTCCGCCGACCGCCACCTTTGGACCCGCCTCCTGGGCGGCCACCGGCCCTGCAACGGCCAGCAGCCCGCCCAGTACCACGTGCTCGATTCGCCGCATTCTCCGCTCCGCATGGAAGCCGGTCCGAAGCCGCGGAAGGGCGGCCCGGTGAAGCTCTCAAGTACGGGCATGCGCGTAACGGCCACCCCGGCGCCGATGTCACAGGAGCGTAACGGAGCGGATCGGCAGTCCGGCTATCGCTCGCTCCCGCCCGCCGACCAGAAAGGGTCACCGAAAATCTCGGCCTCCGTAACAATGAAGGGCGCCAGAGGGTGCGCCCGGAGCTGTCGCTCGAACCGCTCCGGCAGGCCGGTCAGGAGGACCCGCCGTCCAGGTTCACGGTTGACCTGGCAGAGCAGGAGCCAGAGCCGGGCTGCGGCCGCGTCGCAGATACTGGTCACGCCATCACAGCAGATGAGTACGTCACCCGGATGGGGGCTGGCCTCGAGCAGTGACCGATGCAGCGATTCGATGGCTGCGCCGTCGAGCGGCCCCTCGAGAACCGGATCACCGGCTCGGGGTACACGGCGATACAGCGAGAGCAATGCGGGTTCAGACATGCCGCACAAGCTATGGGATGCTTGTCACCGCGACACCCGTCTCTGGTAACGAGACCGCGACGGTCCCCAGCAATGGCGACTGTGACACGAATGTTGCGCTCGCGTAATGGATGCGAGACAGCCCGGGCTGACTTTCCCGCCGTCTCTCTTTCAAGGGTTGCGGATGGCACGTCGGATCACGGTATTGCTGGTGCTGCTCACACTGGGGATCGCAGGGCATTCGGCGGCGCAAACTGGCGCAGGGCGCATTGTCGGTCGCGTGGTGGATGCGGCTCAGGGCCTCCCGATTGCCGGCGCCGACATCGAGCTGGTTGATGGAAGCGCGCATGTTGTCGCGGCGCTCGACGGCCGGTACGCCTTGAACGGGGTGCCGGCAGGCAGCGGCTCCATCCGGGTGAAGATGATCGGCTATCAGGCCAAGCTGGTCAGCGGCATCGAGGTGACTGCGGGCACCACCACCGAACAGGACGTCACGCTGACTGCGGCGGTGATTCAGCTTGAAGAGATCGCCGTGACGTCGGAGGCGGAACGCGGTTCGGTGAACCGGGCGCTGGACGAACAGCGTACCGCCGTCGGCATCATCAATGCCGTCACGTCGGAGCAGATAGCCAGGAGCCCGGACAGCGATGCCGGCCAGGCCATTCAGCGCGTCAGCGGCGTCACCGTCCAGGACGGCAAATACGTTGCGGTCCGTGGCCTGGGTGAACGCTATACCACCACCCAGTTGAACGGTGCGCGGATCCCGAGCCCCGATCCCGAGAAGAAACTGGTGCCGCTGGACCTGTTTCCTTCCAGCCTGCTGGAGAGTATCACTACCCTCAAGACCTTCACCCCGGACCAGTGGGGCGACTTCTCGGGTGCGCAGGTGAACCTGAAGACCCGAGAATTTCCGGCCGAGCGGGTGATGACCGTTTCCACGTCGGTCGGGCTGAACAGCGCGGCAACCGGCCGGAGCGTCCTCCGGGCTCCGCTCACGGGCTCGGAGTGGCTGGGCTTCGCGGGGGGTGCGCGTGCACTCCCCGCGCCGCTCGCCGGCGTGCGCACTCTGGACGGTCGCTCCATCGCCGACATCAATGCGATGATCGCGAGTTTCCGGAATGCATGGGCGCCCCTCAACTCCACCGGCACCGGCAATGGATCACTCGCGTTCTCCGTTGGCGGCGAGGCGGCGATGGCCGGGCAGGAGCTTGGCTATGTCGGTTCGCTTTCCTATGGATATGGTCAGGAAGTGCGAGCCGGCGAAGTACGCGCGCTGCCGAGCGTCGAGGGCGACTCGCTGGTTCCGATCAACCGCTACACCGGCTCGACCGGCCGGACATCGGTGCTCTGGGGCGGCCTGCTCAATCTGAGCACGCACGTGGGTGCCGGGACCAAGCTCTCCATCAGCAATTCCTACAGCCGAGGGGCCGACAACGAGGCCAGCCAGCTCGGTGGCCTGAACGAAGAATTTGCCACGCCCCTGGTGCTCTCGCGCACCACGTTCACGTCGCGTGCCGTGCGCTCCAACCAGCTTGCCGGCGAGCATCTGCTGGGGGCGCGCTCCACCGTGGACTGGTCCGTCACGAATTCAGATGTATCGCGATCGGAGCCGGACCGCTCCGACCTGAGCTATATCGCCGCCACGGATCCGGCGACGGGCCAGCTGACGCCGGCCCAGTGGTTCACCGGGCAATTTTCGGCGACCAAGACGTTCTCGATGCTCTCCGAGCACGGCTGGGACGTAGCGGCGAATTACCGCCTGGCGCTCGGCGCCCTCTCCAATCCACTGATGCTCAAGACCGGTGCCGCCTTTCGCGCGGTGAATCGGGACGCAGAGAGCCAACCCTACGATATCCGCAATCATGATCTGTCGGTCGCCGAGCGGTCGGTGCCGGCATCGCAGTTATTCGACGGTGGCTATGCGGAGGCTGGACGCCTCACGCTGTTCGTCAACCAGGTGGGCGGCCGCTATACCGCCCGCGACCGCCTGGCGGCCGGATACGCCATGCTCGATCTCCCGCTCGGGAGCCGAACGCACGTCATCGGCGGGGCTCGGCTGGAACGGTGGGGGCTGGACCTCACCTCGTTTGACCGGACCCTGAGTCAGGACAGCACGGTGACACGCCGGAACCTCGATCTCCTGCCGTCGCTGGCCATCAATTACGCACTTGCCCGCGACCAGAATCTCCGCTTCTCCGCCAGCAGGACGCTCTCTCGTCCCGAATACCGGGAGATCACTGACGTGCAGTCGTTCAACCCTATTGACGGGACCTTCCTGTTCGGGAACACCGGCCTTCGCCGGGCAACGATCCAGAACTATGACGTTCGCTGGGAATGGTTCCCCCGTGCTGGCGAGGTGCTGAGTATCGGACTCTTCGCCAAGCGTTTCAGCGATCCGATCGAACAGGTCTTCGTTTTCACGTCCGGTGCCGCGGCCCTGAGCTACATCAATGCCGAGGGGGCGAACGATTACGGGCTGGAACTGGAGGTGCGAAAGAGTCTGAATGCCCTGGCGCCGGCGCTGCGTCCGTTGACGATCTTCGCCAATACCACGGTCATGCGCAGCCGCATCACGCCTGGCGACTCGAGTCTCACCAGTGGCGAGCGACCGCTGGTCGGGCAGGCCGCCTATGTGCTGAACGCCGGCCTGGCCTACACGCAGGATGGCTGGAGCGGAGCCGTGCTCTACAACCGGATTGGGCGGCGAGTCGCGGAGGCGGGGTTCCGTCCCTTTCCGGACGTATATGAAGAGCCGCGCAGCCAGCTGGATCTGTCGCTCCAAGTCCCGGTATCGGGTGTGCTGGCTGTCAAACTGGACGGCAAAAACATGCTGAATGCTCCGACGCGCTTTACCCAGGGCCCGGTTGATCGGCTGTCGTACCGCACCGGGCGCGTGTTGTCGTTCGGCGCGCAATGGAAGCCTTGAAGGGGGACTCCATCCCCCTCGCTTCCTGGTTCCTACTTCCCACTTCTGAGGGCCTGATGACGCTGTTCATTCGAAATCTTGCCAGCCTGGCGACCGCTTGTGTGCTCGCCGGACTCGCCGCCTGCGGCGATAGCACGACGGATCCGGGAGGAAATGCTCCCGTCACGCCGACGGGTCTCACCGCCACCGTCCAGGCTAATAACAGCATCCATGTCAGCTGGAGCGCCGTTACCGGCGCCACCAGCTACAAGCTGGAGGGTGCCGATGCGTCAGCACCCGGCAGCTTCACGGGAGTGGGCGGATCACTGAGCACCACCACCTACACCGACGCCGCCACCCAGGCAGGCCAGACCTACAGTTATCGCGTAGCGGCGGCCAACGCCGACGGGGCCAGCGCATTCTCCACGGCGGTGCAGGCAGCAGTGGCCGGCGCCAAGGTGGCCACGCTGAGCGGCATCCTGACGCAGAGCCGCACGCTGTTCGCTGACACGCTCTACACCCTGTCCGGATATGTGAAGGTGGCCAACGGCGCCACTCTCACGATCGAGCCAGGGACCATGATCGAGGGTGACTTCAATGTGAAGGGGAGCTCGCTCTGGATCCTGCGGGGCTCCAAGGTCATCGCCAACGGTACGGCGGCAGCACCGATCATCTTCACGTCGGCCCAGCCGGTCGGCCAGCGGAAGCCGGGTGACTGGGGTGGCCTCATCATCATCGGGAACGGCATCAGCAACCGCAGCGGAACCATCTTCTCGGAAGGTCCGCAGGGTGTCACCGAGATCTATTCCGGCGGTAGTGACTTCAACGACAATAGCGGATCGCTCAAGTACGTGCGCATCGAGTTTGCCGGTTACGATGTGACTGGCACCGGCCAGGAATTGAACGCGCTGAGCTCCTACGCCGTGGGTCGCGGGACCACGTACGAATACATCCAGACGATGGCGGGGCTGGACGATTCGTTCGAGTGGTTCGGTGGCGCGGTGGATGGGCGTTACCTGATTTCGTACGAAGCTGGTGACGATCATTTCGACTGGTCGGAAGGCTACCGCGGACGCAATCAGTTTCTGATCGCGTTCCAGAGTGCTCGGCTCGCTCCCGCGCCAGGCACCGGCGGCATCTCCTCCGATCCCGAAGGCTTTGAAGGCGACGGCTGTCCCACCGGCGAGGCCGGCTGTGATGCGGGCAATGCGCAGGCGCCCTACTCCATGCCGGTGTTCGCGAACTTCACGATCATCGGCCCCGGGGCGGCGGTGACGGCAAGCGCCAGCGGCGATTACGGTGCGGTCATTCGCCGAGGCACCGGTGGCTACTTCACGAACGGGATCATCGCGCGCTGGGCTCGTCAGGGCATCACGGTCCGCGATGCGTTCACCAACACCCAACTGGCCACCAACGACTCGCTCAACATCGTCAACCTGCTGCTGGCCGAGAACGGCGCCAATTACGACGCGGATGGCGGCCCCAACTTCGGCCAGCAGGGGGTGTTCGCCGCGGACAACCACGTCGAGGCAGCAGGATCGGCCGCGAGCCTGTTCAACAGCCTGGCGGCGCCCACGTTCGATTGGACGCCTGCCACGGGGTCGCCTGCGGCAGGTATCACCGGCGCAATCGTCATTCCGGCAGGTTACGCCGCCAGCTATTTCGGCGGCACCCTGACGCCCGGCGCGTACTACGGTGCTGCGGATCCCGCTGGTCCGAAGTGGTGGCAAGGCTGGACCAGCTACGCACAGAACTGAGTCGCCGGCGCAGCACCGATTCACCAGGAAGCGGCCGGGCGCTGGGCTCGGCCGCTTCCGGACTCATTGAGGGGTTGTCGTGAAGGCAGGAATGGGAAGGCTGGCCGGCGTCATGGCTCTTCTGGCGCTGGCAGCAACTGGGTGCAGAACTGCGGATGTGCGGGCCTCGGAGCGTCCCCTAGTGGACAGTGCGCTGTCGCGCGACCTGGAGCTTGCCCGTTTCCGGTCCGCCACCGACTCCACCGCGACCTTGACAGGCGGCGCGGTGTCTCCATCCGAACTCGCCGCCGCGTGGGTTGGCGCCGTCGCACGCTCGGATACGGCGGAACTCCGGCGAATGGTGCTGAACTCGGCCGAATTCGCCTGGGTGTTCTATCCAACAAGTCCGCAGAGTCTCCCACCATACGATCTATCGCCGGCGCTGATGTGGGACATGCTCTCGCGTCAATCGGATGCGGGCATGACGTATGTGTTGGGCCGACTCGGTGGCAAGCCGCTGTCGCTTGAGCGCCTGGATTGCGGCGATGTTCCCGTATTGGAAGGCGATAACCGGATCTGGGGACCCTGTGTCATGACGGTCCGCGGCGGCAAAGGGCGGTCCATCGCAACTCGGCTGACCGGACCGATCATCGAACGCCAGGGGCGGTTCAAGTTCGTGAGTTACACCAACGACCTGGACTGATCAGACCGGCGCCGCAATCGGGGTAAAGCCGGGAAACCAGCAACGGATCGTGGTGCCCTGGCCGAGTTCACTCTCGGCGGTGACACGACCGCCGTGGCTTTCGACCAGGTGTCGTACAATGGACAGGCCCAGCCCGGTGCCTCCTTCACTGCGGGCGCGGGACGGGTCGGCGCGATAGAAGCGCTCGAAGATGCGGGGCAGGTGCTCACGCGCGATGCCGCTCCCGGTATCGCTCACCTGAAGCGAGACACCGCCGTTTCCAGGCGCGGCCCGCACGATGATCCGGCCGCCCTCCGGCGTATAGCGGAGCGCGTTGTCCAGCAGGTTGGTCAGCACCTGGCGCGCGGCCTCGGGGTCGGCAAACAGCACCAGCCCCTCGGGAACTTCCACGCGCAGGTCCACTGCCCGCCCCGTGGCTCGAGCCCCGAGCGCCGCCCAGGCCTCCCGTGCCACACTGCCTGGATCGAGCGCGGCTGGTGCCGGCTGCCAGCGCCCGGACTCCGCCCGTGACAGATCCAGCAAGTCATCCACCAGGTGCTGCATGCGGCGGGCATTGGCCAGGATGATCTCGAGAAAGCGTCGCGCCGTTTCGTGATCGGGCTGGTCGGTGAGCAGGGTCTCGGAGTATCCCGAAATGGACGTCAGTGGAGTCTTGAGTTCGTGTGACACATTGGCCACGAAGTCCCGCCGCACAGCTTCCAGTCGCCGCAGTTCCGTGAGGTCATGCAGCACCAGCACCGCCCCGCCTCCGGGGAGTGCCCGCGCCGTGACCTGCACCGTGCGACCGTCGAATTCCGTGGCCAGCATCTGCTCCGGCTCGCCGGTGAGCGCCGCCTGGACCAGCGCGCTCGCACCCCTGGCCCGGAAGAGTTCGGCCAGCCCCGGCAGTGTCGCGTCGTCGGCGTAACCCAGCAGGTGGCGGGCTGCGGCGTTGGCGGTGGTGACCCGTCCCCGTGCATCAGCGGCGATCACCCCCTCGGCCATGGCTTCGACGACGGTCGAGGACTCCGCCTTTTCCTGCCGAAGGTCCTCGAACCGCTGGTCAATCTGGTGGTGCATGTCTCGGAGGGCCCGCACCAGCGCATCAATTTCGCGAACGCCGGAGCGGGGATAACGTGGTTCGGTGCCGGCGGCGATCGAGCGCGCGGCGGACGCCAGCCCGGTGAGGGGCCTGGAGACGCTGCGCGCACCGATGACCGCAAGCACCAGTCCTGCGAGCAGCGCCAGCAACGCCGCACCAGCGACCGAACGCTGCATCCGGTGGGTGACGGCGTTCACCCTGCCAAGATCCTCCGCCACCCGGACGACTCCCGGCCCGCCCCGGAGTGCCACATACATCAGGTCACGGCCGACCGTCTGGCTGTACCGCTTCACGTGCCCGGTGGTGCCAGCCAATGCGTCCCGCACCTCCGGCCGGCCCGCGTGGTTCTCGATGGGTGGCAGGGGACCTTCGGGAAAATCGCTGTCCGCCAGCACGGTGCCATGCTCGTCAATCAGCGTGATGCGGAGTTCGGTCTCGAGGCTGAGCTGCCTGACGGTGCCCTGCCATCGGGCGCGGTCGTCGGGCAGTGCGTCGCGCACCAGCCGTGCCTCCCGTTCCAGCGTAGCGACCAGCTCGGCTTCGAGGTTCTGGTGCAGGGCGTACTGCGCCCGCCAGAACAGGATGGCAAGCGCCACCACGAGGACCGCGAATGTACCGGTGGCCAGCCGACGGGAGAAAGTCATGTCACCGGTCCTGGGTCCCGCGCTCGCCGCCCCGGAAGCGGTATCCGAAGCCGCGCACCGTCTCGATCAGGTCGCCGTGCTTGCCCAGTTTGGCGCGGAGCCGCTGGACGTGCATGTCCACCGTGCGGGTCTGGATCTCCGGATGCGCCTCCCAGACCGATTCGAGCAGCTGTGGACGCGACTGCACCCGTCCCCGCCGCTCGACCAGGGTCAGGAGCAGCTTGTATTCCGTGGCCGTGAGCTCCAGCTCCGTGCCGTCCACCGATGCCCGGTGGGCCGAGCGGTCAATCACGATCGGGTCTGCGGCGAGCGTCGAGCCGCCGGTGATGGCCGGCGCGCCCAGCCGCCGGAGCAGGGCCGCGACACGAAGAGCGAGCTCAGGCGGGGAGAATGGCTTGGTCAGGTAGTCGTCGGCGCCGAGCGTCAGGCCGCGGATGCGATCGGCTTCTTCCTGCCGTGAGGTGAGAAGAATGACGCCGACATCTCTGGTCTCGTCCATGCGGCGGAGTTCCTGCAGCACATCGTAGCCCGACATGACCGGCAGCATGAGGTCGAGCACGACGACATCCGGGCGCTCATCGCGCGCGGCTCGAATGGCATCACTCCCATTGGATGCCGTGGAGACCCGGTATCCCGCCTTGGCAAGGTGATATGCCACCAGCGCAGTGATGTCCGCCTCATCATCCACGACCAGCACCCGATGGCTCATCGCGGCCTCCGTGACCGGCCGGCGGACACCGTTTCCGGCTCAAGCAGCCGGTCACCCGTGTGGGCGTGACTCCGGACCAGCGCCAGCTCCCGCTCAGCCCGAAGCTGCGGGTCCGTCTGCATGGCGTCCAGGATCGCGCTCATCAGCTTGTGTGGTGGCCCGGGTGGGCGGCGCAGGCGGTACAGCACGAATCTGGCGATCGGAGTGTCGCGGACGATCCCGGCCCGGCGAAGTACCTGGAGATGGCGGGACACGGTGGGCTGAGGCAGATCCAGCACGGTCTGCAGATCGGAGACCACGAGTGGCGCAGCGGCCAGACAGTTGATGATGCGAAGCCGGGTGGGTTCCGCCACCGCCTGCAACAAGTCAGGAACTGCGCCGATGGCGGTCATAGTAGGGAGAAGTTATATGCGCCCACCCGAATACGAGCAAGAGCCGCTATATTTTCGCCCCATGCTGCCTTCCATCCTGCTGGCTGCGGCTCTGATCGCATCGCCGCCCGCCGCGCCGGACACGGTCCACCTGGTCGTGGTGGCCACCACCGACGTGCACGGCCGTGCCTTTGCCTGGGACTATACCGCAGACCGGCCCTTCCCCGGCGGGCTCACCCGCGTGGCGACGGTAGTGGATTCTCTGCGGCGCGCTTACCCCGGGCAGGTAGTGGTGGTGGACGCCGGCGACCTCATCCAGGGCGATCCGTTCGCGGCGTACTTTGCCACCGTGGCACCGCGTGACACCAACCCTGTGGTGCGCGCCATGAACCTGGTGGGCTATGACGTCGCCACCCTGGGGAATCACGAGTTCAACTGGGGCCTCGCGACTCTGGCGGGTGCGCTGCACGGTGCCAGCTTTCCTTATGTCAGTGCCAACATCCGCGGGCTTCCCCGCGACACGCTGGTCCATCCGGCTTATGTGATGCTGGAGCGCGAGGGCGTGAAGATCGGCGTCACCGGCTTTACCACACCCGGTGTCATGGTGTGGGACCGGACCAACGTCAGGAACCGGGTCCGCGTCGAACGCATTCCCTCGGCGGCTCGCCGGGTGCTGCCCATGCTCGCCCGGCGCTCCGATTTCGAGATCGTTCTCATCCACAGCGGGATGGACGGCGAATCGTCCTATGACAGCACCGGGATTGGCGCCGAGAACGTGGCGGCATCGCTGGCGCGACTTCCGTCCCGGCCCGACCTCGTGGTGGTGGGTCATTCCCATCGGGAAATGCGGGACTCGGTATTGAACGGGGTGCATTTCATTCAGCCGAAGAACTGGGCGCAGAGTGTCGTGGTCATGCACGTGGACCTGGTGCGGTCCCGGGGCAAATGGACACCGGTCAAGTGGCGCGCCGACCTGGTGCCGCTGGCGGACGTGCCGCCTGCACCGCGCATGGTGGCGGCGCTGCAGGGCGCGCATGACAGCGTGCGCGCCTGGGTGCGCCAGCCACTGGCCACCTCCACCGCGGCGATGCCGTCCGCGCTGGCTCGGGCGGAAGCCACCCCGGTGATCGGATTCATTCAGGCGGTGCAGCGGGAACAGTCCGGGGCCGAGCTGTCTGCTGCAGCCGCATTTGATCTGCGTGGCGGCTTCACGGCGGGTGCGGTTCGGCTCTCCGATGTGGCCAGCGTCTATCCATACGAGAACACCCTCCGCGCCGTGAGAATCACCGGCGCCCAGCTCAAAGCCTATCTCGAACGGAGCGCCGAGTACTACCAGGTGGATTCTGCCGGGCACGTGCGCATCAATCCCACCATGCCGGGCTACAACTTCGACATGGTTTCCGGCGCGTCCTATACCATTGACCTGTCCAGCCCGGTGGGGAGCCGGATCCGGCACCTCGAGGTCAAGGGCAGGCCGGTGGCACCGGGCGACAGCTTCACGATGGCCATCAACAGCTATCGGCAGGAAGGCGGCGGGGGCTACACCATGCTCAAAGGTGCCCCGGTCATCTACGACAAGGGCGAGAACATTCGCGACCTGCTGGCCG
>Ga0070680_100001440_pt1 | contig 17238 bp, 13 predicted proteins | sample KBSC73BmetaG_FD_64672 | JGI IMG/M metagenome (GOLD analysis project Ga0070680, IMG submission 64672) | Corn rhizosphere microbial communities from Kellogg Biological Station, Michigan, USA - KBS C7-3B metaG | ecosystem: Host-associated > Plants > Roots > Rhizosphere | place: USA: Michigan...
CTAGATCCTGCGGCGCGTTCAACATAAATGCGACCGGCACACGAGCGCCTGGCAAAGGCGATGGGCTGGAATTTTCAGCTGAGCATAGGCTGGGTAAGCTTGGACTTACCACCATCCGCCGAGCAACGAATGACGATGGATAAAACGGGCTCCCGCACCGAACAGTACGACCAGTCCGATACCAATAAGCACGGCGGTCAGCATGGCCAAAACCTCGCTGACGGAACTCTATGTGCTCCGCTGTTGAGTGGGTTGGGGCTGCTTACTGCTCACTGGGGCGCCACACAAAGCGCTGCGTACCCAGCAATTGCGAGAGCGGCGATGATTGCAATCGACCATTTCAGAGAGAAGTTTTAGCTTGGGAGCCGGTCGCTTCCATTGCATCCATGAATAGAGGGGCTGCCGGCTTGGCGTTGTCGGCCGCGAGCCAAGCGGTGATCCCGGCACCAAGGGCCTGCAGGGTCATCACCTTGCCATTGGCGAACCGCACGGCATCGCGATTGAAGGGCCCATCCACCTGCGTGAACGTCACCCTTTCGCTCTCACTTACTCCGATTTGCGCCTGCGTCGCGCTTGGAATGTGTGAAAGTTCCAGCTCCATGTCACACGCCATGCAAATCGCCACCGACCGATTGCCCGGAGAGATAAAGCCTATGCTCCCGCTTGGAAATCGATTGCTGATGTATTCCTCGCCCGTTCGGGCCGGCCTACTTTGAAACGCTTCAAGAGAATAATCGCACATGTCAAAACCTCCTCAGTCGACAGTGCGCCCCGCCTTCATGCATCAAACGTGGTGAATGAAAGGAACCGTTCAAGTGTCGGCACACTCGCGCGACTGCGATTGTGCCAGCACGCACGATGCCGCGATGCAGCAAGCTAGCCGTTCATGTACCCGTTGAACCCAAATTCAACTAAACTTTTCACGCCGCTGACGCTGACCAGAGCAGCGGTAGTATTTGGAGAAAAGTCGATGACCTTCCGGCCAGATCCAACCTTCCACGCCTCCCCGAAACTCGCCATGGAGGCGCCGGTTGAGACGTTCGCCTACACCTTGCTGCTGAGCCCGAATTTTTCGCGGCCGGATGCCCTGGCTGTCATCGACGTCGATCCAAAATCAAAAGAGTACGGAAAAGTCGTTCATACCGTCACGATGCCGAACAAGGGCGATGAATTCCACCATTTCGGCTGGAACGCGTGCTCCTCGGCGCTCTCACCTCTCACTGGTCACGCATTCATCGAGCGACGCTACCTGATCATTCCAGGTTTACGCTCGTCTCGGATTTACGTCATCGACACCAAGCCTCACCCTACGAAGGCCAGTATCCATAAAATCATCGAACCGGAAGAGGTGTTCCGCAAAACGGGCTATTCGCGTCCGCATACCGTGCATTGCGGCCCCGATGGCATCTACGTGAGCACGCTCGGCGGCGCCGGCGTTAATGGTACCGACGGACCTCCCGGCATCTTCATTATGGATTGCGAAACATTCGACGTTCTCGGCCGATGGGAGATCGATCGGGGTCCGCAATTGCTGCACTACGATTTCTGGTGGAATTTGCCACGAGACTACATGGTGAGCAGCGAATGGGGACTGCCACCGCAGTTTGAAAACGGCGTCGTTCCCGAAGACCTCTTGGCAAACAAGTATGGCCATCGCGTTCACTTCTGGGACCTGCGCGCCCGGCGCAATGTCCAGACCATCGATCTTGGCGCCAATCACCAGATGGCTCTCGAAGTTCGCCCCGCCCACGATCCAATTCGCGAATACGGCTTTCTCGGCGTCGTCGTCGACGCGACCAATCTCGAAGGCTCCATTTGGACTTGGTGGCGCGACGGCGACAAATTTCGAATCGAAAAGACGGCCACGGTCCCGCCGGAAAGTGCCAACCCAGATCTCCTGCCGCCGCTGCTCAAAGGCTTCGGTGCCGTTCCGCCCCTGATCACCGACATCGATCTCTCACTCGATGACAAGTTTCTCTACGTCGCCTGCTGGGGGACGGGCGAGTTACGTCAATATGACGTGACCGAACCCCGCAGCCCAAAGCTGACCGGCTCGGTGCATGCCGGTGGTATCGTCCGCAAAACGGCGCACGTTAACGGCAATACGTTCGCTGGTGGTCCGCAGATGATTGAAATCAGTCGCGACGGCAAGCGCGTCTATTTCACCAACTCGCTCTATTCGACATGGGACGACCAGTTCTATCCCGGCGGAATTCCGGCGGCGATGGCCGTTGCTGACGTCAATCCGTCCGGCGGCATAACGCTCAATTCCAAATTCGCGGTGCAATTTCCGGACGGTTACCGTAGCCACCAGATCCGTCTTGAAGGTGGTGACTGCTCGACGGATTCTTTCTGCTATCCATCCGCTTGATCGTGCCGGCCGGAAGCGCAAACTTCGAACTATGGCTCGCGGTTATTGCCAGCGGTCTCTATCACGGGATCAATCCTGGCATGGGATGGCCATTGGCCGTTGCAGCAGGCCTGATGGAGCGCCGGGCGGCGGCGCTGTTCAGCGCGCTCGGCGCGTTGGCAATCGGCCATTTTTCGGCGATGGCGATCGTTCTCTTACCCTTTGCCATTTTGACGATGCTCGCGCATTTGAGCCGCGAGATTCAAATCGCGGCGGCCCTCCTGGTCATTGTGCTTGGCTTATTCCTTCTGATCCGTCGTCGTCACCCGCGCGCTCTGGCTCGCATCCGGCCGACGCAACTTGCGCTTTGGTCGTTTGCTATCGCGATTGCTCACGGTGCCGGCTTGATGCTGGTACCGATCTATCTTGGGATATGTACGACGAGCGAAACGCACGCCATGGCACACGGGACAGCGGGGACCCTTGTGACGTCCAATCTGGAGCTCGCACTTCTCGTATCGACGATCCACGCCATTGCCGTGCTGGTAGCCGGCGGAATTATAGCATGGGTCGTGTATCGCTACGCAGGCCTACAGGTGCTGTCCAAAGCGTGGATCAATTTCGATGCTTTCTGGGCAGCAAGCCTCGTCCTCGTAGGCGTTGCCGCTTTATTGAGTTCGCTATGAGCTGACGATCAGGCCATCATAATTAGATCAATATCGATGGCATTTGAGACGATTACCGATTTGATAAATTACGTTCAGTTGGACTCTATCAAAGAGCTGTGAGAACTCTGGCAAACGGGGTTCACCATGCATTCGGTTTTGCGTGCATTCGCCGGCAGTGTCCGAATATGTTCGTTTATCGATATCGCCGACGATGTTCCAAGTACCATAGCTGGCTTTCGCTTGTTTGGCCCTAGAAGCGCTGACAGGGAGCTTTGGAATGGCAAATCCCAAAGGCCATTGCGAGACAGAACTTGCGTCCGAACTTCTGCACTACACTAGCATTGTTGACCAACTCGACACGCCGCAGGATGTTTTGGACGGCCTTCACAAAATTACAAATCAGACGTGTCAGCTAGGCGTCCTCGGCGCGCTTTTGTTTCCCGCTCGATGGGGCGATTGGGATGGGATTGAAAAAGGGAAGACTGTTTTTCTACACGGGAGCTTGCCCGAGAATTGGTGGGACGAGTACGTCGAAATGAGCCGAAAAGATCCGGCTCCGGGAGCCATGATGGCAAGGCTCGCGCTTGCACCTTTCACGATGACGGAAACCATGCGGATGCTGGAGCCGGTGGGCCTCGACCGCTGGCCTCAGGAACTGGCGCTTAAGTATGGCATCCGCGATAATCTCACCTGTCCGGTAGGGGGCCGCTGGGTCGTTGTCTATTGGTCGAAAAATGTATTGTCGGAGCGGCTCTCGCAAAAGGCTCGCGCCCTCCTACTGATGGGCGCAACATTCGCGGCTATTCGTCTGCAGAGGATCGTCAGCCCCTACACTGAACGCCTCGGGAAGGGACAAGTTCTAACGCCGCGCGAGCTGGCCGTGCTGCGTTCGATGTCGATCGGTAGACAGATCAAAGATACCGCGGAATATCTCGGCCTCGGCGAGGAAACCGTGCGCAGCCATCTTAAGAAGGCCGAAGTAAAGTTGGGCGTCAACAACCGCACCCACGCCGTGGCGCAGGCGATACGCCAGCGCCTGATTCCCTAAGGAAGACGCCGTCCTAAAAGTGGGTTGAAGCTCGCATCTGATCGAACGGTGTGCCGAAGCGTTGCTGCGCAAAAGCGCGACGATGCCAGTAATCCGCCCCTAGGATCGCTCACCTCTTCTAGCAGCTCTTAGCAACGCACATGGCCTAGTTCACAAGATCAATCATGGACCTTATCAAATAGGCCAAGACGCGTGACGTTAGAGTCCGCTCATTGGATGAGCATTCGCCATGAGTGAACGCATTCACTACGCAACGGCTTCGCTTCAGGGCGCGTTGCGCCGCCTGAGACACAAGAAACAGTCAACCCTTCACGTTCAAGGAGTAGAAAATGAACAAGATGGCATTGGTTCTATCACTAGCATTCAGCAGCGTACTAGCGTTTAGCAGCGCTAATGCAGGGACCGGAAAAGCGACAACTTTGATGACCAAAGAGCTTCCCGATTTTCCCGGGAAGGAAGGCATGGTGGAACTGGTCGAATTCGCTCCCGGCGAGGTCTCACAACCACATCGACATAACGCAGATCTCTTTGTGTATGTGCTTGAAGGAACTGTCATCACTCAAGTGAAGGGTGATAACCCCCAGACAGTTCACGCCGGCGGCGTCTTTTACGAATCGCCCACGGATATTCACAGCGTCAGTCGCAATGCCAGTGAGACGCAACCCGCGAAGCTGCTCGTCTTCTATGTGAAAGTGAAAGGTGCTCCACCAACTGAGCTTCTAGAACACAGGGAAAAATAATGCCTTTCACGAGCTCGTAGGAAATTACGAATTTGATGTGATATCGGGCGTCGCTGCCATCGTTCGCACTAAATGCAGTACGTACTTCGATGCGCTTTCGAGGTTCGGCACTCATTTTATTATCCAGGCCGCCCAATTGACCGGTTCGTAATTTTTCGGACCTCAGCTCCCCCTGAAGTCTCCCCTAAACTGGGGATTACTCTTGGACCGGACCGAGCGATGTTGTCGGCCGGGTGACGCCGACATCGGTCGGGGGACCGCGCGAGTCTGCCGCGACGCGTCTAATGGACGGCCGGCGCAGAGCCGGTTTGCGTCTGCAAGAAGGTTGCGGCGTCACCCGAGGTTCGAAAGGGGTCGCCGCCCACATCGCGGCAGGCTCGCATGTTCCAGGGCTAGATATTTCGTCAGATCGCCAACGTTATCCCGCTGCCGATTTTTCCGTCGTGACTAGCCCTGGAACACAAAGCCACGCCATCGGTCGACTTGCCGGCACCTCTGCGCAATGGCAGAGTGAGCGGCATGGGGATTACAAAAGCAAGAATTGCTGCCGTCGAAGGGGCCAGAAGCGCCACCGTGCAGGCGCTGTTCGAGCAAGCTGTTGGGCGCTGGCGCGCGGCGGGAGTTCAGGTCGTCGGCCTGATTGAGGAAACGCATGGTTTGCCAGACCGCACGTGCAATGCTGGCGTTCTCAGAGATATCGTCTCCGGCAAATCCCACTCGATCTATCTCGAAATTCCGCCGAGCGACACCTCATGCCACATCGATGCTGCGGGTGCCGATATCGCCTGCGCGACCGTGCTGAAGCAGATCGAGCTGTGCGACCTCGTGGTGTTGAGCAAGTTTGGAAAGCTCGAGGCTGCGTCGGGCGGACTTATCGGGGCGTTTCAAGCGGCGATTGCTGCAGGTAAACCAATTTTGACGTCCATCTCGGACAAGCACCTCGATGCGTGGCGCGCCTTTGCGCCGACGGCGCAGACCTTGCCGGCGAATTCCGCTGCATTGCAAGATTGGTGGAATGGGGCGCAACAGTCCTGAGCGAAGCGCCGGCTACCGCTAGCCCGCGGTAACTGCTTGGTCCGCCGGTCGTTTACATTAAGGCCCTCTTTAGACAGGTCATTCTCCGGCATATATTTGCTGGTGCGCTTCCTCATGGGCTCAAATCCAGGAAGGAAATGAAAATGGCTAAAGTCGTTTGTGTTCTCTATGACGATCCCGTTGACGGGTATCCAAAGTCCTATGCCCGGGACAGCATTCCGAATATTTCGAAATATCCCGATGGGCAGACCGCGCCCACGCCTCAGGCGATCGATTTCAAACCAGGTGAAATGCTCGGCAGCGTGTCGGGCGAATTGGGCCTGCGGAAATTCCTCGAAAAAGCCGGCCACACTCTCGTCGTTACGTCCGACAAGGACGGCAAGAATTCGAGACTCGATAAGGAGCTTGCCGACGCCGAGATTGTAATCTCGCAACCGTTCTGGCCGGCCTACATGACGGCGGAGCGCATCGCCAAGGCGCCGAAGCTCAAGATGATCGTGACCGCCGGCATCGGTTCGGATCATATAGACCTGCAGGCTGCGATGGATCGCGGCATCACTGTTGCCGAGGTTACATACAGCAACAGCAACAGCGTCGCCGAGCACGTCGTGATGGCGATACTGGCGCTCGTGCGCAACTACATCCCCTCATATAATTGGGTCATCAAGGGCGGCTGGAACATTGCCGACTGCGTAACGCGCTCGTACGATCTCGAAGGCATGCACGTCGGTACCGTGGCGGCCGGACGCATCGGACTGCGCGTGCTGAGGTTACTCAAGCCGCATGACGTCCATTTGCATTACCTGGATCGCTTTCGCTTGCCGCCTGAGGTCGAGAAAGAACTCAACCTCACGTATCACACGAGCCTCGAAAGCCTGACCAAGGTTTGCGATGTGGTGACGCTCAATTGCCCGCTGCATCCCGAAACCGAGCACATGATCAACGACAAGTCGCTGAAGCACTTCAAGCGCGGCGCTTATCTCGTGAACACGGCGCGCGGCAAGCTTTGCGACCGCGATGCCATCGTCCGCGCTCTCGAAAGCGGCCAGCTTGCCGGATACGCCGGTGACGTCTGGTTCCCGCAGCCGGCCCCGCAGGACCACCCGTGGCGGACGATGCCGCATCACGGCATGACCCCGCATATTTCCGGTACGTCACTTTCGGCGCAGGCGCGTTATGCAGCCGGTACGCGCGAAATTCTCGAGTGCTACTTTGCCGGAAAACCGATCCGCGACGAATACCTGATTGTGCAGGGCGGCAAGCTCGCAGGCGCCGGAGCGCACTCCTACAGTGCCGGCAATGCGACCGGCGGTTCGGAAGAAGCCGCCAAATACAAGCGCTGATTTCGAGTGACGGCGAGCACCAACGAACTCGCCGTTTGTTCCTAGCAGCGGTTCTTATTCAGTACGACGCCGCTTAGTCAACCTTTGGCCAATTTGCTTATTGCTGCTTCCCATGGATCATCGCTGATGGCGTTAGCGCCGCTTTCCGCGTCGTCCAGTATTTTTCGCAGAGGCAGACGCATCGGGTAATTTTGGACCACCTCGGCGCGACCAGCAGCGGCAATTGCGTCTCGCTCCGATGGATTGGCTAGATAGTAATTCACCAGCCGCGCAATCTCTTCCGGATCGTCGGGGTTGTAATAGACCAAATGCTTGCCGTGCTCGAACGGCTCCATGTTGCGATAGGCCGAATGATGGTCGAGACGAGGCGTCAAAAGAAACGTTCCGCAGGCCATGACCTCGGTGACTTTGGTGACAAGCAAGCGGGACAAGGCCGGAAGATTGACGAAAATCTTCGTCGAGCAATAGGCGTCGGCCAACAGGTCGAACGATGTGCGTACGTTGGGTGAGGAAACGGACTGCATGCGAACGAGTGGATAGCCGATCCTGCCGACGTACTCCGCGCGCTTCTGATACATCGTTCCAAGAAACGCCGCGTCATGAATGACTTCAACGAGCTTCGGACGGAAAATGCTGGTGTCCACGCCAAACGGCAGCCACTTTCCGCCGAATTCCTCGGCATCTTGAATTGCCGGGAAATAGTGAAAATCGGCCAAGCCGCGAACCGAATTGAAATCGAAATTTCGGTCGTCCCGGTGAAATGATTCCGCGTACCAAGCCGCCTTTTTTGCTCGCAGCGTGTTCCACACCGCACCATAGTGCTTGCGGATTTCGCCGGCGAACCATTCCGGCGCCCCCAAAACGATGAGGTCGGCATTTCGAAGGTGGGCAAGCGGAATTTGGGATAGGCGCGGGTTTCCGCCGTCGATGACGTTGCAACCCATCTCCCTCAGAACGCTTACGATGCCTTCAGCGCAGCACCAGGCAGAAGCGACGGTCGCGGTGTTGTGGAAGACGACAACATTTTGAACGCGCATGCCAGATCCTTTTCCAAGAAGAAATGCAGAGCATTATGGACGCCGACGTCGAACGGAGTCTTTGCGGAAAAGCCCAGTTGCTGCTGAAGCTTCGTGTCTCCGCCGCGAGCGAAAACGCCCTCGGGCATATCCGACGTTCCGCGCACGTCCAGACTGACGCCCAATGCGTCGGCGGCGATTTTTGCGAAGTCGATGAAACTGGTGAAGATGCCTGTCGAAAGATTGAGTCCCTTGCCGTCTTTCATCGCATCCATGGTCGCGAGTATGCCGGCGACGCAATCGTCGATATGGATGAAGTCCCGCATCTGACGGCCACTACCCCAGACCGTCATGGAAGGGTCGTTACGGCACTCGATCGCGCGCTTGCAAATGCTCGGGAACGGATAAGCATCGTCCTGGTCTTCGCCGTAACCTGAAAACGGGCGATAGACGGCAGACTCTATCCCATGCCGTTCATAAGCGAGGAGAGCCAAGTATTCGCCGGTGAGCTTTGCCCAGCCATACGTCAGATCCGGCATTCCGATATCCGAGTCGAACGAGATCATATCTTCCGTCAGAAGCTCGAAATGATCGGGCCTTTGGTGCTTGATCGGATAGGCGGCGCTCGACGACAGATAGACACACTTTTTGGGCCGCACCGCTTTCGCCCACTGCCAGAAAGCGGCATCGATCGACAAATCTTGTGCGACAGATAGCGGTTCTTTTTCAATCATCAGCCTTCCGCCTACTAAGGCGGCTAAATGGAAGGCGTAATCAAAATCGGTGTCGCGCACGCGCGCAAACCAAGACCGGCAGTCCTCGTGCGCGAAGATAAAATTCGAGTAGTCTCGTGGATCGAAGAGCGGCCAACCTGCCGCCGGATCCTTGGCGCCGGTGTAGGGGGCGAGGCTGTCAACGGCGTGAACTTCGTAGCCTGCGTCCAGCAATGCTTTCACGAGGTGTCTGCCGGCGAATCCAGCGCCGCCCGTCACGAGTGCTTTACGCATGTGGAAGACATCCCCGATTTGAAGCCGTCGAGTGATCCAGGTTTCCGAGGAGGTCGATTTCGAGAGGCGCTGGTCCGGCGTGAGACCGATCTTCAAACCGCAACAAATTTGCAGTTCCGGCGCTCTGTCGCGAGGCTAACTCCCAAGCGTGCCTCGCTTCGGCATCGCTGCATTCGGTATTCGTTGTCACCCACCATCCCCCAATCGATGGTACGCGCACGACCTCATTTTCTTACGATAGAATCACTGAGTACCCGACACGGATGAACCGTGCGGCGCAGATTTTCAAGGGGGTTGCTTCGACGAAGACGAACATGTCATCGGGCGAGCTTGCACGGAAAACGTCGGCGTAGCGTCACATGAGGCCGTAGAAGTGCAAAACGACGGCGGTCTTTCGACGCCGTCGTTTCGAGTACTAGACGTGACGCGGCGTATCAGGGGCCACGCTGGTGCGTGGCCCTCCGTGGTTTGTGAAGCCGGTGGCAAACTCAGCTTGTTAACATTAGTAGCCACAAACCCAAACGTAATTGCCGTAACGCCACCGCCAGCACGAGCCGACGCCATAAGCCCACCACCGACCGCGCCAGAAACGCCGCCCGTGACCGTAGCGCCAGCCACGACCACGCCAGCCTACACCACGGCCTCGCCAGGCGCCTCCACGCCAGCCGACACCACGGCCGCGCCACGCACCACCACGGTGAAAGCCGCGCCCGCCGCCGCGAAAGCCGCGCCCGCCACCGCGGAAGCCGCCTCCCCGGCGAACATCGATCACGAGTGACGACGTATCAGCCGGCGAATGTATGCCGATCGGCCCTGCTGCCGTCGCGACGCCAGCCGAACCGCCGCCTATCAATAAGAAGCCGCCAATCGCGGCGGCGGCTATTGCAATTTTATTCATTATGATCCTCCAAAGTATATCACGGGGGACGGCATTCTAGCGCGTATTTCACCGAATTTTTCTGCTCGGCGAAAATTAAAGCCATAGGGTTACTTGGCCGGTTTGCATCGCGTCGACGCAAGTTCCTGAGTAAGAAGGAATCTTTCCCAATTGCCGAAAATACGACATATCGGCGAAAGCGATGGCAATCGCACTCGAGTGAGCTGCGAGGACTGCCTCAAGCGGCAACCGACGGCGAACTTTCCTTGCCGCTGCCGCGCGTCCAACGCGCTTTCAGCTTTTCCAGCAGAAGATAGATGACCGGCGTCGTGTAGAGCGTCAGCACCTGTGAGACTACCAAGCCGCCGATGATGGTGATGCCGAGCGGGCGGCGGATTTCCGATCCCGGCCCGATGGCGAATGCAAGCGGCACGGCGCCGAGCAAAGCAGCGAGCGTCGTCATCAGGATCGGGCGGAAGCGTTGCAAGCAGGCTTCGTAGATGGCGTCGGACGGCGACAGCCCGCGCTCGCGCTCGGCGCTCAAGGCAAAATCGACGAGCATGATGCCGTTCTTTTTAACGATGCCGATCAATAGGATGACACCGATCAACGCTATGACCGAAAGGTCCATGTCGGCACTCTTAAGTGCCAGCAATGCGCCGAGCCCGGCCGACGGCAGCGTCGAGATGATCGTCAGCGGATGCGCGAGGCTTTCGTAAAGTACGCCCAGGACGATGTAGATCGAGATCAGTGCCGCGATGATCAACAGGGTCTGCATCTGCGCCTGCTCGGCAAAGGCTTTGGCATCGCCTGCCGGGTCGCCGTGTATCGATTCAGGCATGTGCAGCTCGGCGAGCGCCCCTTCGATTCCCTTGAGGCTGGTATCCATGCTGACACCGGGCCGCAGATTGTAGTTGATCGTCACAGCGGGGAACGGTCCCTGGTGATTGACTTCGAGCGGCGCGACGCTCTTCGTCAGTGTCACCAGACTTGAGAGCGGCACGGTCTTGCCGTCAAGAGTCGGCACGTAGATTCGCGCAAGGTCGCTCGGGTCGCGCTGTAGCTTGGGATCAACTTCAATGATGATCCTGTATTGATTGCGGTCGCCGTAGATGGTCGAGAACTGGCGCTGTGAAAACGCATTCGCGAGCGCGTTGTCGATATCGCTGATCGAAACGTTGAGGCGCGATGCGGTGTCGCGATTGATATTGGCGTTGAGCTGAAGACCGCCGTCCTCGCGATCCGACGTCACGTCGACGACGCCTGGGACGGCACGAACGGCCGCCAAAGCCTTCGGTACCCAGTCGTAAATGTTATCGTCGTACGACCAGAGCGTATATTGAAATTCGGACTTACCTTCGCGCGCGCCAACGCGAATGTCGCGTGATGATACGAGGCGCGTGGCCAGGCCGGCGACTTTTCCGAGCGGCTTACGAAGGCGATCGATGACATTCGCCGTCGCGACATTACCGCGTTCGGCAAGGGGTTTCAGGCTGATGTACATCCGGCCTTGATTCAGAGAATTCTGCCCACCGCCAATGGACGAGCCGACGTCCGCGACGGCGGGGTCGCCCATGATGATGTCCAGTGCACGCGCCTGCAATGTGCTCATTTGCGAGAACGAGGTGTCGGCACTTGCTTCAGTCATCGCTATGATCAAACCGGTATCGTCATCCGGCAGGTAGCCTTTCGGAAGTACGCGGTAGAAGTGAACTGTCAGGACGATGGTCGCAATGAAGACCGCTAGCATGACAAACTGGAAGCGAAGCGCGATCCTGAGTGTGAAGGCATAAGCCCGCACGATCAGCCCAAGGGCGCCCTCGAAAAGGCGATCGGCCAGATATTTCCTCTCCCCGGCGCCACTTTTGATGAAATGCGCGCAGATCATCGGCGTCACTGTCAGCGAAACGATGGCTGAGATCACAATCGAGAACGTGAGAGTCATGGCAAATTCGTGCAACAGACGGCCGACGACCCCCGTCATGAACAGGACCGGGATGAAGGCTGCGATCAACGACACGGATATTGAAATCACCGTGAAGCCGATCTGGCGCGCTCCTTCGAGCGCCGCCTCTTTCGGCTTCATGCCGCGTTCCATGTTGCGGTAGACGTTTTCGATCATCACGATGGCGTCGTCGACAACGAAGCCGACGGCGACCGCAAACGACATCAGCGTCAGATTGTTTATCGAATATCCCGCGACCCACATCGCCGCGCATGTGCCGGCCAGCGATAGCGGCACAGTGATGCCGGCTGCAACCGTCGGCGTGCCGCGCCTCAAGAAGACGAAGACAACCGACATGACCAGCAGGATGGTCAACCCCAGAGTCCACTGCATGTCGTGAACGGAGGCCCGAATGGTTCCGGTGCGATCAGACAGGATCGAGATGTTGATGCCGGCGGGAATCCAATGCTTGAGCTGCGGCAGCAGAGCTTTGACCCCATCGACGGTATTGATGACGTTGGCCTCCGGCTTTTTCCTGATGATGAGCAGCACTGCCGGCTTCTTGTCGAAACGTGCCGACGAGAGACGATTGCGCGTGGCGAGAACAACTTTAGCGACGTCGCCGACGCGCACGATGTCGCCGTTCGGCAAGTTCTTGACGACAATGTTCTTGTAGTCTTCCGGGTCGGTCATTTGCAGATTGGATTGGAGAATGATCGTCTGTCGTGCCCCGTCGATAGATCCGATGGGCGAGAGATCGTTGGCAGCGGCGACAGCGACCCTGACGTCTTCGAAGCTGACGCCCATCTGGGCAACCAGCGCCGGATTGACCTGGATTCGGGTGGCAGGTTGGTCGGCGCCGCTGACCGTTACGTCCGCAACGCCATCGACCTGCGAGATTCGCTGACCAATCACAGTATCGGCAGCGTCGTAGATGTCGCTCGTCGTCATCGTGTCCGACGTCAAGGCAAGTATGAGTATCGGCGAACCCGACGGATTATATTTGCGATACGTTGGAACTTGCGGCAGGTCACCCGGGATGTCGGCCATCGCGGCGTTTAGGGCGGCCTGCACATCGCGGCCGGCACCATCGACGCTACGACCGAGGTCGAACTGAATGCTGATGAACGTCGAACCCAGCGAACTCGACGATGTCATTTCGGTCACGCCGGCTATCTCGCCGAGGCGGCGTTCAAGAGGCGCGGCGACGCTCGCGGCCATCGTCGCCGGGTCGGCGCCGGGACGCGAGACGCTGACGCGAATAGTGGGCAACTCGATCGTCGGCATGCTGGCGACGGGAAGGAAGACGTAGGCGACGGCACCTGCGAGAAAGAGGCCGGCAGCGAGTAGCGCCGTTCCGATTGGCCGCTCGATGAAGATGCGCGAGACGTTCATGACGCTACTCCGCAGCCTCTTCGAAGTCGCGGCGCGGCGGCGCGGCTTCGGCTGCATCAGTCGGAAGCGGCGCGGTGGCATCTATCGGCCGGCCGGTCAGACGGGCGCGCAGCCGTTCCATCGTCAGATAGATTACCGGCGTCGTGTAGAGCGTCAACAACTGACTGAGCAGAAGGCCACCGACGATCGTAATGCCGAGCGGGTTTCTGAGTTCCGAGCCGGTGCCGCTTTCAATTGCCAGCGGCAGCGCCCCGAAAAGGGCCGCGAGCGTCGTCATCATTATGGGCCGGAAGCGCAGGAGTGCCGCCTCCATGATCGAGTCTCTCGGCGAGAGCCCGCGCGTCCGCTCGGCGTCGAGCGCAAAGTCGATCATCATGATGGCGTTCTTCTTGACGATGCCCATCAGTAGAATGATGCCGATCAAAGCGACGAACGACAGGTCCTTGCCTGTCAGTTCGAGGGCGAGTGCCGCGCCGATGCCGGCGGAGGGCAACGTCGTCAAAATTGTGAACGGATGGATGAGGCTTTCGTAGAGGACGCCGAGCACGATATAGATCGTGATGATCGCCGCAAGGATGAGCCAAGGCTGGCCCTGCAGTGAGTTCGAAAATTCGGCGGCATCGCCGTAGAACGTGCCGATCACCGTCGCCGGCAGGTTGACCGTCTTGCGCGCTGCTTCGACTGCAGCAAGCGCGTCGCTGAGCGAGGCGTTGGGTGCAAGATTGAAGCTGATGGTGATGGCCGGGAACTGGTCTTGATGACTGATCGCCAGCGGGGCCGTCTCGAACTTCATCGTCGCGACCGAGGTCAAAAGAACCTGCGTGCCAGTCGTACTTGACGGAACGTATATCCGATTTAGCCGCGAGGGATCGCTGCGATATTCCCGCGCCGCTTCGAGCACGACACGATACTGGTTGGCCTGCGCGTAAATGGTCGAGACCTGGCGTTGGCCGAAGGCATTGCTCAGTGCATCGTTGACGGCCTGCATCGTGACGCCGAGACGACCGGCGGTCACACGATCGACGGTGACATTGGCGATAAGCCCGCCTTCCACCTCTTCCGACGCGACATCGCTCAACGCCGGGGAAGCCCTTAGCGCGTCGGCCATGCGCTTCGACCACTCGGAGACCTCGGCAACGTCAGTACTCGCCAGTGTGTACTGGTAGCGCGCACGGCTCGTCTGCGTCGATATCTGCACATCCTGCACCGGCTGGAGATGCACGGTCGTACCGGCGACGGACGCGACCTCGCCTTTGAGCCGGTCGATGATTTGGAGGACGTTCGATTGCCGCTTGCTACGCGGCTTCAGCATGATCTTGAGGCTGCCGACGTTTTGCGTCGCGTTGAGCTGGCCGATGCCGACGATCGAGGCGACACCGGAGACATCTGCGTCGTGCGAGACGATTGCCGCCACCTCGCCTTGCAGACGGGTCATTTCGGCAAACGAGATCTGCGGTCCGCCTTCGATGACCGCCGTAATGGCGCCGGTGTCCTGATCCGGAAGGAAGCCCTTCGGCATGATGACGTAGAGCCAGATCGTGACGACGACCGTGACCAGGAAAACGAACAGCGTCGCCGGCTGATGGCGCAGCACGAATTCGAGCGAGCGCCCGTACCCACGGATGACCGAATCCATGAAGCGGCCGAAGAGCTGGCCGAGGCGGCCGCCGCCCCCATGTCCGTCGGCGTTGAGAAGCCGCGAGCACATCATCGGCGTCAGTGTCAGAGATACGACTGCCGAGACGACGACGGCAATCGTCAGCGTCAGTGCGAACTCGCGGAACATGCGGCCGACGAGGCCCGTCATGAACAGGAGCGGGATGAAAACCGCAATCAGCGACATCGTCAGTGATATCACCGTGAAGCCGATCTCGCGCGCGCCATCGAGGGCGGCCTTCATCGGCTTCTCGCCCTTTTCGAGATGTCGGACAATGTTCTCGATCATGACGATCGCATCGTCGACGACGAAGCCCGTGCCGATCGTCAGCGCCATCAGCGACAGGTTGTCGACGCTGAAGCCGCAGAAATACATGACGCCGAACGTGGCGATGAGCGAAACCGGCAGCGCGACGCCGGCGATGATCGTGGCCCTGAACGAGCGCAGGAAGAGCAGCACGACCATGACGACGAGGCCGACGCTCAAGACGAGCGTGAACTGCACGTCGTGTACGGAGGCGCGGATCGTTCCGGTGCGGTCGCTGACGATTTGCAGATTGACGCCTGCCGGCATACTGCGTTCGACGCGGGGCAGCTCGGCTTTTATCCGGGCAACCGTGTCGATGACGTTGGCGCCGGGCTGCCTTTGAACGTCGACGATGACGGCGGCCTTGCCATTATACCAGCCGCCGACGCGCGTGTTCTCGAGGCCGTCCTTGACCGTCGCGACATCCTTCAGGCGTACAGGCGCACTGTTGCGATAGGCGACGATGACGTCTTCGTAGGCTTTCGCCTCGGCTATCTGATCGTTGGCGGCGATGGTGTAGGATTGCTTATCGCCGTCGAGCGAACCCTTGGGCCCAGCGACGTTGGCGGCGCTGATCGCGGCGCTGAGATCGGCCATGCTGAGGCCGTAGCTCGCCAGCCGAGAGACGTCGGCCTCAATGCGGACGGCAGGCTTGATACCGCCTTCGATCGAAACGTGACCGACGCCAGAAACGGAACTCAGGCGCTGCGCTAGCAACGTGTCGGCAAGATCGGAAAGGGAGCGCAACGACTGCGTGTCGGAAGTCAGCGCCAGCGTTACGATGGCGGTGTCGGCCGGATTGACCTTCGAGTACGTCGGGGGATAGGGGAGGTTGCGTGGCAGCGTCGATCCGGCGGCGTTGATCGCAGCCTGGACGTCTTGCGCCGCGGCATCGATATCGCGGTCGAGATTGAACTGCAGCGTGATGCGGCTGAGGCCGAACGAACTCGTCGAAGACATCGAGGCCAGCGACTGGATCTGGCCGAACTGCCGTTCGAGGGAAGCGGTAACGAGCGTCGACATCGTTTCGGGGCTGGCGCCCGGAAGCTCGGTCGTGACTTCGACCGTCGGAAAATCAACTTGCGGCAGAGACGAGATCGGCAACGCGAAATAGCCGAGGATACCGCCAAGGATCGTTGCAAGTGCGAGGAGTGATGTCGCGATCGGGCGCTCGATAAAAGGTCGCGAAACGCTCATGGCGATGCGCCGTTCTCCCGGCGCCGATGATGGTGGCGGCCGTCAGCGTTTGTATCGCCCGCCTTGGCGTCGTCGAACGGTTTACTCGCGTCGGAATTTGAGCCTGTCACGAGCGGAGGCGCCATCGGTATTTCCGAAGCCTGCTTATTCTGCGTTGATGCATCCGCCGATTTGCGGTTGCCCGGCTGTTTGGCCGGCGCGTTCGAGTCGCCGTCCGGTGGGGTCGCTGTATGCCCGCCGCTGATGGTGACCGTCGCGCCGTCCTTCAGGCGGCCGAAGCCGCTCGTCACGAGCTTCTCCCCCGCTGTTACGCCTTTGGCGATGACGGCCTGCTTCTCGTCCTGACGTGCGATCGTGATGGCGCGCATCACGACGGTGTTGTCGGAGCCGACGACATAGACGTAAGCGCCGTCGGGGCCGCGCTGGATGGCTTCCGTCGGCGCCACGACAACATTTTTCAGCGTGTCGACCAGGAGCCGCACGTTGACGAACTGGCCCGGCCAAAGCTGACGCTTGTCGTTCGGGAATTCTGCCTTGAGGCGTATCGTACCGGTCTGCTGGTCGACCTGGTTGTCGATCACCTTCAGCATGCCGGCATCAAGTTCCGTCTGACTGTCGGTCGAGAGGGCTTGGGCGGTCAGCTTTCCGGCGGCG